>Ga0193751_1000534_pt1 | contig 29249 bp, 26 predicted proteins | sample L1c2metaG_FD_143050 | JGI IMG/M metagenome (GOLD analysis project Ga0193751, IMG submission 143050) | Soil microbial communities from a riparian zone of the East river system, Colorado, United States - L1c2 | ecosystem: Environmental > Terrestrial > Soil > Riparian zone | place: USA: East River... | reverse complement strand
CACGGTCCCGAATGTCCTCAGAATAGGGTTGTGTCATCCATGCCGGCCCCCAATTCCCAGCATGAAGCTTGAATCAGAAACCCGCCGATTTGGGAATCCCGATTCCGACAAAAAACATCATGCTCTAATTCCTGAAAAACCGCGCGTCCCCAGCCTTGATCCGGGAGGTCGCCTCGGCATATTGCCGTCCATGAACTACCGTCTGCTGGCGAGCGCGCTCGGCGCTTGGATCATGTTGGCCCCGGCCGCAGCACAATCTCCGGCCCTTGCGCCGGCCGTTGCGCCGGATCTGGAGGCCGTCGCGCGGTCGGCCGGCACGCCGCAGATACCGGGGCTGAAAATGGTCTGGCTCGCGCCGTGGGGCGATGTGGCGAAAGCCCATCCCTGGCGCAACATCATCGTGCACCAGACCGAGGGGCCGGCCGGCTCGGCGCGCGGCGGCGCCGAGTTGCAGGCGAAGAATCCGACGCGGCGCGGCGTCACCGTCTGGGTGGAAACCGACGGCACGGTGTACTGGGCGGTGGCGGAGAGGCTGGTTCCGACCCATGGCGATGGCGCCAACCGCAACGACAACAAGTACATCGACAACGGCGAGACCTTCCATCAGGTAGTCGGCAACAATTCAATCGGGGTGGAATTCGCCGGCAACTATCCCGATGTCGCCCGCCCCGCCACCGCGGCGCAGATCGCGGCGTGGCGGATCCTCGTCAAGGTGCTGCGGGCGCGTTATGGCATTCCGCAGAATCGGGTCTATGCGCACAACTGGATCGACCTCAAGGACGCGCGCTATTGCGAAGGCTGCGCGCTGGCGACGCTGGCAAGGCAGTGGGGAGAGTAGGGACGTTGTCATCGTGCCCCGGATGCAACGCAGCATGCAATGCTGCGCTGCTGATCCAGGGCCAGAGGCCCTCTTTATCTCCATGGGTCTCGGCTCAGCGGAGCAGCGTAAGCAACGCTGCACCGCGTCCGGGACACGAAAGTATCTCCGCCCTCAAATCGGCTGCGCCATCCACTCGTCGTCCCCCAAGGCGAGCATCGAGCCTTTTCGATGCTCGCCTATGTTTGGCGAAGGCGCGCGACCCGGAAACAGGTGCCGCGAACGCGGGGACCCATACGCCGTGCCGATCATGAGGGAGGCGGTGCCTGTTGCCTTCTTGAGGGGAGGTAGTCGCCAGCAATCAACATTTGGGGTTATGGGTCCCAGCTTTCGCAGGGACGACGGAAATACCGCCCAAACAAAAAAGCCGGCGTTGCCGCCGGCTTTCGTGTCTTGCCTCGATCCGCCTATTTTATTTGCGCATGATCTGGTCCGAAAACCGGTAGCCACTTTTCGGGATCATGCGCTTAATTAATGTGCGGCCTCGAGCGCTGCCGCTTCCTGTCTTGCGATCGTGCCCTTCACGGCCGACTGCACTTTCTCGAAAGCGCGGACCTCGATCTGCCGCACGCGTTCGCGCGACACGCCGAACTCGGCGGCGAGGTCTTCCAGCGTCATCGGTTCTTCCGCCAGACGTCGCGCCTCGAAGATGCGGCGTTCCCTGGCGTTAAGCACTTGCATGGCGCCGTTCAGCGCCTCGCGGCGATGATCGAACTCCTCGTGCTCGGCCATCATGGCTTCCTGGTTGGGCGCGGTGTCGACCAGCCAGTCCTGCCACTCGCCGGCCTCGCCGTCCTCGCGGATCGGCGCGTTGAGCGAGGCATCGCCGCCGAGACGGCGGTTCATGTCGACGACGTCCTGATCGGTCACGCCAAGGCGCTTGGCGATCAACTTCACCTGGTCGGGATGCAGATCACCCTCGTCCAGCGCCGAGATCTTGCTCTTGGCCTTGCGCAGGTTGAAGAACAATTTCTTCTGGTTCGCGGTGGTGCCCATCTTCACGAGCGACCAGGAACGCAGGATGTACTCTTGAATTGACGCCTTGATCCACCACATAGCGTAGGTAGCGAGGCGAAAGCCCTTGTCGGGCTCGAACCGCTTCACCGCCTGCATCAGGCCGACGTTGCCTTCCGAGACGACCTCGGAAATCGGCAATCCGTAGCCGCGATAGCCCATGGCTATTTTGGCCACGAGCCGGAGATGGCTGGTGACAAGTTGATGTGCCGCGTCGCGATCGTCGTGCTCACGCCAGCGCTTGGCGAGCATGTATTCCTGCTGGGGTTCCAGCATCGGAAATTTGCGGATCTCGGCGAGGTACCGGGAAAGGCCGGATTCTCCATTGAGAATCGGCAGGGTAGCTGTACGGGCCATTTAGCGCCCTCCAGTGGTTCAGGCCCCCGATAGCGGCGGGCCAGGCAGACGGCTGCTGTGTTAAAGCCAGTCGTTCTGCGATGTTCCGCGTTGGATATTCAACGCAGGTGCAACATACACCAAAACCAGGGGCATTTGGAAGGATAGCGACCGTCACGTCACCGTGTGGCTGCCATAACCTATTGTCATAACGTGATTTTTCTGAATCGCCTGCGTCATAGCGCCGCTCGCAGGCAATTTCGCAAGTAGGCCAAGTCTTCCGGCAACTCCGAGTTCCACTCCAGAATCGCCCCGGTTTTGGGGTGTTCCAGCGCCAGGAGGTATGCATGTAGCGCTTGGCGGCCGAGGGCCGCCAGGGCGGCCTGGCTCTGTTGGCCGAGGTGGCTGGCCTTGGTCTTGAAATGGGGGCCATAGACCGCATCGCCCATCAGGGGGTGGCCGATATGGGCCAGATGCACCCGGATCTGGTGGGTGCGCCCGGTCTCCAACTGACAGGCGAGGAGGGCCGCGACCGGCTTGCCGTCGCGCCCGTTGAAAGCCTCCACGATCTCCCAATGAGTGATGGCCTCGCGGCCGCCGTCGCGCACCGCCATCTTCTCGCGGGCGAAGCGATGGCGATCGATCGGCGCGTCGATGCTGCCGCGCTGCCGGTTCGGCACCCCCCAGACGAAGGCCATGTAGCCGCGCCGCATCGCGCCGGTGCGGCCATGGTCGGCGAATTGGGCAGTCAGTGATTTGTGGGCGCGGTCGTTCTTTGCCGCCACCAATAGTCCGGTGGTGTCCTTGTCGAGCCGGTGCACGATGCCCGGCCGTCTGACACCGCCGATCCCGGACAGGCTCGCGCCGCAATGGGCGATCAGCGCGTTGACCAGCGTGCCGGTCTCATGGCCCGCGGCCGGATGCACCACAAGGCCGCGCGGCTTGTCGATGACGATGATGTCGTCATCCTCATAGACGATATCGAGCGCGATATCCTCAGGCCCGGGCTCGGCTGCGGTCGGCTCCGGCACGTCGATTGTGATCGTATCGCCGCTCGCGACATGATAAGCGGGGTCGCGAATGGGGGCGTTGTTGACGGCGGAGCTATTGACCGAGACCTGGCCGGCGAGGATCAGCGCCTTCAGCCGCGACCGCGACAACTCGGCCAGGCGCGCGGCCAATACGCGGTCGAGCCGGGTCGACCCCTCGTCGCCGGTGACGATGACCTGCAGCCTTTGACGGTTGTTTGCGCCCTGTTCCAACGAAGAGCCGATCCCTTGACGAGTCCCGCATGACCGAAACCGTTGCGCCCGAACCGACACCCGAGCAGGCCGCGCTGTTTGCGCGGGTGCGGCGCATGATGTTGATTGCGGGCCTGACCACGGCGTTGGCGGTAGCGGCCGTTCTGATCGCCATCGGCTACCGTCTTTTCCGCACCGAGGGAAGCGCCAACGCCACCGACGTTACGGCCACGTTGCCGAAAGGCGCCCGGATCGTCTCTACCGGCGTCGCGGGCGATCGCCTGGTGGTGACGCTCGAGGTCGGCGGGACCACCGAAATCCACACCTTTGACGCGCACACCCTCAAGGCCACCGGCAGCCTCAAATTTGTTCGCGAACCCTGATGAAGCCCGCCTTGCCGCGGGCCGATTTCGAGGCTATTCCCTCTCGCCTACGCTCCCTTCGTCTAGCGGTTAGGACGCGGCCCTCTCAAGGCTGAAACAGGGGTTCGATTCCCCTAGGGAGCGCCAATCGTTTGGCGCACGATCACCTTCGGGTGACCGACGGCCGTAGGTGTGTTACTGGCATCTTTGATATCTGGTCGGTATAATTCAAAACACCGGGCGGTCGCGCAGATGTCCATTATCTCCCGCAGATTAGGTTTCACACTCGCATTGGCGGTGCTTTGCCTTGACGCCCGAGCGGCCCACGCCCAGGCGGTGCCATATTGGACTTCGGGCTGGCCACCAGCCTCCGGCCAGAGTTCGGACTTTGATGGGGGCGACGTCAGAGGCGGCAGCTTTTCCTCGCGCTACAATTTTTCGAATGGCTGGTTTATCGGCAGCGAACGCGCACGCTTGGGTTTGGGGTTGAGCGGCCTCAGCCAGAATGGAGCGTGGGGCAATACACCATCGTTCTCCTACGAAGGCGTGCAGTTCGGCTACAACTTCAAGAGCGCGCCCGTCACGGTCTATGCCGGTTTCGACACTCTGAAATACAATACCGGAATCGGTGGCCCCTTTGCCAACTTCGACTCCTCGTCCAGCACATTGCCCGGCTATAGTGCGCATGCGGGCGTCGAATTCCGCCCTACCTCGAATCTCAGCCTGTCGCTCGGGGCCGGTTTCACCCAACAGTCGGGTCGCATCGACAGCGACATCAATTCCGCCTTGCTGCCCGGCGCTTCTCCGTTTGCCTTCGGCGGTCGCCGCTGACGCGCCGATCTAGCGGTTAGGACGCTGCCCTCTCAAGGGTGAACGAGGGGTTCGATTTCCCCAGGGAGCGGTGGGCTTCCGGGGCAGTGTCCTCAAGGGCCTTCGCGCTCGGGATCGCCTTCAATCGCGTCTTCGCCTTGCACGCCTGTTGGCGCCGATGCGCCGCGGAATCGAATGACGATCGCGATGATGTCGACATCGACCTTGAGTAGATCGAGGTCGCGCGTCATCTCCCGCAATTCCTGACCCTTGCGGGCAATCTCCTCCGAGACGTCGATGGCCATGTTGCGCTCGGTGACCCCGCCGGAGCTGCCGACGAACATTTTGGCCTTGATCCAAGCCAGCCGCGCGCGATGTGTATCGCGCGTGAACTTCTTTTCCACGAATTGTCGCCGGGCTTCGACATAGACCGCCAGCAATTCCACGTCGGACATCTTGTACAGGGCTTCGGCTGAATGGCTCATGGCACGAGTCTGAGGCTCGTTGAGATAGTAGTGAATTCGCCAGGCAGACGCGCCACCTTGCTATTTCGATTGGAGCCTTTGTCCCCAGAAAATTTGACGTGCCGCCACTCTACCAAGCGGAATTTTATTTGTAGCATGAAGGAAATTCCGAATCACCGAGGAGTGGACCATGGCGACGAACATGGCGCTGAAGCGCGGCAGGAAAGCGCAACGGCGAAAACAAGTGGTGGCGCAGAAGCGACGGGCCGAGGTATTGGAGGCAAGCCTGCCTGCCCGTGTGCTCCGGGCTGCCCACGTGCCCATTCAACACTGCTTCCTCACTGAATCCGTGTTCGACATTGGCATGGGGACGTTGGTTCTGGCGCGCGGCGCCACGCCCCATCGCCTCGCGCTAAGTTCGTTCCTGATCGACGTGTTCTGTCTCGGCGTCAAGGATGTGATGTTCGAATCGGTCGAAAGCGAAGTTTTCGAGATGTACATAGAGGCGACGGATGCCGGGTCACCGATGGTTTCCGTCAATCCGAGCTACGCCCGCAAACTGTTGCGCGATCTTGCCGCATGGTCGCAATCGATTGGTTTCGCACCGCACCGGGACTTCACGATGGTGGAGCGAATGTTCGGCGACGTGAGCGCGGACGCAAGCGACGCGGTCTTTCGGTTCGGTCGCGACGGCAAGCCTGTCTATATTCCCGGCCCGAACGACACCGCTCCCCTAGTTCGGCGGCGGATCAAGCAACTGCAGACGTATCTCGGCGATGACGATTTCGGTTCCGAAACGGCGGCCTGAGGCTAATCCTGTGCCCTCGCCGGTAAGACGCAGCACGCGCAGAGCGGAATTGCGAAGGCGTATTCCGCAGACTTCAACAGCGCCGCTCGGCGCAATAGCTCCGCTATTGCGCCCTAATTAGTCACGTTGACGCCGTCAGTAACGCGCCGCGACGCGGCGCTCTTTGGGTAGTGCCGATTTAAGACAAGATCTGGTAGAGAGGCGGATGCGGGAGGTGCTCTGGCCGCTTCACCGCGCCAATTCACCGATTCTCATTGCAGGTCAGGCCGCTCATTGACACTAAACCTGACTTTAACGTTAGGGTTAGGGCCATTCAACCCGGAAGGCGAAGTGGTGATACCCCTCGAACCCGGAGCATAAAGACTCATGCGTGCATACGTTCTCAAGCATTACGGCGGCCCTGAAGGCTTGCGGCTGATGGATGTCCCGGCACCTGCGACGAGGCCACGCGATATTCTCGTTGAAGTACGCGCTGCTGGTCTGAACCCGGTAGACTTCAAATTCCGACAAGGGAAGCTTCGCGTAATCCTGCGGCCAAAGCTTCCGTTTGTGATGGGCAACGAACTCGCGGGCGAAGTGATTGCCGTTGGCAGCGACGTCCAACGGTTCCGCGTGGGTGACCGGGTGTTTGCCCGGGTCGCAAAGGATCGTGCCGGCGCATTCGCAGAGCAAGCATGCGTCGACGAGGATCACGCCGCGCTCATGCCACGGAATCTGGATTTCACGGCTGCCGCCGCCGTACCGCTGGCGGCGCTGACCGCGCTGCAGGCATTAAGGGACGAGCTCGGCGTCAAACCAGGACAGCGAGTGTTCATCTCAGGCGGCGCCGGAGGGGTCGGCACCTTTGCAATCCAGATCGCCAAATGGCTCGGCGCACAGGTGACGACAACAGCTTCGAAGCGAGGTGAAGCGTTGGTGCGCTCGCTCGGCTGTGACGAAGTGATCGATTATACGTCTCAGGATATATCCAAAGCGGGAGGTAGATTTGATGCGGGGTTTGACCTGATCGGCGGCAAAACCCTGGAGCAAATGTTCGAAATCATGAAGCCGGGAACCAGGATCGTTTCAATAGCCGCGCTTCCGGAGCCGCAAACTGCGATCAAGGACCTTGGCGGCCGCCAATTTCTTGCCGCTCTGTTCTGGATCATCAGCTACGGCATCAGATCGCGGGCTCGACGCGCGGGGATCAGCTATCGATATCTTTTCATGCATTCAAGCGGTAGCGACCTCGCTCAGCTTGCCGAACTCATCGAACAGGGAAAATTGAAGGTCACCGTCGACAAAGCCTATCCGTTTGCGAAAATTTCCGAGGCTCTCACCTATGTCGAAAGTGGACGCGCTAAAGGCAAAGTCGTTGTTACGATGAACGATTGACTGCGTCTCTCATCATATCAGGCCATGACTCATGCCTGATCACTTTCAGTGTTTTGGTTTGACCCGCTACGATATCCAGCCTTATGCTCGGAAGGCCAATGAGACGGCGCTAATCATCACGCTTATCGGCGACGGAGTAAGTCCCTTGAAACAGCCACCCAATCATCATCTTGCGCAATTAAACATCGGCCGCATTCGATACGAGATCGGCGACCCGCGGATGGCAGATTTTACGAACAATCTTGCATTGGTGAATGGTATTGCCGAGCGCAGCGCCGGATTCATCTGGCGCTATATCGACGCGAGCGGTAACGCCACCAATACGCGGCCCTATGCCGATCCACGGATCATCATCAATTTTTCAGTGTGGGAGAGCGTCGATGCCCTTGAGCGTTTTGTATGGCAGACCATCCATAAGCGCTTCTATAGCCGCCGCACCGATTGGTTCGAGCATTTTGAAGGGCTATCGGTCGTGTTGTGGTGGACGCCGGTTGGCCATCGGCCGAGCGTCGAAGAGGCGCTCGTGCGCATCGAGCATTTAAAGCAGCATGGTCCAAGCGATCAGGCGTTTGATTGGCAAACGGCGTCGGCGCAACTCTGGAAGACGGCACGTTGTGCGCCGGCAGGACAGGTGGCGTGAGACCAAAACCGGCTGAGCAATGTCATCCTTTGTGACTTTTCCGGACAGGCCAATCACCCGACGTGATGCACTGTTGCGATCGGCGGCGCTTGCGTCCGCAAGCATGATATCGGCCGCGCCGGTTAAGGGCATCGCCGCGCCGTCTCGCATGGCGGCCGGGAGCGCGGAAATCGACCGGGCATTGCAGGCAAAAGTCGGCGCGAGGGAAATACCCGGCGTGGTCGCGATGGCCGCGAACGAACAGTCGGTGGTCTATGAAGGCGCCTTCGGCTTCCGCGACATGGCCACAGCGTCAGGCATGTCGACCGACACGGTCTTTCGCATCGCCTCGATGGTCAAACTGCTGACATCGGTCGCAGCCCTGCAACTGGTGGAGCGTGGCAAGCTGAAGCTGGACGAGCCGGCCGGCCAAATCGATCCGGCGCTCGGGTCGGCCCAGGTTCTCACCGGTTTCGATGCGAAAGGGGTTCCGCAACTGCGCCCGGCGCAACAGCCCGTGACGCTGCGCCAGCTGCTGACGCACACCTCCGGGTTCAGCTATCTGCTTTGGGATCCGAAGGTCGTTCGCTATCTCAGGGTAGCTCGCCACCATCCGGCCTTTCCGCGCATGCCGCTGATGTTCGAGCCTGGTTCCAGGTGGGCCTATGGCGGCAGTCTGGACCGCGTCGGCCGGATGGTGGAAATCGTCGGCGGGCAGAGTCTCGATCGCTATTTCAGCGACCACATCACCGGCCCGCTCGGCATGAACGACACCGGCTTTTCGCTTAACGAGCCACAGCGCGCGCGTCAGGCCCGCCTGCATGTCAGGGAAGCGAATGGAAAACTTGTTCCGCAGCCTTTCGAAAAGCCGGATGCTCCGAAAGTGTTTTCCGGCGGTGGCGGCATCTATTCCACAGCGCCGGATTACTTGACACTGCTGCAGGCGCTGTTGAACGGCGGAAGCCTGCGCGGGACAAGTATCCTTCGGCCGGAGACTGTTGCCCTGATGTCGGCAAACCAGATCGGCGAGCTCGAAGCGGGAATCCTCCAGACGACCAATCCGGCGCTTTCGAATGACGTGGATTTCTTTCCGGGCGTTCAGCTGCGATGGGGGCTCGGGCACATGATCAACCTCGATCCCGTCCCCGGCGGCCGCAAGGCGGGCAGCCTCACATGGGCCGGCCTGTTCAATACCTATTACTGGATCGACCCGGCGATGCGGATCGCTGCGGTGATCATGATGCAAATCCTTCCCTTCGCCGACCGACAAGCGCTTAAGGCCTATCGACAATTCGAACACGGAATTTGTCACGCGATTGCGCCGGCTTAGATCGTGATGCGATTAAGTTGAATCGCATCACGATCTCGTCTCTTTGTTTGAGCATGATCTCCGTGCAAACGCTTTGCGTTTGTCGCGAGGGAAAACCGGTTTTCCACTTTTCCGGATCATGCTCTAAGAACTTCTTGGATTATCGTCTGCGGCCGAGATGCTCTTTCGCTTCGATCAGACCCAGTTCTCAGCTCTGATCCCCGGCATGCGGACGATCACCCTCTCCTGCAAGCGTCCGCTCACGCTGTCACTGGAACCTCGATCAGACCCAGATGGCGCGTCATCGGATGAAAATCGCTGTCATTGTGGAGCAAGGGCCTGCGGTTTTCGATGCACCAAGTGCCGATCAGTAAATCGATGGTCTTGCGAACGGTGATGCCGCGCCTGCGCAAGGAACGAAAATGGCCGGCCGCAGCGACCGCGACGGCGTCGCCAGCCATCGCCACAATTTCGAAGCGTCGCAGGAGGGCTTCGACTTCTCGCGCCGCGCTCTCGCTATCAAGGCCTTGCAGTACCTCGCAGAGCATCAGGTCCCCGACGATGACTTCGTCGGTGCCGAGGACCGTGCGCAGTCGCCGGACATGGGGCGCATTCCGGCCGTTGAGGAAGTCTATCCAGACGCTGCTGTCGACGACGATCACCCGGTTCCCCGCCCTTTGCGACTGCGGGCGAGGTCGCCGCGCCAGCGGTATTTCCCGAAAGCCGCGTCGGCCTCGCGTTGCCGCTGCAGTCGGATCATCAAACGGAGCGCCTGTTCTACCGTCTGCTTCTTGGTGGCGTGTCCGGAAGCCTTTTGCGCCTCCGCCATCAGCGCGTCATCGATCTCGATATTGGTGCGCATTCGCAGGTCCGTTGCTTTGTGTATAAAAACATTATACTATACACATGGCGCCAGCAATAGGCGGCGTAGCTTCAGTCGAAACCCTGTCGCAAGACCGCTCATTGGGCGTCATGCATACGCGGCGCGTTGCACCGTACGCTCACTGGGGTCTCGTCCCCAAGCGCGATTTGGTTCTCCACTGCAACATGGACGACTGCATGCACCATTGCGTTCGGCAAGCGAATGCGCGCGCGCCGGTGGTAGTCACGAACAAGCTGAATCTGCATTTGCTCATCGATGGAGCGCCATTGTTCGGGATCGGGTGGCTCGGGGGGATCGTAGGGCTTCATTGAGTTGCACCGGAATCTGCGGTCTTGGCCGCATTCAGCAAAGGTCGCGGCAACGGAATTGACGGAGCCGGCGGCACGCCACTTTGCCGCCGTTCAGAATAAAACTGCGAATTGCGCATCTTTGCCAGTATAATCAAGCTTGGTTCCGTCGGCCTGCAACTTTCCAGTCTTATCCAACGCGATCGTAAAAATGCATCGATCATGATGCTGGCGCCCGTTCTCACCCCGCATGGTTCGTTGATCCTCAGGCAGACCGAGGAGGCGCTTGCGTTGGAGTTTGAACAGCATTCTCGGCTGGAGGAAGCGTTTTCAAGGGGCCCCGGGCATGGATTGCTGCGCCTGGGCGCCGATGAAGTCGGGGCGGCCCTGCCGCCCGTGCTGTCGTACTGGCGAGAGTTCGGAGCTCGCTACGTAACCGCACTATGCGCCCTTCCCGATATTGGAGAGCGGGTTAGCAAGCCGCCAGTACCAGTTCCAGCAGACGGCGAGCTAGACAGGATAGCGGCAGCCGTTCCGCCCATGACCGGCGCAGAATACCTGACGGTGGCCGTCCTCGCCGATCTTTGGCGAGGTGTGGATGCAGCCTTTGATGCCGAGCTGGCTGATGCCGGGGCCTCCGTGCAGGAGTTTCTCAAAGCCCGACATCCAGCCTGGAATCTGGTCGGACGCGTGCATTTCAATCTCGCCGAGAACAGGAAGGATGAAGTTGCTCCGTTCGCATTCCTGGTGACCTACACGACACGGCTTTCGGCCGAAGCCAAGGCCCAGCATGTGCCTCTCGGCAAGGCTTTGCAGGAATATGCCGGTGCGAGAAACCGCGAGCGCCTGTTGTCGCTGCTGCTGCCTATCCAACGCGCCGCCGAGTATTGCACCTGGCTGAAGGTCATGGTCGACGCGGGTGAGATCTTTCACCCGCTGCGTTGGAGCCCACAACAAGCACTGCAATTTCTAAAGGACGTGCCCGCGCTCGAAAGCGCCGGGGTGGCGGTGAGGATGCCGGCGAGTTGGCGCTTGAACCGCCCCGCTCGGCCGCAGGTGAAGGCAACGATCGGCGGGCGTGCACCGTCACAGATGGGGATGGATGCGCTGCTCGACTTCCAGTTGGAGGTGACGCTCGATGGTGAAAAGCTTTCGGCGGCCGAAATCAAGCGGCTGCTGGCGCATTCCGACGGGTTGGTCCTGATACGCGGCAAATGGGTCGAGATCGACCGTGAACGTCTACGCCGGACACTCGACGAATTTGAAGCGATTGAACGTCGTGTCGCCAGCGACGGTCTGTCGTTCGGCGAGGCGATGCGGATGCTGGCAGGCGCAGGCGTCGCCGAGAATGATTCCGTCGGGCATGTAGATATCGACTGGTGCCAGACCGTGGCCGGCCCCTGGCTGGCCGAGACGTTGGCCGCCTTGCGCCGCCCCGATAGGCTCGCTCGGATTGATCCCGGGAAATCCCTTGAAGGCACATTGCGGCCCTACCAATTGGCGGGCATGCAATGGCTTTATTTGCTCACCCAACTCAGGCTTGGAGCCTGTCTTGCCGACGACATGGGGCTCGGCAAGACTATCCAGGTCTTGTCGCTGCTACTGGTGTTGAAGAACGAGGCCGGCGATAAGCGAAAACCGTGCCTTCTTGTGGCCCCGGCATCGCTGCTCGCCAATTGGGCTTCGGAGATTGCGCGATTTGCACCGGGTCTCAAAGCGCTCGTGGCCCACCCATCGGCTGCGCCCACCGACAAGTTGAACGCGGACGATGCGGGCAATCCGGCGGACCCAGACGTGCTGGCGGAGGTAGACTTGGTCATCACGAGCTACGGCTTTCTGGCGCGCTCGCCATGGCTGGGGACCGCGCAGTGGCGATTGGTCGTGCTTGACGAGGCGCAGGCTATCAAAAATCCCGCCGCCAAGCAGACCAAAATGGTCAAACAGCTCCGGGCCGATGCGCGCATTGCGCTGACCGGCACGCCCATCGAGAACCGGCTCGGCGACCTGTGGTCGATCTTCGACTTCATCAATCCCGGCCTGTTGGGATCGTCGAAACAGTTTTCGTCCTTTGTCAAACGCCTCGCCGATCGACCGCATAGCCCCTACGGACCGCTCCGCGATCTGGTGCGTCCCTATATCTTGCGGCGTCTGAAAACCGACAAGAGCGTCATTGCCGATTTGCCTGACAAGACCGAGGTGAAGGCCTTTTGTTCGTTGAGCCGCAAGCAGGCAGCGCTCTACCAGCAAGCGGTGGACGAGCTGGCGCGCCGGCTTGAGGATGTCGATGGGCTGCAGCGAAGAGGCGTCGTGCTTGCCTTTCTGATGCGGCTGAAGCAGATCTGCAACCATCCTTCGCAGTGGCACGGCGATGGCGCATGGGCTGAGAAGGACAGCGGTAAATTCCTGCGCCTGCGTGACATCGCGGAGGTGGTCGCCGCCCGGCAGGAGAAGGCGTTGATCTTCACTCAGTTCAGGGAGACGACGGCCCCGTTGATGGCATTCCTTGGCACGGTGTTCGGACGGGCCGGTCTCGTCCTGCACGGCGAAACCGAGGTCAAGAAGCGCAACGAACTCGTGCGCCAGTTCCAGGAGGACGAAAACGTGCCGTTCTTCGTGCTCTCTCTCAAAGCGGGCGGCGCAGGGCTCAATCTCACCGCGGCCTCGCATGTCGTCCATTTCGACAGGTGGTGGAACCCGGCAGTGGAGAATCAGGCTACCGACAGAGCTTTCCGAATCGGGCAGACTAAGAATGTTCTCGTGCATAAGTTCATCTGCCGCGGCACCGTAGAGGACAAGATCGACCGGATGATCGAGTCGAAGAAGCAACTTGCCGGGGATCTGCTCGGCGGCGGGTCTGACGTAGTGTTGACCGAGATGAAGGATGAGGAGCTGCTGAATCTCGTGGCTCTCGATTTGAGAGCGGCGATGAAGGAGGGTGACGAATGAGCTATTTTGACTGGCACCCTTACGTGTCGGTGGCCGAACGGCGGCGGCAGGCGGAACGCAAGCTGGCCAAGCTCAGGAAAAAAGGGCAATCCGTGGCTCCCGTGACGATCGAGGGTCGCACGATCGCCAAGACTTTTTGGGGCAAGTCATGGTGTACCAACCTCGAGCGTTATAGCGACTACGCGACCCGCGTGCCGCGCGGCCGAACCTATGTCCGCAACGGCTCCGTCCTCGATCTGCAAATCGGCAAGGGCGAGGTCGTAGCGATGGTTGCCGGTTCTTCGCTCTATAAAATCAAGATCACCATTGCGCCCGTTACGGCGGCGCGCTGGAAGGCCATCTGTCGGGATTGCGCAGGAGCGATCGACTCACTGGTTGAACTCCTGCAAGGCCGCCTGGCCAAGGGCATCATGGACCGGGTCTGCCGGGAGGGCGACGGTCTGTTTCCATCGCCAAGGGAGATCAACCTGTCCTGCAACTGTCCGGACTGGGCAGACATGTGCAAACACGTTGCGGCGGCGCTTTATGGCGTTGGCGCCAGACTCGACGAAAGCCCGCAACTTCTCTTCGTGCTGCGCGGTGTGGATGAAAATGAATTGCTCGCCAATGCCGGACAAGATCTGGCGCTATCGGGAGCAGCGCCCAGCGCGGCGAAGATACTCGACGACAGCGACGTCGCAGCGCTGTTCGGGCTGGAGATGGCCGAATCGGCTGATTCTGATACTGTCGTTCCCACTGCCCCAAAACGGCGCCAAGGGTCGAGGACGAGAGAAGCGACGACGCCTGCCGCGAAAAAGGCCGCGGCGGCAAAGAAAAGCAAGCCACATCATGCAGTTCGGACCAAGTCCGGGCGCAAAAAGACAGTTTCGTCCGGCGCCTCGAAGGAAGGCGTACGACCTCGATCTCAGCACTCTGCTTAAGGCGTCAGCGTTGCCCGTTCCCCGGCCCATCTCGATCGGCCCGACAGTTCGTACACCAATTTTAGGCCTGATCCCCCATGGCTGATTTCCACGGCGTCTTTCCTTATCTGGTCTCGCCGGTTGACGCCGATGGGAAAATCCGCCGCGATGTGCTGGAGCGGCTCTGCGACGACCTCATCACGTCCGGCGTGCACGGGCTGACGCCGCTCGGCTCGACCGGCGAGTTCGCTTATCTCAACAACGCCCAGCGCGCGGCGATAGTGCAGGCCGCGATCGAAGCCGCCAAGGGCCGCGTGCCGGTGGTCGCGGGTGTCGCCTCGACCTCGACGCGGGATGCGGTGGCGCAGGCAAGGGCGTATCAAAAACTTGGCGCCGACGGCATTCTCGCGATCCTGGAAGCCTATTTCCCGCTTCATGATGCGCAGGTCGAATCCTATTTTCGCGCCATCGCCGACGCGGTCGATATTCCCGTCGTGGTTTACACCAATCCGCAATTTCAGCGCTCCGATTTATCGCTCGATTGCATCGCGCATCTCGCGGCGCATCCGCGCATTCAATACATCAAGGATGCTTCCACCAATACCGGGCGGCTATTGTCGATCATGAACCGCTGCGGCGATGCCATCAAGGTTTTCTCGGCGTCCGCGCATATCCCGGCAGCCGTCATGCTGATCGGCGGTGTCGGCTGGATGGCGGGGCCGGCCTGCATCATCCCGCGGCAAAGCGTCGAACTCTACGATCTCTGTAAGGCCAGGCGCTGGGACGAAGCGCTGGTGCTGCAACGTAAATTATGGCGCGTCAACGAAGCCTTCGCCCGCTACAATCTCGCCGCCTGCATCAAGGCGGGATTAGCAATCCAGGGCTATGACATCGGCGATCCCGTCGCTCCGCAGGCCGCGTTGACGGCGGACGAGCGCAAGGTGGTCGAGATGGTGTTGCGGGAGATCGGGTAATAGGCTTGGCGCAGATCCCACCATCATCGTCATTCCGGGGCGCGTCGAAGACGCGAACCCGGAATCTCGCGCTAATAATCTCGAGATTCCGGGTCTGCGCCTTGCGGCGCATCCCGGAATGACGGTGTCGGAGGGCGTGGCCTGTTCCTTGCCTATCCGCTAAAAGCGATCGAACAAGGGACCGAAGGACCAGCTCATGAACATTCTTCCCGGCAATATGCGTTTCGGTGCGGGCCAGCCGGTCAAGCGCCTTGAGGACCAGCGGCTTCTCACCGGCAAAGGTCAGTTCATCGACGACAAGCCGGAAGACGGCGCGCTGTGGCTGCACGTGCTGCGTTCGCCGCACGCCCATGCCAAAATCCAGTCGATCGACACCAAGGCGGCCGCCGCGATGGCCGATGTCGAGGCCATCTACACCGGGGCTGATCTGGTCGCTGACGATATCGGTACGCTGCCGACGCTGCTGGTTTTTCCGCGCCCCGATGGCTCGCCGATGACGGTGCCGCCGCGGCGCCTGCTCGCCCATGAGATCGTGCGCTTTGCCGGCGAGCCGGTGGCAGCGGTGGTGGCGAAATCACGCGTTGCCGCGCAAAGCGCGGCCGAGGCCATCGCGGTCGAATACCAGGTGCTGCCGTCGGTCGTCGATCCCGTTGCCGCGACCAAACCGGGGGCGCCGGTGGTGTGGGCGGAGGCGCCTGACAACATCGTGGCGGCGATGAGCTATGGCGATGCCGCCGCGGTGGAGGCGGCCTTTGCCAAGGCCGCCCATGTGGTGTCGCTCGATGTCGTCTCCCAGCGCCTGGCGCCCTCCGCGATGGAGCCGCGCTCGACCATCGCCGAGGTCGAGAAGAAAACCGGCCGGCTGATCCTGCATCTGCAGTCGCAGACGCCGGGCTCGACCCGCGACATTCTTGCCGAGGCGGTGCTGAAGCGGCCGAAGGAAAGCGTGCGGGTGCTGGTCGGCGATATCGGCGGCGGCTTCGGTCAGAAGACCAGCCTTTATCCTGAGGACGGCATCGTGGCTTACGCCGCCGTCAAGCTGAACCGCAAGGTGCGCTGGCGCGGCGAGCGCACCGACGAATTCCTCGGCGGCACCCATGGCCGCGACTTGACTTCGACCGCCGAATTCGCGCTCGACGCCAAAGGCCGCGTGCAGGCCTATCGGGTGCGCTCGATCGGCGGCACCGGCGCCTATGTCAGCGGCACCGGTGCGCTGATTCCGCTCGTGCTCGGTCCGTTCGTGCAGACCGGCGTCTACGACCTGCCGCTGGTGCATTACGAGACCAAGGCGGTGATGACTCACACCGCGCCGGTCGGCGCCTATCGCGGCGCGGGGCGGCCGGAAGCGGTCTTCATCGTGGAGCGGCTGATGGACGCCGCCGCGCGCCAGATCGGGATGGACCCGCGCAGCATTCGCAAGGTGAACTACGTCAAGCCGGCGCAGATGCCCTACACCAACGCCGTCGGTCAGGTCTATGACTCCGGTGCATTCGCGCACATGCTGGAGCGTGCCTCCAAGCTTGCGGACTGGGACGGCTTTGCCGCGCGCAAGAGGGCGGCGAAGAAGAAGGGCCTGCTCTATGGCCGCGGCCTCACCAGCTATATCGAGTGGACCGGCGGAACCGTGCACACCGAACAGGTCAGCCTGCACGCCACCGCCGAAGGACGCGTCATCCTGAATGCCGGCACCCAGGCGATGGGGCAGGGACTGCAGACGAGTTTTTCGCAGATGGTGGCGGCTTCGCTCGGCATTCCCATCGACAAGGTCGACGTGGTGCAGGGCGACACCGACCTCGCCATCGGATTTGGCAGCGTCGGCTCGCGTTCGCTGTTCGTCGGCGGCACCGCGGCGGTGGTGTCGGCCAACGATCTGATTGCGAAAGCGCGCGAGAGGGCCTCGCACCTGCTCGAAGCCTCGATCGAGGACATCGAATATCGCGATGGCTCGCTTAACGTGGTCGGCACCGACAAGCGGATCGGCCTGTTCGAGATCGCGAAAAAGGAAACCGGCGGGCGGCTCAGCGTCGACAGCGAAGGCACGGTCGACGGGCCGACTTGGCCCAACGGCACGCATATCTGCGAGGTCGAGGTCGACCCGCAGACCGGCGTGAGCCGCGTCGTGCGCTATACTACGGTCGATGACGTCGGCGTCGCCATCAATCCGATGCTGGTGACGGGGCAGGTGCACGGCGGCGTCGCGCAGGGCATCGGCCAGGCGCTGTATGAGGGCGTGGCCTATGACGCCGAAGGCCAATTGCTGACCGCGAGCTATCAGGATTACTGCCTGCCACGGGCCGACGACCTTCCGCCGATCCAGGTCACGCTGGATGACACCGTGCCGTGCCGCACCAACCCGCTCGGCGCCAAGGGCTGCGGTGAATCCGGTGCGATCGGCGGTCCGCCCTGTATCACCAACGGCGTGATCGACGCGCTCAGCGATCTCGGCATCAAGTCGATCGATACCCCATTGTCGCCGTTGAAGGTCTGGCAGGCGATTAGGGCCGCGAAAGCGGCGCGGAGTTGAGGACCCAACCCATAACCTAACCGTCGTCATTCCGGGTTCGCGCATGTGGGCGCCCCGGAATGACAGTGTGAAAGTCACATCGTTCTGGTACCTTCGGCCCACGCATATACGGGAGGGATTCGATGCGCAGACTTTGGACCGTGCTGGCGGCGCTGGCGACGTTGAGCCTGACCAATTGCGGCTACAACGCGATTCAGACCAATGACGAGCAGGTCAAGTCGGCCTGGTCGGAGGTTTTGAACCAGTACCAGCGCCGCGCCGATCTGGTGCCCAACCTCGTCAATTCGGTGAAGGGTTTCGCGCAGCAGGAAAAGGACGTGATGTTGGGCGTGACCAACGCGCGCGCCAAGGTCGGCAGCATCCAGGCGACGCCGGAGCTCATCAACGATCCCGGCGCGTTCGCGAAATTCCAGGCCGCTCAGGGTGAGCTCTCAAGCGCGCTGTCGAGGCTTCTGGTGGTGACCGAGAATTACCCGCAGCTCAAATCCGACGCGCTGTTTCACGACCTGATGTCGCAGCTCGAGGGTACCGAAAACCGCATCACGGTGGCGCGCAATCGCTACATCAAGGCGGTGCAGGACTATAACGTCGGCATTCGCACCTTTCCCAACAACCTGACGGCGATGATGTTCGGTTACAAGGAGAAGGCCAATTTTACGGTCGACAACGAAAAGGAAATCTCGACCGCGCCGAAGGTGGATTTCAATCCGTCGCCTGCCCCCGCCAAGTAGTTTTTGAAAAACCGGCTGGCTCCGCGATGATCGCTGCAAGGGCATCCCTTCTTGCGCTAATGGTGTGCTGGGCTTTCGCGGCCGCAGCCGACGTCGCGGTGCCGCCGCTCTCGGGGCGGGTGGTCGATCAGACCGGCACGTTGTCGGCCAGCGACATCTCCGCGCTGACGCAGACGCTTCAGAATCTCGAAACGCGCAAAGGCAGCCAGGTCGCGGTGCTGATCGTTCCGACCACGGCGCCTGAGACCATCGAGCAGTATTCGATCCGGGTCGCCGAGGCCTGGAAGATCGGGCGCAAAAAGATCGACGACGGCGCGCTGCTTGTGGTCGCCAAGAACGACCGCAAGCTGCGCATCGAGGTCGGATATGGCCTGGAGGGCAGCCTGACCGACGCCACCGCAAGCCGCATCATCGACGAGATCATCGTGCCGAAATTCCGCAGTGGGGATTTCGCCGGTGGAATTGCGGCCGGCGTCGGGCGGATCGTGGCGGTGATCGACGGCGAGAAGTTGCCTGCGCCGCAGGCGCCACGGCAGAATTCGGATCTATTCAGCCATATCGATTCGATCAATCCCTTCGTGCTGTTCGCGCTGATTATCCTCAGCGGCATCCTGCGTTCGGTGCTGGGAAGATTGATCGGTTCGGCCGCCACTGGCGGCGTCGTCGCGGTGCTGGCCTGGTTCATCGCGGGATCGCTGGCGGCGTCTGTCATTCTCGGCGCCGTTGCCTTCCTGCTCACGATGTTCGGTGAGACCATCGCTTCCTCTGGTGGGAGGGGTGGCTGGGTGGGCGGCGGCTCGTTCTCGGGGAGCAGTTCGAGCGACAGCGGCGGGTTTTCCGGCGGGGGCGGCAGTTTCGGCGGCGGCGGGGCGTCGGGGAGCTGGTAGGAAAAGTTGGAAGCCATGAGCATCAAGCGTATCGGCAAACACCTCCTCGAGCACCATTGGCGGGCAAAGCGGGTATTCCCGAAGCAAGCCTTGGCTCTGATCGAGCAGGCGATCAAGGCGGGCGAGGCTACGCATTCCGGCCAGGTCCGCTTCGTGGTGGAAGGCGCGCTCGACGGCGCGCCGCTGTTCAAGAACCAGTCGGCGCGGGACCGCGCGCTCGACATTTTCTCGCAATTGCGAATCTGGGACACCGCCCACAACAACGGCGTATTGATTTATCTGCTGCTCGCCGACCGCAAGGTCGAGATCATCGCCGACCGCGGCATCGATGCCAAACTCGGCGCCGCGGGATGGGAGAAAATCTGCAAGGCGATGGAGACCGATTTCAGGGCGGGGAATTTCGCCGGCGGCGTGATCAGGGGAATCCAGGCGGTCTCCGAGCAATTGGCGGCGCATTTTCCAAGGCACAAGGCCGGGCCGAATGAATTGCCGGACACGCCGGTGGTGATGTAGCGAAACCTCGTATCGAGATGTCGTTCCCCGGATGCTGCGCAGCGCCAAAAGCGCGTTCACGCGCGTCTTCGACCCGCTATGCGGTGCGCTGCTGATCCGGGGTCCATCCTTCAACGCAGCGTGGGTCCCGGCTCTGCGGCGCATCGCCATAGCACGTCGAAGACGCGCGTGAACGCGCTTATGAGGCGCTGCGCCGCGTCCGGAACACGACCCGGCCTACGCCTTCACCGAGGCGCGCTCGCCGACGCGCGCGAACCAGGCGGTGAGGTTGGTATTGGCGGGATCGAGCGGCTGGCCGACCTGATTGCCGAAATCGATCCAGCAATAGAGCAGGATGTCCGCCAGCGTGAAGCGCTTGCCGCACAGATAATCCTTGCCCGCGATCTGGCCGTCGAGCCAGTGCAGGCGGTTGGCCGCGATCATCTTGAGGCCGGGAGAGGCCTCCGGCGCGACCGGAATCCGCTTTTCGAAAAATCTCAACGCTTCGCCGAAGCGATAGCCGTTGGCGAGCGGCTCGCAGATATTGAGATCGACGCGCCGCGTCCACATCCGGCACTCGGCGCGCGCTTCCGGTGTGTTTCCGATCAGCGCCGGCTCCGGCTTCTTCTCTTCGAGGTATTCGCAGATTGCGGTGATCTCGGACAGATAGCTGCCGTCATCCAGTTCGAGCGTCGGCATCTGGCCGTGGGGATTGCGCTTGAGATGCTCTGCTTGCCGGTTTTCGCCGCCGCGCAAATCGACGGTCTGCTTGGGCATCTCAATGCCCTTCTCCGCCATGAACATGCGGACAATGCGCGGGTTCGGCCCGATCGAGTCGTAAAGCTTCATGGTGATCCCCCAAGGATTTATGTCGGCACCCTGTCATTAGTTTTGAGCAGACCCCGCCGCGGTTTGTCAAACCGCGAGGCGATAGCGGCTTTGTTCAGGGCGGCATGTTCAGCCGACGACGGCCGCGGCAATATGTGAAACCCGAAACCGATGAATTCCTAAAATTTCGGTAATTCGGCCCCCAGGTAACGAATTGGCAAGCAATGAAAGTTACCAAATGGTCAATCTTCACTGGAGAATTTGACCGTGAGCGAACAACAGCCCGAACAGACCAGCGGTGAAACCGGCTCCCTCAGCGCCGCGCCGGCCATTTCCCCGTCGTCGGACGCGTCAAACCAGCCGGCCGCCGTTTCGCAGCAGGAAGCGGCCCCGGCATCGACCAGCGCCGAATCTCCCACTCCGGCGCCGACGCAAGTCCAACCTGCCGAAATGCTTGAAGCCGACGCGCCCAAGGCCGATAGCGCTGCCGCCCAAGCGCCCGACGCCGATGCCATTGAGCCTGACGCGCCGCATACCCCTGGCCAGGTCATCATCATGTCATCGGGCGATCGCGCTTGGGCCAATAGCGGCTCAGCTTCAGAACCGGAAGCCGGCGGGAGCCAGGGCATATTCGGCAAGCACCGGATCGCGGCGCTTGCCGCCGTGGTGGCGTTGGCGGTGGTGGCAGGCGCGGTTGGTGGCGCGTTGGCGACCGCGGCGTTGACGCATGTCGCTGGCGACGACACGACGACCGGCAACCATCATGTGCTCGAAGCCTCGGTGGCGCGGACCAGTGCCGACCTTCTGGCCTTGAAGGCGGGTCTCGACCATACCTCCAAACTCGGCATGGGCCAGTTCAACAAGACCAGCGAGCGCCTCGACAAGCTTGAGAAGGCGCAAGCGGAGCCTGCCGCCAAGCTCGCCAGACTCAGCGAAGCCGTGGACAAGCTTCGCGCCACGCCAGCCGCAGCCGCCGCGGTGGCTGTCGCCGCGGCGCCGGTTCCCGCCACCCCGGCGCCGGCCGTGGCCAAGGAAGTCACCGGCTCGGTTTCACCGGAGGGGACAGCGGCGAACGCCCCCAAGGTCGAAGTGGCCAGGTTGCCGACCCTCGAAGGCTGGGTGCTGCGCGATGTCGCCCGTGGCGGTGCCCTGATTGACGGCCGGCGGGGCATTTACGAAGTGTATGCCGGCGATTTCATACCGGGCCTCGGCCGGGTCGACGCGATCAGGCGCCAGGACGGCCGCTGGGTGGTCGTGACCACCAAGGGCTTGATCGTCGCGCGATAAAGTTTCCTTCACCGCGACGTGAAGGGAAGCTTGGCGAAATTGCGGGCCGCGCGGCGGCCCGTTCGCTTTTCGGCTATTTTCCGGACCTAAAACCGCTGCCCAAGTTGAACTATCGTCATGGCCGGGCTTGACCCGGCCATCCACGACTTTCTTCTGCTATCACAAGACGTGGATGCCCGGGCATGGGCGAGCGGAAGCGACGCCGTCCCTCGGACGGCTATGCCCGGGCATGACGAGAGCAGGGTCAGTTCTCTTGCCGGAATGAGGCCTCCGGCGCGGTGTTTGTCAGGACATGAGCCGTCCATTGCGATTTGTTGTCACTATCTTCATCTTCGCTCTGCTTTGCAGCTTGCTTCCGCCGTGCCATGCGCAAAGCGCGCCGGCGCTGGAGCGCGGTGTTGCGATTACCGATCCGTTGGCCCTGCGCGAGCTCGATCGCGGAAAATTTGGTCTCGCTCGCATGCTGATCCCGGCGCGGCCGGTTGATGCGCCGCTCACCAATAGCGGTTTGTTTGCGCTATCCTCGATGGCCGGCGTCCGCGCCGCGCTTGACGGGGAGTTCGAGCGCTACACCCAAAGCCACAAAGCCGATCTTCCGGACCAGACCATCGGCGTGGGCGCGTCGTTCGACCTTCAATTGTTCGACCGCGCATCGCTCTATTCCCCCGATACGCGCTTCGTGCTGACGGGCATCGTTAACCGGATGGACCGCGCCTATCTGTCCGAGACCAATTGCGGCGAAATCCGGCTGATCTACCGTCTGACCCGGACGGATCTGCCGGCGACCCGCGATCACGCGGTCTCGCCGCGGCTACCGGTGACGCTCAACCTCGTGCTAAGAGCGAGGAATGATCAAGCGGTGGACGGCAAGGGGGCGGCGTCGAGTTGCGCCGAACTCGCGCGCCGGTGGCTTGCGGCGGGCGATTGGCCGCTGAGCGGAGCTGAGCTTGCGGCAAAACTGACCTCCGAAGGTGGCCCGCTCGATGTGATCGGGCCCGAAAACATCCTCCGCATCGAAACCAATCTTCAGATTGCGTTCGCGCCGAAATCGCCGATTCGCGAGTTCCGCACCGACTATCTGCTGAAAGTGTTCGACTACAACACGCAGACCAAGGCGTTCGAGGAAGCGACGCTCGAAAATCAGATCGATCGCGAGCGGATAGTCTCGGACCAAAATCTCGGGCGCGACTTCAAGGCCTGGCTGCTGGAGCCCAACCATTTCACCGAGCTCGATCGCGGCACGATCTTGATCCCGGAGAAATACCTCGCCAAGCGCGCGATCGCGCCTACTCCGAGTGGATTTTCACCTTCCGACCTGCAGCCAGCCTTCGGCCTGGTGCAAGGCGAGGGCCCCGCCGCTGATCCAATATTCACGAACAACGACGTCGTCGCGGCCCTGGAAAAGGCGGCGAAGCACGGCAATAGCTTGCAGAACATCCGCTCGGTTGCCGGCTTTGAGCGCCGGCTCAACGACATCACCTGCGCGGGCTGCCATCAAACCCGCGGCATCGGCGGGTTTCACTTCCCTGGCGTCGACTGGATGGCGGCCAATCCTTCGAACTCGACGGTGGTGCCGGGCTCGCCGCATTTCTTCGGCGACCAGGTCCGCCGCCGCGCCATTCTGACATCGATGCGCGACCACGAGCGCCCGGATTATTCGCGGGGATTTTCCAGCCGCCCGCAATTGCGCGGCAGCGGCGAACTCACAGGCACCGAATACCAAGACGGCTGGGGCGCGCATTGCTATGAAAGGCGCGGCAATGCCGCCGACAACGACCGCAGTTTCGCGTCATGGACCTGCGCCAAGGGGCTGGCCTGTCAGGTCATGAGCGAGGCCTCGCGCATGGGCATGTGTTTTGTCGGCAGCCGGTAGCGCGTTTTCCGGTTCCATTGGATCATCGCCGCCTCTTCCGTGGCCTCACGGTTCGAGACGCGAAGACGCGCTCCTCACCATGAGGGTCTGAGACCTGATCCTGTGAGGAGCATCACAAAGCGATGCGTCGCGAAGGATGAAGCCATAGTGGCGAGAGTCGCTTAGCCCGACCATCGCGTCCACAGCCGACGCCAGGGCAGCGGCGCCAGCAACAGCGCGAGTGCCAGCAAGCCCAGGCTCCCGCTCCAGCGCACGCGCTCACGCGCGCGGGCGTGGATCTCGCCCATCACGAATTGCTCGCCTTTGCGCATTTCGGCATAGGATTTCAGGAACGAGGACATCCGCTGCACCGCCGTCTCGTCGAGCGCTTCCCCTTGCGTGCGGCTTCGCCGTTCCTGCTCGATCAATTGTTCCGCCGCCAAACGATGACGCTCGGCGTATTCATCGGCGTCTTGATACGCGGCTGCTTCGGTGTCGGTAAAATACAGATTTCGCAATGAAGGCGCGGCATGTTCGAGCATGTCGATCAACGGCAGGTCGCCGCGCGGCGCAACCGCCAACTGGATCGCCGAGCCCGCGACCAATGCCGCAAAACCCCAGCGCACGGCACCGACCGTCATTCCAAGGGCTGCGAGGCGATCGCCGCGAACGAAGGGGTAGAGCAGTCCCGCCAGCGCCAGCGCGATACCGAAGGCGCAGACGATGGCGGCGCCGGTCGGCAGATCGAAGGCGAACGAAGCGGCAAATCCTGCGGCGCTGGTCAGGATGCCCGCGATCCATCCGATCGCCAATTGCCGTGGCAGCGTTGCAGCGAACATCACGCCGATCGCGGCGGGGATGATCAGGAACGAAAATACCAAGAGCACGCCGGCAAGCGCGACCGAACTGGTCACGACGATGCCGAAAGTGGCATAAAACACGAATTCCCAGAACGGCGAACTGGATTGCGCCAACCTGCCACGCAGCAGAAAATGGATGAGCGCGATCGTGAGATAAAGCGGGACAATGGCCGCGACATCGCCAAGCCCGCTGGTCAGGATATTCCCGGTCAATATCTGCTTGAGATGTTCGGCGCCCTGCGGCGCCCGGTCGATCAGCAGGATCGCCGCCGCCGCCGCGACGACGTAGATGACCCCGATGAGTGCTTCCTGCGGCACGCGGGTGGCCCAGCTGCGCGTGAACGCCAGCAGCACCGCCGCCAACATGGTGAAGCTCAGCGAGTAGCCGTAGGTCGCAAGGCTTTGCGCGGGATGACCGAGCATGAAGGCGACGGTTGCCCCCAGGGCTGCGATCTGGGCCAGCGCGAGGTCGACAAAAATGACATTACGCGCCAGCACCTGGATCCCGAAATAGGCGTGGATGCCGACAAGACACACCGCCACCAGGAACGAGGGCCAGAGAAATCCAAGCGCCTCGGTCATCTCGCGCTGGCCGCTTTGACGAGCGCGCTGACGTCGGTGTCAAACAGCGCGAGGTAGTCGTTGGTACCCGGCAGCGCGCCGACGGAAGTGGCGAGTACGACGACCGAGGCTCCAGCCTTGACGGCGACGAAGGCGACGTCCCGTTCCGGTTCGTGCGGCTCCCGCACGACAAGGCGCATCCCGCGCCCACGCATGGTGTCGATGATGCCGGCAAGGTGCGACGGTGTCGGCGGCACGCCGGGTTTGATCTCGAGGAAATCGACAAAATCCAGCCGAAAGCGGCGGGCGAAGTAGGGCCAGCTGTTGTGATAGGCGACGAGCGGCATTTGCCTCAGCGGCGCGAGCTTAGTTTCCCATTCGGTCAGTTTCGCCGAAAGTCGCGCGAGAAACGCCTGCCGGTTGGCTTCGTAGGTCTTGGCGTGGGCGGGATCGATGCGCGCCAACCCATCGAGGATATTGGCCGTGATGAACTCGGCGTTCTTTGGATCAAGCCAGTAATGCGGATTGCCGCTGCCATGGGCGTGACCGTCGCCGGGTCCGATGGTGACGCCCCGCACTTCCAGCGGCGCGATGCCGTAGGAAGCATCGACGTAACCGCCGCCACCTCGCCGCAGTTCGCGCGGAGCGCCCGCCCCGAGCAGGCGGTCGAACCAGAGGTCGTAATCAAGTCCGACCCGCACGACGAGCCGCGCCTTGTTCAATCGAAGGACATCCTGCGGCTTGGGCTGATACTCCTCGGCGTCGAAATTGGCCGGCACCAGGCTGACCACATCGACCAAGTCGCCGCCGACCACCTCGGTCAGGCTGCGCAGATCGGTGGTCGTTGTCACGACACGAAGACGCTCTTGCGCCGCAGCCGGCGCCGCATATCCTGCCGCCAGTCCGCTCGCGACGCACAGGGCGACAAAGAGCCGATGTAGCCACATCGCTATGAAGTCGCGGCGGGTCGCCCGCGGTGACCTTGCGCGTTCACGTTACTTTTTGACCCAGATGCTCTTCGGCATCAGGCAGTGAACGTTCTTCTCGGTGTCGGAAATGGCGCCGATCCGGCAGTCCATCGCCACGCTGGCCAATCCGTAAGCATCCAGACGGGCGATCTTCTTGTCGGTCTCGAGCAGCTTGATCATGCCCATCGAGGCACTGTCCATCGCCTTGTTCAGATCGGCGTCCTTGGCATACGACACCAGATATTTCGGCGTCTCCTTGGTCGGGCGTTCCATGTCTTCCGCCTCGCGCGGATTTTTCGGACTGAGGCAGTGGATGCCCTTCTTGACGTTCACCACTTGCGAGACCCGGCAATCGGAGACCGTCGGCATCAGCTTTTCAGCCTGTTCAGGAGAAATGCCACGCAATTCGGCAAGCAGTTTGACGGTTTGCGCCTTGGCTTGCGCCCAGGCCTTGTTCATGTCCTGGTCGAAACCCATGCTGATCCAGGACTTCTTGGTCTCGATGCGCGGGAAGTCGAGCGGCTTACCCTTGATGACCTCCACCGTGATGTTGAATTCCTTGTAGGCGGTTTCCAACGCGGTGAGATTGACTTCACCATTGCCCTGGCCGGCGTGGGAATCGCCGGTCCACAACAAGGCGCCCGGCACATACACCGGCACGTAAAGCGAGGTGCCCGCGACGAAGTCGCGGATATCCATGTTGCCGGCGAACTCTCCCGGGGGCACGCTGCTGAAGCGTCCCGCCTCCTTGCGCGCCACCGCGAGCGTGCCGGGGAATGGCTTGAGCGGAATCACGACGCCGGGAAGAAACTCGCTCGTCATCTTGTCGAGGTCGAGATAGACATATTTGACCTGGCCATCCGCATAGAGCGAGGGAAACTCGCCGAACATACCCGGCACGTTGAAGTTGGTGGCATAGGCGCGAGGTACGATCTTGTTGAGCGTCACCTTCAGCACGTCGCCTGGCTGCGCTTCTTCGATATAAATCGGCCCGGTCAAGGTGTGCGGCCCGCGGCCGGGAAAATCCGTGCGTGTCTTTTTGATCTGCTCGATCGTCGTGCCCGGAACCACCTGGTTGTGACTGTGCATCATGGTTTCGAGCACAATGGTGTCGCCGGAATTCACCCGCAGTACCGGCGGCTGCGCATTGTCGAACCAACCCCATTGGGTGGTGTCCAGCGTCGCCGGCAACAGATGCATCTTCTTGCCATTCGGCAAATTCACCACGCGAAGCTTGGGGTCGGCGGGTCCGACCCCGGGATAGCCGGGCGTGGTGATGGTTGCGGTCAGCGGGAATTGAGGAGCCGGAGCGGGAGGCGGAGACGTCTGCGCGGACGCCGTTGTACCAAGAATCGTTGCGCCAAGAATGAGAACCCCGCAAGCGCCAAGAGCGGTGCGAAATGGCAGTGTGGACGACGGCATATTTTCCCCCTGATAAGCGACAAATGGCTGCTGGATGGGTTGAAGTATAGGCCAGTTGCGCAGGTCCCGGCAATCCGCCGCAACCGCTCCTGTTGTCCAGCCATGTGCCCTGCGAAAGTATAACAAAGCCTGTTGCATCGGGACTTCGTGGCATCATCGCTGGAACGGCGGATCTGACGACTGGCAGGCAAATCGGCTGTACGACCCTAGATTGACAGTGGGCTCACTATTCGTGTTTCATCGCAACAACCGCGCCGAAATGAGTGCCGGGAAGGAAACATGGACGACACCATTATCGTCGGCGCCGGCATTGGCGGATTGACGCTGGGATTGGCGCTGCACGCCGCCGGGATTCCCTGCCGGATATTCGAATCTGCCCCGGAAATCCGCGCCATCGGCGTCGGCATCAATCTGCTGCCGCATGCTACCAAGGAATTGGCCGGGCTTGGTCTGGAAGCCGAGCTGGCGCGGGTTGCGATCGCCACGAAGGATGCGACCTTCTTCAACCGTTTCGGCCAATTGATCTACCAGGAGCCGCTGGGCCGCGCCGCGGGCTACGATCATCCACAATTCTCGATCCACCGCGGCGACCTGCAGATGGTGCTGCTGGAGGCGTTCCGGACCCGCGCCGGCGCCGACCGGCTCCTCACCAATCATCACTGCGTCGGCGTCGAGCAGGACGATCACGGCGTCAGCGTGCATTTTTCGGCAGGCCCGGGAGGCGCCATCAGCAGCACCATTCGCGGCCGCGCGGCGATTGCCTGCGACGGCATCAACTCGGCGGTCCGCAAGCAGTTTTTCCCCGAAGAAGGCGACCCGCGTTACTCCGGCGTCAACATGTGGCGCGGCGTCACGCGATGGAAGCCTGTTCTGTCCGGCGCAAGTCTGATCCGCGCCGGGTGGCTGTCGCACGGCAAGATGGTGATCTATCCGATCCGCGCCGCAGATAGCGACGGGCTGCAGCTCATCAACTGGGTCGCCGAAATCGAAACGCCGGTTTATCGCAAGCGCGACTGGAACCGGCTGGGGGCGATCAGTGATTTCATCGGCGCTTTCGCCGATTGGCATTTCGACTGGCTGGATGTTCCCGCGCTGATTCGCGCCGCCGACAGTGTGCTGGAATTCCCGATGGTCGATCAGGACCCGCTACCGCGCTGGAGTTTTGGCCGAGTGACGTTGCTCGGCGACGCCGCCCATCCGCTGGTGCCGCGCGGTTCCAACGGCGCCGGGCAGGCGATCCTAGATGCGCGAGCCATGACCGCGGCGCTGCTCGGTAACGCCGATCCGGTTGCCGCGTTCTCAGCTTACGAGAAGCAGCGGCTTGAAGCGACCACCCGCGTCGTTCTGACCAACCGCACCAATCCGCCCGACGCGATCCTGCGCGAGGTGTTTCAGCGCACCAACGACCGGCCGTTCACTTCGATCGACGACGTCATCAGCCACGAGGAACTGGTCGCCCTGTCCGATGGCTACAAGCAGATCGCCGGCTATTCGAAGCAAGCCTTGCGGGTGTGAGTTGTGCGTGCTGTCCAAGTCGTCATGTATGGACGGCCCCCTCTCGGCAAGAGCTTTTTTGGTATTTCGGCAAGTGAATCGGGGAGCGGTCATGTATACGGCCTCGAGATGCGGCCTGT
>Ga0193751_1000533_pt1 | contig 29262 bp, 18 predicted proteins | sample L1c2metaG_FD_143050 | JGI IMG/M metagenome (GOLD analysis project Ga0193751, IMG submission 143050) | Soil microbial communities from a riparian zone of the East river system, Colorado, United States - L1c2 | ecosystem: Environmental > Terrestrial > Soil > Riparian zone | place: USA: East River... | reverse complement strand
TTGACTTTGCAAGAGCAGATTCAGCATCTTTGCAATATATCAAGTTGGCCACACGAGCAGGACGTTGCCAGGCGAATCGGAAGGAATTCAGCGAATCTTGATGATCGTGGTCTCCAGGATCTTGCCACTGGGGCGTTTCACGAACATTTTATCGCCGTGGAAACGGACTGGAACGAATGCGCCGGGGCCGAACTCGCCGGGGCGATAGCCATCTGATGATTCGGGGTCATATTCGCCCACATATTCGGCCCCGCTTACGCGAACCACAATGGCCGTCTTGCGATTCGATTGCTGTTCGGCTTCGCGCAAAATTTCCGCTTCCGCTTGAGCCCAGTTGTCCAAGTCGCGGCCGGGAATTTTTCCGTTGCGAATATAAATTTCTTCAGCGCGTCGACGGATGGCCTCCCGCAGATCGTGAAGAGGGCTCGCCCAGTCCTTGGGGTTGGCAGCGGCGTTCATGAATTCTCCTCAGACGAACCTGGATCAGACGGTTTCGTCTTCTTCACCATAGTATTGCTTTAAACACCCGTTGCATAAGGGGCATCTCACAGTAGGACGTACTAAAGGGCAAGTTTGGGAAAATCGCCGTAACTGAGCACATGTGGGAAATTTGATTCCTGCCTGTGCGAGCCGACTTGAGCTGCAGGCGATCCGGAGCGCATTTTTCCAACTTCCTCGTCCATAGTCCTAAGGGAATCACGGAGTTGACCGGATTCGACTAGCGGCCTAACATTACCGCCGAGCAGAGTCCCAGGCATTCATGATTGGTCAGCAGGTCTCCCATTACCGCATCCTTGGCAAGCTAGGGGGCGGTGGTATGGGCGTTGTCTATGAGGCGGAGGACCTGAGCCTGGGGCGGCACGTTGCACTGAAGTTTATTCCAGAAAATCTGGCTGGCGACCCTAAATCGCTCGAGCGTTTCACCCGCGAGGCGCGGGCGGCGTCGCAGCTCAACCATCCTAACATCTGCACTATCCATGGCATAGAAGAGAACCACGGACATCCCTTCATCGTCATGGAGAAGCTTGAAGGGGAGAGCCTAAAGCAGCACATCAGCGGCCAAGCCATGAAGCTAGAGGAAGTCCTCGACGTGGGTGTGCAGGTATCGGACGCGCTGGTAGCCTCCCACGCCAAAGGGATCGTCCATCGCGACATCAAGCCCGCCAACATCTTCCTGACCCCGACCGGGCAAGTGAAAGTGCTCGATTTCGGGCTGGCGAAACTCGTACACAACCCGGGCACAGAAGAGGATCAATCGCTGACCGCGGTGGGAATTATTCCAGGGACTGCGGTCTATATGTCGCCGGAACAGGCCCGCAGCGAAACCATCGATGCCCGCAGCGACCTGTTTTCCTTCGGCGTAGTGCTCTATGAGATGGCCACCGGGAAGAAGCCGTTCAGCGGAAATAACTCGCTGATGACGCTGGACGCGGTTTTGCACCAGAAGCCGACGCCGCCACACGATTTAAATCCGAATATTCCTATCGAGCTGCAGGGAATCATTGGCAAGGCGATGGAAAAGGACCGCGCCCATCGCTATCAGAGCGCGATGGAAGTCCGTTCTGATCTGTCGGTGCTGAAACGAGAAGCCGAGTCGGGAACGGTCAAGACGAATACGGCGATCCTGCGGGCGGCCTCGAAGACCTTCAGTAGGAATTCGCGCTTTCAAACCTATCTGGTGATCGCGATGGCGGCGCTCCTGGTCACGGTGCTGACCTCGGTGGGAGCCTGGTGGTTCAAGCATCGGGAGGTGGCGAGCGCCGAGCAACGGAATGCGATCGCAGTGCTGCCTTTGCAGAACCTGAACGGCGATTACAACATCGACTTTTTGAGATTCGCACTGGCCGATGAACTATCGAGCGTGTTGACTTACTCCCGCACCCTGGAGGTGCGGCCTTCTTCAGTCACCCGAAAATATGTGGCTCTGGATTTGGAGCCGAAAAAAGTCGGTCAGGAATTGCGTGTGGGGCGGCTGCTGCAAGGACATTTCATCAAGCAGGGAAATCAGTTGACCGTCACGCTGGAGGCGATCGACGTCCCCACCGACCGCCTGCTTTGGCAGACCACGGTGACCGCCAAGGCCGATGACCTGATCGGACTGCAGCAGCAACTGAGTACACAGGTGCAACACGGCCTATTGCCGATCCTGGGAGGCGCGGCGGGCGCGGCGGAATCGGCGGCATCGCGGCCCAAGAACCAGGAGGCGTACGACTTGTATTTGCGCAGCATCGCCGTGCCCCACGATGCAGCGCCCAACAAGGAAGCGATCAAGATGCTGGAGTGGGCGGTGGGCATCGATTCGAGCTACGCTCCGGCGTGGGAAGCTCTGGGGCAGAGGTACTACTTCGATTCGTTATACGGGGGAGGCGGCGAAACCATGTTCCAGCGCTCGAATGCAGCGTATGAACGAGCCGTGACGCTGGACCCAACTCGCGTGATGGCGGCCAGCAGCCTGATTACGAATCGCGTGGAACGTGGGGAACTGGGGCGAGCCTACGATGCGGCGACAGATCTGGTGCGGCGGCGTCCGCAAAGCGCCGACGCGCACTTCGCGCTCAGTTACGTGCTGCGGTACGCCGGCATGCTCGATAAGTCGACGCAGGAGTGCAACGCGGCGCGGCAACTCGATCCGGGAAATTTCACCTTCCGCTCCTGCGCCATGTCCTTCCTGGAGATGGGCAAGACCGATCGCGCGATGGACTTCGTGCAACTGGACGCCGGGTCGGAGTGGGCGGCCTGGGTGACTCCCTATGTGTATCTGGCCGAGGGAAATGTGGCTGAGGCGCATGCCGCCGCCAAAAATATGGGAAAGGCTTCCTCTTATCATCGCGAGTTGATGGAGGCATGCACTGCGCCCCAGCGTCCGGCGGACCTGGCCAAGATTGTGCGCGACACCGAATCCTCGGTGATGATGGAACCGGACGCCGAGGCATGGTATCGTGTGGGATCTTTGATGGCGGCCTGCGGCCAAAACGAGCCCGCTTTGCGCCTGCTGAAGGCCGCCGTGCAGCAGAACTATTGCGCCTACGGGGCCTTGCTGGATGATCCACTGCTGAAGAACCTGCGCAAAGAAACGGCCTTCAACGAAGTCCTGACCGCTGGGGCAAACTGCCAGGCCGTGCTCAAGGAAGGCAGGTAATGAAGTAGCTTTCAGCTTTCAGCTTTCAGCTTTTTGCTCCGGGGTTTCTAGCTCGGGTTGTGAGACTCGGGCTATCTCATCTTTAGGTTTTGGGAAGGGCACGGCTTTAGCCGTGCCCTTCGTATCGCAAATGATTCGGGGCTTCAGCCTCTGAGGGACTCGCGCACTATGCCGAATTTTACGCGGCGGGCATGGCTTCAGTCTTCGATTGCGACTGCCAGCGCCTTCGCCCTGCCTTCACTTACCAGAACTCCCGACACACCCGCACCACGCAAGGGACGAATTCATCAGTCCGTCTGCCAATGGTGTTACCGCGATATTCCCGTCGATCAACTGGCCGAGTATGCGGCCAAGATCGGGCTGCGAGGCGTCGACCTGCTCAAGCCGGAAGAATATGAAATCCCCCGCCGTTACGGATTGATCTGCACCATGGGATACGCGGGCGGAGGAGATATTGGGAAGGCTCTGAACCGTGTCGAGAATCATGCCGCGATCGAGCAGGCATTTCGCACCAACATTCCCCGGGCCGCGAAGGCCGGAGTGCCGAACGTGATCACGTTTTCCGGCAACCGCGCCGGCATGTCGGATGACGAGGGAGCGCGCAACACGATTGCCGGTCTGAATCGCGTAAAGAAAATTGCGGAAGATCAGGGCGTGACGATCTGCCTAGAGCTGCTCAACAGCAAGGTAAATCATCCGGATTACATGTGCGATCACACGTCGTGGGGCGTGCGCGTGGTTCAGGAAGTGAACTCGCCGAATGTGAAATTGCTGTACGACATTTACCACATGCAGATAATGGAAGGCGATCTGATCGATACCATCCGCCAGAATCTCCAGTGGATCGCACATTTCCACACCGGCGGCGTACCAGGGCGGCACGAACTCGATGGGACGCAGGAAGTTCAGTGGGACGGAGTGATGCGTGCGATCGCCGACGCGGGCTTTCGCGGATTTGTAGCGCATGAATTCGTCCCGACCGGCGATCCCCTGACTTCGCTGCGGAAGGCGGCGGATTTGTGCGATGTGTAGTAGCCCGCCGTTGTTGAGTAGCGCCGCCGTCCCGGCGACTGGGAGCCTGCCCTGAGCGAACTCGAAGGGGCGGGGCATCCCTGCCCGCCGCCCCGAAAGCAACACGCTCCCTTCGAATTTTCTGAGGAAAGAATTTGCGTCAAACCGGGGGTAGGCCCCATTCTTGTAACGTGAGATCTCCCGGACCTGTCAATCTGCTGCGATCCAGTCGGCGCCGCGTTTCTTTTGTTATTCAATGCCTCCGGCTTTCCGGCGTGAAATTCGTTTGTTTCTTCGCGATTTTGTCTCTCCTCGGGGTCGCGCAGAATCCTCAGAACAAACCGGTCACACCAGCCGCAGAGTCTGCTGACAGTTCCACTACCCATCATCCAACCGCAAATCATCGCTCTTCGAATCTCGATGTGCTCGCCGAGCCGCCGGGGCTGTTGTACCAGGGCGTTCCGCCGCCGATTCCGCAGGATGAAGGCCCCGCTGGATTGCGGTTGGAACTTCTGCGACTCGGAACAACTGCGCGGCTGATGCAGGTGGTGGCGCATCCAGATGACGAAGATGGGGGGATGCTGACGCTGGAAGCGCGCGGACGCGGCGTGAGCACACTGCTGATGACGCTGAATCGCGGTGAGGGCGGGCAGAACAAGATCGGCAGCAATCTGTCGGACGTGCTGGGCGTGCTGCGGGCGGAGGAATTGCTGGCGTCAGATCAATACTATGGCGTGCAGGAGCGGTTTTCGCGGGTAGCGGATTTCGGATTTTCGAAGAGCGCCGAAGAGACATTCGCGAAGTGGGGCGGGCACGACGCGGCGCTCGGAGACGTGGTACGCGTGATTCGTACGTTTCGTCCGGATTTGCTCGTGGCGCGATTTTCGGGAACGTCGCGCGATGGGCACGGCCATCATCAGGCGTCGAGCATTCTGACGAAAGAAGCGTTCCGGGCGGCGGCTGATCCCAAGCGGTTTCCGGAGCAGATTGCTCAAGGGCTGCGGCCCTGGCAGGCGAAGAAGTTATATATCGGAAATGTGTGCGGGTTTGGGGCGATGACCTGTCCCGACGCAGATTGGACCTTGAAATTGAACCCCGGCGAACGCAGCGCGGAGCTGGGCATGTCATACGTGCAGTTCGCGATGCAGGGCCTGCGGCACCAGATGTCGCAGGGAGCGGCGAACTGGACCGTGGATCCAGGAGATCGGTTTACCTTTTATCGGCTCGTCGATTCGGTTGTGCCTTCTACGTTGGACAAGGACGGGCATGAGAAAAGTTTTTTCGACGGACTTGATACAACGTGGCCGGGATTGGCAGGACGACTGGGAGCGGAGGAAAGCAAGGTTCCGCGCTTGCGAGCGGAGTTGACGGAGATCGCGAAGCAAATTGCCGACGCGCGAGAGGTTGCGAAAGGAAGCGATGACACGGCCGCAGCGGCGCCTCTGGTGAAAGTTGTAGCAGAGGTGAATCATGTAAGCGCCGAGTTGCGGGCAAGCACTTTGAGCGCCGGCGCGAAAGTCAATGTGCTTACGCAGATTGGGGAGAAGCGGCGGCAGGCGGAAACCGCGCTGAATCTCGCGCTCGGAATGAGTATGACGGCGGACGTTTCAGCCGATGTTTCGTCTAACGATCGGCCCGGAGAACATGCGCCGAAAGAAGCGGACGCATTGACCACGGTTTCGCCGGCGCAGGAGTTTCTGGTTGCCGTGACGTTGCACAACGGATCGAAGCAGGCGCTGGGGATCGACGACATCAAGCTGGAAGTACCGTCGGGATGGACCACCGTGGAGGGGAAGACAAAACCGTTGACGGTCGATGCGGGAAAAGATGTGCACGCGGATTTCCGGCTGCGGGTGCCGAAGAACGCGGCGTACACGCGACCGTATTGGCATCGGGATGATCCCGATAGGGAGGCCGTCAATCACATCGATGACGAAAAGTATGCGACGCTTCCCTTCCCGCCTCCGGCGCTGCGGGCGCGGGTAGAGTATTCGGTCAGAGAAGGCGCCGCCGCGAAAACCAGGAATGGAATTACTTCGGTTGTGGCCGCGCCATTTGTGAATGAGGCAGGAAAAACCGAGACGCGTCCGCTGGCGATTGTGCCGGCATTTTCGGTGATGCTGGAGCCGGCAACGCAGGTAATCTCAACGCATAACGAGTCCACTTCAAACGTTACGGTAGGCGTAACCAGCAATCTTACGCACGAGGTCCACGGCATACTGCGGCTGGAGTTGCCGGCGGGATGGCGCTCGGAACCGGTGCAGCTTGCGGTGGATTTGAAAAAGCGTGGAGAGAAGCAGGATTTTCAGTTCAAGGTTTTCACCAGCGGTTTGCAGGAAGGACGAACGGCAGTGCGAGCCACGCTGGAATCGGGCGGCGAGAAATACAACGAGGGATACACGCTGGTCACGCGCGAGGATCTGGGCAGTTTCTATTACTATCAGCCGGCACGGCAACGCGTGAGCATTGTCGATGTGCTAGTGCCGCATGCGCTCAAGGTTGGTTACATCATGGGCGCTGGGGACGACATTCCGACGGTACTGAAGCAGGTGGGACTGGATGTCACGGTGATTCGAGCGGAGAAGATTGCTGACGAAGATTTGAGTAAGTACGGAACGATTGTGCTGGGGATTCGTGCCTACGACACACAAAAAGATGTTGCGGCGAATAATAAGAAGCTGCTCGACTTCGTCTCCGCCGGCGGAACGTTAGTGGTGCAATACAACGCCGGCGTCGCCGACTTTAATGCGGGCAAGTTTACTCCTTATCCTGCAGAGCTAAGCCGGGCGCGGGTCTCGGTGGAGGAAGCTCCGGTGGAAATCCTCGCCCCGGATGATTCCATCTTTCGTTACCCGAACACGATCACGGCTCGCGATTTCGACGGCTGGGTACAGGAGCGCGGACTGTACTTCATGGACAAGTGGGATGAGCACTTCACGCCGTTGCTCTCGTGTCACGATCCGGGAGAAGACGCGCAAAAGGGCGGGTTGCTGCGGGCGCAGTATGGCAAGGGAACTTATATTTATACGGGCTACGCCTTTTTCCGGCAGTTGCCCGCGGGCGTGCCGGGGGCGGTACGGCTGTATGTGAATTTGTTGAGCGCGGGGCATAACAAGTAACTGTAGAGACGTAGCTTGCTACGTCTTTCTTCTTCGTGGTGAGAAGACGTTGCGAGCAACGTCTCTACGAAATGGATTCTTCCTCGCAATCCGGCGGGAGTTCTCCAGGGCTCATCCGCGGGATGGGCCTTGGGACCGCGACCGCTCTCAACATGATCGACATGATCGGCGTGGGCCCGTTCATCACCATGCCGCTGGTGTTGAGCGCGATGGGTGGCCCGCAAGCCCTGCTGGGATGGGTTTTGGGAGCGTTGCTGGCCGTATGTGATGGGCTGGTGTCCGCGGAATTGGGTGCGGCGCTGCCGGCCTCGGGAGGGTCCTATCGCTATTTGCGCGAAATTTATGGGCCGCAGAGATGGGGACGGTTGATTTCGTTCCTGTTTATCTGGCAGGTTTCATTCTCGGCGCCTCTATCCATTGCCACAGGATGCATCGGCCTGGCGGGCTACGCAGCTTACTACTGGCCCGGCCTGGAGACGGTGTATGCGCACCACGATGCGGTGCTACACCTGCCGTGGGCAGGTCCGCTGCAGGCCGGCTGGATCGTAACGCCGGGCACATCGGTCGCGGTGGCGATCTGCTTCTTTACAGTATTGCTGCTCTATCGGCGTATTACCGTGATCGGGCGGCTGACGAAAATATTGTGGTTTGGCGTGATGGGAACCATTGGCTGGATCATCTTCGCGGGACTGACGCACTTCAATGCCGCGCTGGCGTTTGACTTTCCGCCGGGCGCCTTCACATTGTCCCACCAATTTTTCACTGGGCTGGGCGGAGCGATGCTGGTCGCCACCTATGACTATTGGGGTTACTACAACGTATGCTTCCTGGGAGACGAGATCAAGGATCCGGGAAAGAATATTCCGCGCGCGCTGCTGCTTTCCATTCTGATCGTGGCCTGTCTATATCTAATGATGAACCTGTGCATCATGGCCGTGGTGCCCTGGCGGGAGATGGTGCAGGCCGGACAGAACAATAATGGGTTGTACGTTGTTTCGTTATTCATGCAGAAGGTATACGGGGCATGGGCGGCGCGGCTGGTGACCGGGCTGGTAATCGTGACGGCGTTTGCATCGGTCTTCTCGCTGATGCTGGGATATTCGCGAGTGCCGTATGCGGCGGCGAAGGATGGAAATTATTTTCGCGCGTTTGCCCGCGTGCATCCCGTCTACCGGTTTCCTTATATTTCGCTGTTGGCGTTGGGAGTGGTGGCGGCCGCGTTTTGTTTTCTCCGCTTGAAGGATGCGATCGCCGCTCTGGTGGTGATTCGCCTGATCCTGCAATTTTTGGTACAGGCGGTCGGATCGATTGTGTTGCGAATCCGGCGGCCGGAGCTGCCGCGGCCGTTTCGCATGTGGCTTTATCCGCTGCCGGCGCTGCTGGCGAGTGCGGGATTTTTGTTCATCCTGTTTAATCGCGTGAACTGGCAGAAGGAAGTGCGGTACGCGGCGATTATTCTGCTGACCGGCGTAGTCATTTATATGATTCGAGCCTGGAAGGATGGTGAGTGGCCGTTTGGGGTGCGGCTCACAGCCAAGGCTTAACCACGGAGAGCACAGACGAAACCCAGCGGTTACACTGCAGGCGTTTGCAGTAACATAGGTCGGGCAGTTTGTGAAGATTGAAAGGACTAAGGGGGGATTATGGGCAGGAAAGTCGGAATCATCTTGTGGGCATTGATATCGCTGATATCGCTTACGGGCGCCGCCGGCGCGCAGGCGGGCAAGCCAAAGGAAGTGCATCGCTCGGTCACTGAAGTGTTGGACCGCACCGTTCTCAATCTGGAGCACGAGTTCGTTCCCGCCGCGGAGGCCATGCCGGAAGACAAGTTCGGCTTCGCTCCCACAAACGGCGAGTTCAAGGGTGTGCGCACCTTCGCCGAGCAGATCAAACATGTCGCGGCGGTGAACTACGAACTTGGAGCTGCCCTGCTTGAGCAGAAGTCGCCCGTCGACATAGGCGACGAATCGGGACCCGCCTCAATCAGTAGCAAAGCCGACATCCTCAAGTTCCTGAAAGAGTCCTTCGAGTACGTCCACAAAGCGATTGCAACCATCAACGAAAAGAATTTAGTGGAGACAGTGAAGAGCCCTTTTGGAGAAAGCGCGGTAACCCGGCTGAGTCTGGCCACGACCGTGGCATGGCACGGCTTCGATCATTACGGCCAAATGGTGGAATATCTGCGTATGAATGGAATCGTGCCGCCAGCCAGCCGCTAAATGGGGTAATTCGTCAGAAACGACGGCGGGACGCGGCGCTGGCGGCTCGCACCAGGCGAAAATGGTGCTGTTCGAACGTAATGTCAGGATTCTTGACGAACCTGTCGGGATAGGAATGGAGAGCATGCAGGAAGCTCCGGATCTCCCTGCGTACCTGCTCGTTTCCCGACAGTCGGCGCTCTCTCAGTCGAACGGGACGCGTCTTAGGGTTCATTTTCAACATACCTTGCTTCAGTAACACCGTCTTCAGCACCCTTCGCCTGGCATGACTCTGCCTCCAGAATGCCGAACACCCGCGCAGGGCGCTGCCGAGGATTCTCACGGGTTTCTTTCCAGACTTAGTAACACGGTTTTCAAGCTTTCGTTTTGCAAAGGGGGAATTTGAATTTATCTGCGAAACGAATGCGGGTAAATACGGTTCTTTCTGTAGGACTCGTCGGAATTTTAAGAACAAGATTTCAAGAACGGGATGTCAAGAAGCAAGAGCGGGCGCCGCGTAAGCTAATGGCGGTGGAAATCAGTTCTGCGCTATGCCCGTTGCGCGTTAGGTGGGCAGCGACGAGTCCACGGGTTTCTTGCAGAGACGCTCCGGCGTCGAGGAAGATCAACACCGAAGGCCCGGCGCCGCTCAAGGCAACGCCCAAGACGCCATCCTTCCCCTTCAACTCCAGCAAGGAAGGAAGCAAGGGACAAAGCGCGGCGCGGTACGGTTGGTGGATTCGGTCTTCGAGAGCTGTAGACAGGAGATCAGGGCGCCCTTGTGTGAAGACTGCGAGCAGCAACATGGAATTCTGCACGTTCGTAATTGCGTCAGCCCGCGAATATTGTGTTGGCAGCACACGCCGGGCCTCTTCTGTAGAGAGGCTCTGTTCCGGGACCGCGAGCAGTAAGGGCCACTTCCCTTTCGGCCGGATGCCCACGACGTGGGCTTCCGCCTCACCAGACATGCGGGCCACGGTGAGGCCACCCATCCAGCAGGCGGAAGCATTGTCGGGATGTTGCTCGCGGCGGGAAGCTTCACCGATGATCTGCGCGTCGGTCCAACCTAGGCGGCCAAATTGAACCGCAAGGGCAATGCCGGCCAGGCGGGCGGCAGCCGAAGAGCCACAGCCTTTGGCGATAGGGATGTCGTTGGCGATTTTGAGCGACAACGGAATGAGCGGCCGGCCCGCCGCTCCTAGCACCTCACAGTATGTAATCAGAATGAGGTGATTCTGCAGCTTTCCACAGATTTCACGATCGCGTCCGCTAGCGGCGATAGAGAATTCGGCGGCGGGACGGGCGTCCAGCCTTATATAGAAATCCAGAGCCAGAGCGGCAGCGTCGAAAGCAGGCCCGAGATTGGCGGAGGTGGCGGGAAGAACCAAGCGGAGCCGGGAGCGTTTCGGGTTCAGGGCTTTTGAGGGCATGTTCAATTTTCTGGTTAGCCTCAACGTAGCGCCGGCACCTTGCCGGCTGTAGCGGGGGCGTCTCGCCCGCGCCGCCACGGTGCTAAGAGTACTTCTCCGCTTGCTCCAGAGTCCGGATCACCGCATCCAGCGTGGCATCGAGAACAATAGGCGGACATCGCAATGGATTCAGCGCGCCACTCGCGCTTTCGTCGGGAGTGTCTTTGAATAAGTCGCCGCGATGGAATCCAATGGTGAAGTCGGGATCCTTCAGCAAGTTTCCGGTCAAGATGAGAACCACGGTTTCGTCGGGCTTCACAAACTCCTGTTTCACCAACTTCTTCAATCCAGCCAGCGTAACCGCGGATGCTGGTTCGCATCCGATGCCTTCAGCGCCAATCTCGGCCTTGGCCTGTGCGATCTCAATTTCACTCACCTGCTCGCAGGCGCCGCCAGTGGCTTCAAGAACGTGAACCGCTTTCTTCCACGATGCGGGATTGCCGATCCGAACCGCAGTGGCCCGAGTCTCCGCCTGGACATTGATGAGGCGTTTGCCGCCGGTCTCGCGAACGGTGCGGACCAATGCGTTGGCGCCTTCGGCCTGAATGATCGATAGCTTGGGCAGGCATGAAATCAGGTCCAGTTCGTGCATTTCGATCAGCGCCTTGCCGATAGCGGAACTGTTTCCCAGGTTCCCGCCGGGAACGATGATGTGGTCCGGAGGCCGCCAGTCGAGTTGCTCCAGCAATTCGAGCGCGACAGTCTTCTGGCCTTCGAGGCGAAAGGGATTAATCGAATTCAACTGGTAGACAGGCGCGCGCAGAACCAGTTCCTGCAGCAGGCTCAGGCATCCATCAAAGTCGGTGCGCAACTGGCAGGTCACGGCGCCATAGTCGAGCGCCTGGGAAAGTTTGCTCCAGGAAATCTTGCCCTCGGGAACCAGCACCAAGCTGCACATGCCTCCGCGAGCCGCGTAAGCCGCCATCGATGCGGAGGTGTTCCCAGTGGAAGCGCAGGCCACCCAGCGAAATCCAGCCTGGCGCGCGAAGGTTGCGGCGACGGTCATGCCGGTATCTTTGAAGGAGCCGGTCGGGTTCAATCCCTGATGCTTCGCGAACAGGCGCGGCACTCCGGTAATGCGCGCGCACTGCGGAAGTTCGTACAGTGGCGTGTTGCCCTCGCGCAAGGTGATGACTTTCTGGTCATTGGCGAGGGCGGGGAGAAGATCGCGGAAACGCCAAACCCCGCTCAAATCGACGGCCGACTGCGAAAGCCGGCGTTGACGCCATGTGGATTTCAAGTTCTCCGCGGAAAGCCCCGCTTCTTTCCAGTACGGATAGGTAATTTCGAGCAGATCTTTGCATTGTGGGCAGCGGAAATTCTGACTAGCCTCGTCTCTCACATTGCCGCAAGCAATGCAATGGAAGCGGAAAGCCGCTCGATCAACCCCGGGCGCAGAAGTGGGAGCAATTGGCATCAGTCGATTTACTTCTCTTCCCGCAAATCTTCCCGCAAATATTGATCGGTCTTATTGATCCAATCGGCACGCGGAGGAGTGAAGACATCAAGGTCCACCGTGTCTTCCATGGCCTCGGCCTTGTGCGGCATGTGCGCCGGAATGCAGAGCACTTCTCCGGAATGAACCACGATCTCTTTGCCGTCAATCCAGAACTTAAGCGCGCCATCGAGGATGTAGGTCAGTTGCTCGTTGTGATGGCTGTGCTCCGGAACCATGCATCCTTTCTTCAGCAGTACGCGCGCCACCATGATTTCCTGACCCACCACAAATTGCCGCTGCAGCAGCGGGTTCAGCTCTTCGAGCGGGATCGTGTGCCAGGGAATATATTGCAACGCGGCGCTGCCCGCGGCGTGTTTGGTGAGGGCCCGTTTGGCGCGGGTATGGGACGCGCTGTTTCTTGCCTTTGCGCGTGAGTATGTTTTCGTTTTAGGATTGCTCTTTTTTCTCGCCATGAGATCTCAATTGACAGCCTTACATGTCACGGATTCTGCCTTGCGTTGACAATGCCATTTCCAACTGACGTTAGACTTAGAATATAGGTCGGGACGAGTTGTCTTTCCCCAATAGCGAACAGAAAAAGTGTGAACTGTGACTAGCGCTTCATCGCCTTCCCCGTCACTCAAACAGTTCAATAGGAGAATCTCGCCGCGAGCGTTTTGCATGGCGCTGCACTCGCGAACTTCACCCGCCATCCAGTTGCCCGAGATGGCAACGCGGTTGTCCTGGTCGTGCGAAATCCACCCGCTTTCATCTAGCAACACGAAAGATATGGCACAGCCAAGAACAACGGCCCCGACAAGAACCCGACCGGTGTTGCTCATCGAGCGATTATCACACAAAAGCGCTTGACGATTTACTGACGGCTCTTAGCGGTTGCCGTATTTGTAGGCCCGCCGCAAGGACGCAGGAGGAGGCCGTTCGCGACAAATGCTACGCGCTAGCCTTGACGTGTTTCCGGGACGGAAAAGGCCCGTACACAGGTATCGAAATCGGAAACCCTCAACGTTTCATCTAGATAGCCTTGTTCCTCAAATTTTCCGGAGAGAGAATATCGTCCCATCTGGTCCGACGAGAGGAAGGTCATCACGTAGTTCCTTTGAAAACGTTTGGGACCATCTCCAACATCAACACTGCACAGGTAGGGAAATTCCGAATCAGGCTCAACGAGCAGGTGTCCAACTGGGTATCGCATGTGGGTCATTTTAGCATCGGCCTCATAGGGTCTCATCGGGCGGTACTGAATCTTTGAGGGCGGAAAGATACTGGACGAGCTTCGGAGATGCATGCGATTCGAAGTCTTTCACAATCCTTTATACATGCCACCATCGACGAGAACAGTCTGGCCGGTCACGTAAGACGCTCGCTCCGATGCCAACCAGACAATCGTCTCTGCCAGTTCGCGAGGCTCGCCTAGGCGCTTGAGCGGAGCCTCGGCGGCCCAGGCGTCGAAAATCTCCTGCTCGTTTTTCCCGGAAGCGGCTGAGCGGGCTTTCGCCAATTCTTTCAGACGGTCGGTTGCAGTAAACCCTGGGCCGACATTGTTAACCAGAATTCCATCTTTGCCGAACTCATTCGCCAGGCTCTTCACCAATCCCACCACTGCCGCGCGGACCGCGTTCGACAGCACGAGATCTGCGACCGGCTGCTTGGTAGTGATAGACGTGATGGTGATGATTCGTCCCCATTGCTTCTGCTTCATGTGCGGGATCACTTCACGCGCGAAATAAACCGTGCTCAGGAAATTTAATTCGATCGCGCGCTGCCAGTCCTCAAGCGTCGTCGCAAGGAATCCCTTAGCAGGAGGACCGCCGGCGTTGGTCACGCAAATGTCCACGCTGCCAAACTTGCTGGCGACTGCGGCGACGAATCGACCGACAGAAGCCGAGTCCGCAACATCGAACGCCTCGGTAAAAACTTCCGCACCGTATTGCGTCCTTATTCTGTCAGCCGCAGTCTGCAAAGTTTGCTGATTGCGCGCGCACATCGCGACGCGGCATCCTTCGGCGGCAAAAGCCTCAGCGGTAGCCAGCCCAAGCCCCTGACTAGACGCGGCAACCAGGGCGACACGATTCTTTAGACCTAAATCCATGAAGCGGAATTATAAATGGTGCTATCGCCGGGGAGTTCTTGCCGCAACTCGCGGGGCGAATTACTCTGAAGGACAGTGAGGTGCCCATGAAGCGCAGGTTTAAGCATCCCGAAACGCAGGCTACCCGTGGCGCGGCCGATCTGCAGAAGAAGAATGGCCCGGTGGCCACGCCGATTTACCAGACGTCCACCTTCGAAGTCACGGACAACGAAGAACAGCTGCGCGTCACTGGCTCGGACAGTTATTACACGCGCTATGGCAATCCCACCAACACTGCCGCGGAAAAAACCGTGGCGGAGCTGGAAGGAGTGGACGCAGCCCTCACGTTCTCTTCCGGCATGGGCGCAATCACCACCACGATCATGGCGCTGCTCAAGGCGGGCGAGCACATTGTGGCACAGCGCGAGGTTTATGGCGGCACCCACAAATTTCTGTCGCAGTGGCTCCCCAAGCTGGGAATCGAGACTACGTTCGTCGACACCACCGATTACGACCAGCATGCGCGGGCGATCCGGCCCAACACGAAGCTGCTCTATCTCGAATCGCCAACCAATCCGACATTGCGAGTCGTCGATTTGAAAACAACTGCGACTCTCGCAAAGCAGCATGGCCTGCTCAGCATGATTGACAGCACCTTCGGCACGCCGATCAATCAACACCCGGCGGAGTTCGGCATCGACCTCATCATGCATTCGGGGACGAAATATTTGAGTGGCCACTCCGATCTAATTTGCGGAGTCGTCGCTGGAAGCTCCGGGCTCATCGCAAAAATCCTTTCCACGCGTACAACAATCGGCAATTGCATGGACCCGCACGCCGCCTGGATGCTGTTGCGCGGTATGAAAACGCTGGCGGTTCGGGTACAGAGGCAAAACGAGAATGCATTGCTGGTAGCAGAGTTCCTCTCAAGCCACGCCAAGGTGCACCGTGTGCACTATCCATTCTTGAAGAACCATCCCCAGAGCGCGGTGGCCCGCTCGCAGATGGCCGGAGGCGGCGGCATGGTGACCTTCGAGGTGGACGGCACCGGCGATGATGCCCGCCGGCTGACAGAGTCACTGCGGCTGTTCACACTCGCGCCAAGCCTGGGCGGAGTGGAATCGCTGGTGTCGATCCCCGTGCTCACATCGCACCTTATGGTTCCGGCGGAAGAGCGTCAGAAAATCGGCGTGACCGAGCAGATGATCCGGCTCTCGGTAGGAATTGAGAGCGCGGACGATCTGATTGCGGACCTTGAGCACGCCCTGCAGGCGGTGAGGGCGCGGGTTGCGGTGGGGTGAGGCAGTGGTCAGTGGATAGTGGTCGGTGGTCAGTTTTCGCTGTGCTCGTTGCACCTGAAAAAAACCCCGGCCTCTTGCGAGGCCGGGGTTTTCGTCTGTTGTTCCGCTCGGTTAGAAGATGAACTTCGCACCAAGCTGCAGGATGCGGGCGAGGTGCGCTCCGTTGTACTGGAACATGTCGCCAGCGGGGACGGTAAATGTGCCCGGATATCCGCTCCATTCGGTGTGGTTGAAGATGTTGAACGCCTCGGCACGGAACTCGAAAGCCATGCTCTCCTTGATGGCGAAGTGCTTGAAGAGTGCCATGTCGAAGTTGGTCCGACCCGGATTGCGCAAGCTGTTTCTGCCGGCAGTTCCGAAGGTCAAGCCAGTCGGAACCGCGAACGCGGCGGGGTTGTACTTAAACGGAGGCGTTCCAGCCGGAATTCCTGAGCTCGGATTGCCGACCAAATCCGGATAGGAGCCGGTGCCGACGCCGTTCCCCACTCCGGCGTTATCCCCGTAGGTGGAGCCGTTGGTAATGGTCAGAGGAGTTCCCGACGAGATGCCCGCGATACCGGAATATTGCCATCCTCCCAGAGCCGTGTGGGCGATTCCGGGTTTCCTAAAGAACGGCAGGTCGTAGACCCATCCGACGTTGAGCAAGTGCCGCTGGTCGAAGTTGGAACTCGCTCGACTGGAGGCAAGGTCATAAGAGTTGACGAAGTTGCCATCGTACCGGTCCGAAGAATCGTCGATGGAGTGGCTATAGGTGTAAGCCGCCGAGAGGCTGAGGGCTCCGACGCTCTTACGCAGCGAAACTTGGAGCGCGTTGTAAGTAGAGGACGCCTTGTTCTCGAGGCGGGTGATCGTTCCGATGCCGTAGAACGGACGGAAATAGTTGGCATTCGTTCCGCAGGCCGCGACACCGAGGTTGACGGCAGGGCTCATCACTCCTAAGCCACCGTAGGCAATCGGCACGCCGCTCCCGGTCGTCGCATCTGTTGGCACACCGAGTGCGTCCAGTGTCGAGCCGCAGTCGGACGCTGCAATTGCCTCGCCTGGCGCGTAGGGAGTCTGTGAAACCGGCAGCAACTGGTTCAAGTCTCGTTGACGGCCGAGGTGCGTTCCCTTGCTGCCCACGTAGGACGTCGTAACGACCATGTGGCTTGGCAATTCATGCTGGACATCCAGGTGCCACTGCTGCATGTAGGGCCAAACCACTTGCTTGGGTATCGACGTGAAACTCAACGGGAACACTGGAGGCGCCGCGTTGGTGGATGCTCCGATGGTGCTGTAACCGATCAGGTTGATCTGAGATGAGCTCTGCAACAGGGGTGAAGACTGACCTTCCATCCCTTCTGTATTGGCTTCGTTGCCGTTGGCGTGTTCGTAGAAAATGCCGTAACCGCCGCGGATCGCAGTCTTGCCGTTTCCGCGAGGGTCCCATGCAAAACCGATGCGGGGTGCGGCATTGAACAGGTGCCCGGAGGAGCAACCGACCGGGACTCCATTCGCGCCGCACTGTACCAATCCGTCGAACAGATTGCCCGAAATGACTGCACCGGCGGTGCCTGTAAGCGTACCGTTAGCATCATCGAGTAGAGGCGCGGTAGCGGGGTCATAAGCGGCAGGATCCCAGTTGTAAGCGTGTTTGTATCGGTCTCGGTAGGTGCCCTCCAGGCTGACTCGCAAACCGAGGTTAAGGGTCAGGCGATCGCTAACGCGCCAGTCGTCCTGGAAGTAGGGTTCGAGAATCTTGTAGCGGTTATAGAACTTCAGCTGGTTGCTGCCTTGCGAGAAACTTGCGATGCTCCCGGTCAAGAGATCCGCGAAGGCATTGCCGGTGCTGACAGGCGAAGACGGATCGAAGTTGAGCGAACCGTTTACTTGCACGCTGCTCAATTCGTTCTTCTGCGCCGTAACCAAGTAGGCGCCGAACTGCAGGTTATGGCGGCCCACGATTTTGGTCAGGTTGTCGCGATAGGTGTAGGTGGGATTGGTATTGTACGGACCCTCGGGCCACACGCCGTCGGGGTCTTCATAGAACCCACCGTTGTATTCAGAACCACCTCCGATGTTGATGGCCGGCAGCTTGCCTCCGGCACCGTTCTGAAACAGATAACCCATGCCAAAACCAGTCGAAGGCAATTGATAAGTGCCTTGCGTCTTGAACGAGATGTGATCGGTGGTATAGCTGGCTACGAACTCATTCAGCAGTGTCGGAGAGATGGTGCTGGTCCAGCGGGCTACAAGACTGACTCCGGGTCCATTGAAGAAGGTCTGGGCGGTCGGGAAAGCAGAACCTGTCCATATGGTGGTGGATTCGACCTGGGTCCAGGAATCATGGATGTAGCGGAACGTAACCCGGTTGTGGTCGTTGATGTTGTGGTCAATGCGAACCAATTCTTCGCGCCAGGTTGTGGGTTGAGTGGTATTGGAGATGAAGAAGGCTGCACCTGGAGTGTCGTGGCCGGGGGTAGGCGAAGAAATCAAGCCCAGAAGAGCATTCGCTGTTCCCGTTGGTTCGATCGTCACAGTGTTGTTTGGGAAAGTGGCCAAAGTTCCCGACGCCGCTCCGGCGCCGCTGGAGGGACAATCGGGAAAGTCGTCACGAACGAAATCTGTGCCAGCAGCGGGGCACACGCCCGAGAAGTTTCCACCTCGCTCCTGGCTCGAAGGCACGGCAACGTTAAAGTCGGCGGGCACTCGCTCGCGGCGCCACTCTTCCGACCAGAAGAAGAACGTCTTTTGCTTGTCCTTATTGTAGACGCCGGGGATATACACCGGGCCGCCGATGGTGTAGCCGAAGTCGTTTTTCTTGTACGGCGGAACCGAGGATTCAAAGTAGTTGCGGGCGTTGAACATGTCGTTGCGCACAAATTCGTATGCATCGCCATGGAACGACTTTGTGCCGCCCTTGGTCTCGACCTCGACCGTTCCCGATCCGTTGCGGCCGTATTGGGCTCCGTAGTTCGAAGTGAGCACCTTGAACTCAGCGATCGCGTCGATGCTGGGATACACGTTCAACGTGCCGTTGCTGCCGTTGTCCATGTTGTCGCCGCCATCGAGTTCCCAGTTGTTGTACTCGGTGCGGCCGCCATTCATGCTGAACGCAACGCTGCCGTTGATGCCGACGGACGGCTCATCCTGGCCGGTCTGGTTGCTCACTCCAGGGACCAGTGTTACGAGAGATGCAAAGTTTCGGCCATTCAGTTCGAGCTGGGTGATTTCCTTTCCCGTTACAGTGCCGGCGAGCTCTGAGGACTGAGTCTCCACTTGAGCTACATTCTCGCCTTGAACAATGACCTCTGTGGTGATGGAACCCACTTCGAGGGCAACATCCACGCGCGCCTTCTCTGCGACATCGAGCTTCACATTCTTGGCTTCATATTTCTTGAAGCCGGCAGATGTCACGATAACGTCGTACAACCCCGGGGCTAAGGCGGATTCGTTGTATTCGCCCGCGGCGTTCGTGGTGGTCTGGCGATTAATGCCGCGGTCCGGACTGGTAACGACGATGGTCGCACCGGAAATTGCGGCACCTGAAGGATCCTTGACCGTACCGGTAATCGACCCAGTTTGGGCCCAGGCGGCTCCGCACAGCGTTACGCCCAACAGCACGACCTGCAAGAATAAGCGATGAGATTTCATGGTACGCTACCCCCGGTTGGCGCGGGCTTTGCCCTGCGCTGGTTCAGTCGGTTTTTCGTACTTTTCCGAGCCCGCAGGCTCAAGGCTTCGTTTTTCGCCGGACACTCTTGACCCGATGGATTTGAGACCCAAGACGGGCTATTAAAACGTATGAATAGTGCTTTTATACGATAGCGTCTGTCAAGAAAAAAGCGATCTTCGTACCGCCGCATGCAACGTTTTTACAAGTCCTCTAGTGTGACATTGGTGCGACAGTCTACAGGCTTCTTGTCGACTCGCGGGCCACCAACTCCGGCGCTACCTTGCGATGGGTCGCGGCAATTTCACGCTTTTCCAGGACCGCATTGATGCCATCGATCACAATTCCTACCGCGGATGCCCCCATCGCTTCCATGGGCTGGCGGATGGTGCTAAGCGACGGCGTATAGAGGGCCGAAGTAGCCACGTCATCGAAGCCAATCACCGAGCATTGCTCGGGTACGCGTACGCCCGACTTGCTCAACGCCCGAATCGCCCCGAACGCGCTCATGTCATCGAAAGCCAGCAGGGCCGTAAACGGACGCTTCTGCCGAATGAGCTCGTCGGTCATCTTATGACCCGATTCAAAGCTGGAAAGGGGATCGCGCGACTCCGGTAGTTCCACAATCAGGCGGGGATCCAGTTCCAACCCGCATTCCTTCGCACAATTGCGGATGCCGCGCCAGCGCGGCGAGCTGTCGGTAAGCGCTTTGGGACCGCGGATGATGGCAATTTTCCGATGACCCAGGGAGTGCAAATGTTCCAGCGCCATGTGGCCGCCAACTTCGTTGTCGACGATGACCGAACTGATCGAGTCCGTCTTCAATTCGCAACCGATCATCGCGGTAGGAATGCTGTTCTTCTCCAGATCGCCGAGCAGATTGATATCCAGAAAAAGCCAGTTGGCCACAACAATCAAAGCTTCGATGCGGCGGTCAAGAAGCATTTCCAGATAGCGCTCGAAGCGGCCGCGCTCATTGTGAACATCCGTCAGAATGGGAAGATAGGATGACTGATAAAGAGTGTTTTCGATACCGCGAAGAATCAGCGTGCAGAACGGGTCGGTCATGTCGAAGACCATGACCCCAACGGTGTGGCTGCGCTTGCTACGCAAGGAACGGGCGAACTGATTCGGCCGGTATCCCAGCTTCTGCGCCGCTCGCTCGATCCGCTTCTTGGTGACGGCGGGAATATAGCGGGCTAACGGCGCATTGTTCAGCACGATCGACACCGTGGTCGAGGAAAACCCGCTTTCCTTGGCCACATCACGAATGGTCACCATCTCAACCCTCGCGCCGGAACCGATGTCGACGCTGTCATGAGGTTATGTCGGGGACAGTCGCCCTCCGGCTGTCCGTCGGGCCGGAGGCCCGAATGTCGGTTTTATTAATACGTGCAGTTCCAAGATAAAAAGTCGAGCTTCGCTCGACGAACAGCCGAGAGCCTGCCCTGAGCTTGCCGAAGGGGCGGCTGTCGCCACATAACAACACCCGGCGTACGGCTTGAATTGGAAGCGTACACTGGCGGACACTACAGCAGAGAGTCATATCAGTGTCAAGCGTGCGAATCACGTCGCAATGTTTTGCTTTAATTCTGTTGGCCGGGATGGCGGGCGCCATTCCCCAGCAGCAAGCCGGCTCCGCGCCTCCGGCCAACGGACGCCGACCAGCATCAGTGTCTTCGGATCGAAGCAATGTAAACGCCACGGATCCGGCAAAGCTTTTTCAAAGCGGCCAGGACGCCCTCACCCAGGACCGGCTGGACGACGCCGAGCGGGACTTCCGGCACGTGCTGGAAGTGGACCCGCAGGCCGGAGGAGCCTATGCCAACCTCGGGGTGGTCTATATGCGGCGTAAGCAGTGGACCAGGGCCCTGGAAGCTCTGCAGAAGGCTGAGCGCCTGATGCCGCAAGTTGCCGGGATCCGCCTTAATATCGGGCTAGCCTATTACCGCGAGAGTGAGTACCTGAAAGCCACGCCGCCTTTCGAGTCGGTGGTGCGCGATCAGCCCGACGCGCTGCAGCCGCGCTATCTGCTCGGGCTGTGCTACTTTTTCGCCGAGCGCTGGGCTGACGCAGCCGCAACGCTGGAACCGCTCTGGGCGCGGGAATCCGCCCATTTGCCCTATTTATATGTGCTTTCGAACGCCGCTCATCGCGCGGGCCGCAAAGAACTCGACAACCGCGCCACCCAACAACTCATCCAACTCGGCGATGGTTCACCCGAATACCGCCTGTTCGTTGGCAAGTATCACCTGAACCTCGCGCAATACGATGCGGCTCTGGCGGAATTTCAGGCTGCGGCCGAGGCTGACCCCAAGCTTCCCTTTGTCCACTTCAACCTCGGACTGACCTACCTGAAGAAACAGGATTTTCCGCGGGCCCGTGACGAATTTCTGAAAGATACCGCCGTCGAGCCCGACCTCGCACTCGATTACGACGAACTGGGAGACGTATATTGGCTGATGCAGGACGACAAGGACGCCGAGTCCAGTTATCGCGAAGCCCTGCGCCGCGATCCGCGGCTGGTGAACTCACGCTTGGGCCTGGCGAAAATCTATCAGCGTCAGGAAAAATATGCTCCGGCCTTGGTGGAAATCAGCGCCGCCGTGAAACTCGATCCTGCGCGCACCGACATCCATTACGTGCGCGGACAAGTGTTGCTTCACTTGGGCCGCAAGCAAGAAGCGAAGAAGGAATTGGAAGCGGCCATGGATATCGTCAACCAACACCGTTCCCCGCGCGACCAGCAGACGGAGAACGGCGCAGTCCCCTCTCCCGAGCTACTGCAGGATCCCGAGTGACGCACTCGGCCTTCTCCGTTTCCGCCACCAACTCGACCGCACTTTGCCATTCCGGCAGGAGGTACGAATTATGAAAGCTCTGAAAATTGTAGGCATCATCGTTGCTCTGCTGATTGTCATTGCCATCGCCATTCCCTTCTTTATCGACGCCAACACCTTTCGCCCCAAGATTGAGTCGGACCTCAGCGCCACGCTGGGAAGACCGGTGAAGGTGGGGAATTTGTCGCTGTCGCTGCTGTCGGGGGCCGTCGCGGCGGACGACATATCCATCGCGGACGATCCCGCCTTCAGCAAGACTCCATTTGTGCAGGCCAAGTCGCTCAAGGTCGGCGTGGAACTGATCCCGCTGATTTTCTCGAAGACCCTGAACGTCACCGACATGACTTTGAATGAGCCGGAAATCAGCCTGGTGCGATCCGATAACGGCGAGAAATGGAATTACTCGAGCTTGGGTGGAAACAATAAATCCGCCGCGCAACCCTCCTCAGCTCCCGCGCCCGCTTCGAAACCCGCAGCCCCGGCTCCTTCGAGTAATGAGAAGGCGCAGCCGGTAAACTCAGGTTCTTCGAGTACCGCGACTTTGTCGGTGGCCAAGCTGAACGTGAATAACGGGCGCCTCACCTTGTCGCGGGTTGGGGGCAAGGAGAAGCCTCGCGTCTACGACAAAGTCAATATTTCGCTTTCAGACTTCTCTTTCACTAGTTCCTTTCCCTTTTCAATGACGGCCCGGCTCCCGGGGGATGGAACCCTGAAAATCGACGGCAAGGCTGGGCCCATTGACGCCAACGATGCGGCCAAAACTCCGCTCGAGGCCAAGGTTGTTGTGCAAAAGATGAACCTGGCCGAGTCGGGCTTCATCGATCCCGCCGCCGGAATTTCAGGCATTGCGGACTTCGACGGAACAGTTACCTCCGACGGGCATGAAGCCAAAACTAACGGCACGCTTCGCGCCACCAATTTACAAGTGGTGAAAAAGGGATCGCCGGCGGGAAAACCCGTCCAGGTGACCTATACAGTCAATTTTGATCTGGCTAAACAAACAGGCACCATCCCGCAATGCGATATTTCCACGGGCAAGGCGGTCGCCCACCTCACCGGCACCTACGATGCCCACGGCCAGGTGACGACAGTTAATCTAAAACTGAACGGTCAAGGCATGCCGGTCGACGACCTAGAGGCTATGCTTCCCGCCCTGGGCGTGGTGTTGCCGCCAAAGTCGCAACTCAAAGGCGGAGATCTCAACACCGGACTGACGATCGCGGGACCAGTCGACAAGCTGGTTACGGTTGGTAGTATCAAGATGGAAAATTCCACACTGGCCAACTTCAATCTCGGCTCGAAGCTCGCCGCGATCTCGTCGCTCTCAGGTAAGAGCACCGCCACCGGCAACGACACGACCATTCAGAATTTCAGCTCTGACGTCCGCGTCGCTCCCGATGGCACGCGCGCCGACAAGATCAACCTGACAGTGCCCTCCATCGGCGTGGTCACGGGTGCCGGGACGGTGAGTCCTTCGAACGAACTCGCATTTAAATTGAATGCCGCTATCGGCGGAATGGGCTCGGTACCGATCACTGTCTCGGGAACCACTTCCGACCCGAAGTTCCTTCCCGACGTGAAGGGGATGGCTACCGGCATGTTGAAGGGAGCACTCAACGGCAAAGGCATTCCGGGCGCCGGGCAAAATCCGGTCAACAGCGTCACGGGATTGTTTAAGAAGAAGCCCCCGCAATAGGATCTGACATCACGGACAATGCATATTCGACAAGCCATGTTCAACCGAACATGGCTTTTTCTTCGGCGAAACCTGCCCCCGGTTGGCTCGGAGATGGTGCTCTGCGAACTCTGCGATTCCTTTGCGTTCTCTGCGGTTAAATTCTTTCTTTATCCTTCAAAGCCGACGCCATGATTTCGTAAACATTAGCACCTGCTACTTCATCGGCGAGAAACTCCACCCCCTGCGCCCCGCGCAAAGCATGGATTCGTGAAATTGGGCGGGAATTTCGGCCGCCTTGGTCCCCAGGGTTGAGAGCGGAAAGTTGTTTCCCACCTTGCCCACACGTTTGCGCATGGCCATTTTCCACTGACCGTGGCTACTCCGGTCCGAAACCGGTACTTAGGCATAAATCCGTTCCTCGTCTTTTCTTGTAACGCCCTCAACCCGCGTTTCTTAGCCCACATCGAGCCTCGCGCAATAAGGCCGATGGTACCCGAATTGCTGCGTAGGATGCATTGACAACGCCCTTTAGTCAATCCATACTCTCGCCTAAGCTCCACCAACTTGCTGCTTTGCGGACAGAGCGAACCACGGAGGCGTGCTTTCCCAGTCGGATTGCCTCAGGCCAATTTTGTTATCACGGAGCCCTTCTCAGGCTTAGGTCAGGAGGATCATTTGTTTAAACCAACTTCCTCAAAAATGCTTGTGCCCGTTCCTTGGCCCGTCGCCGTAGGGACCATCGCGGTAGCGCTGTTGGTTGCGGCCGGAGTCTTGGGATCAGCAACTCTACGCACGCACAGCGAGGGAGCGGGAGCTCACGAGGCTGCGGCCCTCCGCGTACCAGTTACCATGAAGCAAAGCGCCCTGGTTCGCACGAGTCTCGCAACTCAGCCCCTTGCCTTTGAAGCGAACCAGGGCCAGACCGATCCTCAGGTAAAGTACATGGCGCGGGGCAGCGGGTACACCGCGTTCTTCACGGCCAGCGACACTGTCTTCGCGTTGCATTCGTCCTCACCCGCCGCCACCGCCAGAATCAGCCGCAACCAGCCGCCCTCCGAAGCCGACCAAAAGTCCGGGAAGAAAAATCAGACGGCCGCCGTTCGCATGCGCCTGCTAGACAGCAATCCGCACCCCCGGATCACTGCAGACAGCCAACTGCCGGGCCGCAGCAACTACTTCATCGGGAATAATCCCAGCCAGTGGCACGCCAATGTGCCCCAGTACGCGCGAATCTCCTATCGGGATGTCTATCCCGGAATAAACATGGCCTATTACGGCGCGCAGAAACGTCTGGAGTTCGATTTTATCGTCGGCCCCGGTGCCAGTCCTGCTCCGATCCGGCTGGGCTTCTCTGGCGCACAACGAATCGCAAGCGACAAGGCTGGGAATCTGATCTTGTCCTCCTCCGCCGGTGAGGTGCTTCTGCACAAGCCCATCGCTTACCAGCAGCAAGATGGCTCACGACACTCGATCGACGCGCGCTTCGTCCTGCAGGCTGGCAATCAGGTAACATTCGAACTGGCCAACTATGATCACACTCGCGAACTCGTGATCGACCCGTCGGTAAGCTACGCCACATACCTGGGCGGGACAGCTGAAGATGATGCCTACGGAATCGCCATCAATGGCAGCGGCGACGCTTACGTAACCGGCAAAACCGCCTCTACGGATTTTCCCGTCACCACTAGCAGCCACGTCGGCGGTTTCGATGTCTTCGTCAGCAAGATTTCGCCCGACGGTTCCTCGCTTCTGTATTCCACCTACGTAGGCGGCAGCGGCGATGACAGCGGAAATGCCATCACCGTGGATACTTTGGGCAATGCCTTTGTCACAGGTGGAACTGCATCAACCGACTTCCCTGCAACCGCGGGGGCCTATCAGAAGACGATTAAGAGCGGTAGCGGTGGTTTCGATTCCTTCGTGTTCGAACTCGCTGCGTCCAGTGGTTCTCTGACTTACTGCACCTACCTGGGCGGCGCTACCGGAGATGACATTGCCAACGGGATCGCACTCGCCACAGATAATTCGGGGGATGCAATTGTGGTGGGCCACACCACTTCCACAGACTTTCCCACTAATCCCATCGGCGGAATTCCGGGCACAGTCGGGGGCGGCTTCGTCACCAAACTAAACTCCACCGGCAGCGCGTTGGTCTATTCCACGTACCTGGGTGGCGGTACTCAAGACTTTGCATCTGCTATAGCTCTCGATTCTTCCGATAATGCATACGTTACAGGCGCAACCCAAAGCCCCACTTTTTTTATAACCACGAATGCCTTTCAGAAAACTTGTGGTACGGCGGCAAATTGCAACGGCGGCCTGACCGATGCCTTCGTTTCCGTCATCAAGGCTGACGGCAGCGGATTCATTTACTCAACTTTTCTGGGCGGCGGCAGCAGTGACCAGGGACTCGGAATCGCTATAGATTCGGCAGGGGATGCCTACGTCACCGGGCTGACGCAATCCAGTGACTTCCCGCCAAAGAATCCCATCCGCTCTTCGCTCGGGGGCCTCCAGGACGCATTCGTTACCGAGCTAAATCCGGCCGGAAGCGCGCTTGTTTATTCGACCTATTTAGGGGGAAGTAACTCCGACGGGGGCGCAGGCATTGCAATCGACGCAAATAAAAATGTCTATGTAGTCGGACAAACCGCATCCACCGACTTCCCGGTGAGCTCTAACGCTACTCAATCGAAATTGGGCGGCGGAAACGACGCTTTTGTGGCCGAGATCAATTCCGCCGGATCTCAGATCATGTTTGCGACTTACCTGGGCGGTGCTCTGAACGAAAACTCCCGATCATCCGGTTCCAACTTTAGCCCGGTTGGTGCAATCGCAGTCGACACCGCGGGGGCTAACCTTTACATCGCCGGCAACACCAGTTCTTCAGACTTCCCAGCAACTCAAGGCGTGAAACAGCCCACCTTCGGCGGCGGCAGCTTCGACGCGTTCGTGGCGAAGTACTCGCTATCCAGCACAACAGGCGGCACCTTCACCGTCACAAATGGACCCTTGTCCGCAACCTCGGGAAGCCCCGGAGTTTCGGCGACGGCCACGATCACGGTCACTTCGGTGAGCGGCTTCAACGGGACTGTAAACTTGGCCTGCAGCGTCTCGCCGGTGGTCTCCAAAGGCCCGACCTGCTCCTTTAGCCCTGGATCGTCGGTAAATCTCTCCGCCAATGGCACCGCGACTGCGACACTCAATGTGGCAACCACTGCGGCCAGCGCGATGCTCGAACATCCAGTCCTGCCTTCTGGCCTGTATTACGCAATGCTGCTACCCGTGGGCGGGATCACTCTGCTGGGCGCAGGACTCGGATCTTCCGCCCGGTACCGCCGAAAGCTCCTCGGATTCCTGATTCTCGGGTTGGTCCTCGCCGGACTGCTGCTGCTATTACCAGCTTGCAGCAGTAGCAGTAGCAAAACCACCGGCAATCCGGGCACCCCTGCAGGCACCTACTCAATTACCGTCACCGGCACTAGCGGCTCAGCCACTGTTACGGGCACTCCGGCGCTCACGCTCACCGTCAACTAGCAGGCAGGCGATCGTAGCTCCGGTTGATGTGGGGACAGCTGTCCTCGGGCCGCAGGCCCGAGCCTCGCCATGATGTAGTATGGAATATCCCACAGGTATGTCGCGAACAACTGTGCCGGCGCACTGACGGAACGCTGCGATAAAATAAGCGGGAGTTCCGCATCTCAGCGATAACGTTAGAAATTGAGCCGCGGGCAGCCTTTAGATTGCCCCAGGAATCGAAGCAACTTGAACCTGCTCATGTCGAGATCCGAATCGTCGCCATACAAGTCGTCGCACGATAACCTGAAAATCCGGCCCACGCACACACTGGTTTCGATTTTTTGGGTTGCGTTGGTCCTTCTGATAGTGCAGTCCTCAGCTTTCGCTCAAGCGGACTTCACCCTGCAGGCAGCGCCGTTTTCCCCGGATGCGGTTGCGCCCGGGGGAACGTCTTCTTCCAACATCACCGTTGGCGCCATTAACGGGTTCAGCGGCAGCGTCAGTCTGACCTGCCAAGTGACTTCGAACCAGACCACCACCTCCACGCCGGCTTGTGCAGTGAGTCCCACCACCGTAAATCCTCCAGCCGGCGCCACCGCCACGGTAACCACCACAGCCCAGACGACAACCGTGGGTTACACCATCACTATCACCGGCACCGGACCTTCCACCACGCACACCACGCCGCCGCAGAGCCTGACCGTGCTTGCGGTCACTCCCCAGTTCACCATCACTGTGCAAAGCCCTGTTGTGCCCAGCAGTGTCCCTGCCGGCAGCGGAGGCGAGGGTGTGATCGTCATCAATCCGATCAACGGCTACTCCAGCCCCAAGAGAGAGATCGGAGGAGAAACAGTCTCAGGAATCACATTATCCTGCGCTTCGATCACTCCCCTAGTCACGATTCCGCCGGTGTGCTCGTTTTCCTACCCATCGGGAGCAACCGGCGTACCAGTAAATGGAGTTCCCGCCACTTCGACAATTACGGTGAGCACCTATGGCCCCATCGTCACCGGGACAAGCGCTCATCCCCGCCACTTCTACGCTCTATGGATGCCTTTGCCCATGCTGGCCCTGGTTGGCCTGGGCGCTGCGGTCGGCGGAAAGGGATCGAGAAAAGCCTGGAGCCTGCTGGCTCTTTTTGTGATCAGTGGGGCACTGTTTCTCATGCCCGCCTGCGGCAACACCGCCGCCACGACTACCACTCCGAACGGAGTGACTCCCAACAACACCTATACCCTTACCGTGGTGGGCGTCGACGCCGATGGCGTGGTGTCAAGCAACGCCACTTCCACCACCAGCGCGAATCCGACGGTCAGCCTGACCGTAACCTCGCCAACCCACTGAACAGAAAAAGCGACCACACGTCAGACTTTAGCCGTGGGTTGTTTCCTGCACACGATCAATCTGAAGTCCAAGGTCCGAGGTCCGAGGTCCGATGCTGAGGTCCGACGCCCTTACGACACTGCTTTCCGCGACTCCCGTTCGATTTCTGCAGCCTGATGCATGAGAATGTCGCGCAGCGAAACCAGTCCCTTTAAATCCTTGCCGTCAACAATGGGCAGATGACGAAAGCCAAATTCCCGCATGATGAACAGGCATTCCTCCACGCTCTCATCTGCGGAAACAGCGCGCGGGTTCGCGGTCATCACCTCTGACACGGCCGTAGTTCCGGGCGTACGTCCCACCGCCACGACGCGGTTCATGATGTCGCGCTCCGACAGGATGCCCGCCAGTTGTCCGTTGCGCAGCACGGGGAGCGCGCCAATGTTGTGCTCCATCATGAATCGCGCCGCGTCCAGCACCGTCCGA
>Ga0193751_1000532_pt1 | contig 29322 bp, 19 predicted proteins | sample L1c2metaG_FD_143050 | JGI IMG/M metagenome (GOLD analysis project Ga0193751, IMG submission 143050) | Soil microbial communities from a riparian zone of the East river system, Colorado, United States - L1c2 | ecosystem: Environmental > Terrestrial > Soil > Riparian zone | place: USA: East River... | reverse complement strand
TTCATAAATCGGGATTTTCGCTGGAGAAAACGCGCGGCTGTGCTTGACTAAAAGGTTCGAGATTTGTCGTCCCGATGCCTGCGCAAGTTATCAAGATCAGTGGTGCGCGCCAGCACAATTTGAAGAACCTCCACGTGGAACTGCCGCGGGAGAAGCTGGTGGTCATTACCGGCTTGAGCGGTTCCGGAAAATCGTCGCTCGCCTTCGACACGCTCTATGCCGAGGGCCAGCGGCGTTACGTCGAGAGTCTTTCCGCTTACGCTCGGCAGTTCCTCGATCAGATGGAAAAGCCAGACGTCGATTTCATCGAAGGACTTTCCCCCGCGATCGCCATTGAGCAGCGCAGCGCCGGCGCCAATCCCAGATCGACCATCGCAACTACGACCGAGATTTACGATTACCTGCGCGTTCTCTTTTCAGCGATTGGCCAGCCCCACGATCCGGCGACCGGAAAGCCGGTTCACCGGCAAACGCCGCAGCAGATCGTCGACCAAATCCTCGGCTACGAACCGAGCAGCAAAATCATCGTGCTCGCGCCGCTGGTGCAGAATCAGAGCGGCGAATTCCGCGACATCGTTGAGAAACTGAAGCGCGAAGGATTCGTGCGCGCGCGCATTGACGGCGAAATTGTCGAACTCGATCGACCGGATCCGATTCGGTTGAAGAAAAGCGAGCGACACACCATCGAGGCGGTGGTCGATCGATTGGTGGTGCGCGAGGGTATCCGAGTTCGTCTCACCGACTCGATCGAGACCGCGCTGAAGTGGGGCAACAACAAGATCGTGGTTCTTCACGCCCGCCCAGAAGGTCGTGAAACTTGGGAAGAATCGCGTTACTCGACGAACTACGGCAGCGCCGACTCGGGGTTCACCCTCGGCGAGCTGACGCCGAAACATTTTTCGTTCAACAGTCACCTTGGCGCGTGTCCGGCATGTCACGGTTTGGGGACGCAACTGGTGATTGACCCGGAGTTAATGATTTCAGACGAGACCAAGACGATGGCCGAAGGCGCGATCACGCCGTGGCGAAGAGGGACGAAACGAATGCAGGCTTACTATCGGCAACTGCAAGGCGCGCTGGTAAAACATTTCCAGATCGATGAAGACGTGCCGTTCGCGGATTTGCCTGACGAATTCAAAAACGCGCTCTACTTCGGCACCAACGGTACGCCAATCGAGATGAATTTCAGAGGCAACGGCGAAAAGAAACGCCCGTTCGAAGGGCTCGTGCCGCAGATGCAGCGACTTTACGACCAAACCCAAAGCGAGTTTACCCGTAATCGGATCCGCGCGTTCATGACCCGCGAGCCGTGCAAGATGTGCGGGGGCGCGCGGCTGAAACCAGAAATTCTCGCAGTCACGATCAAAAACCGACAAGGACGCGAGCTCAACATTCACAAGTTCAGCGAGCAAACGACCGAGGCAGCGGCGCGTTACATCGACAATCTCGAGTTAACGCCCGCGCAAAAGAAAGTGGTGACCGATGTGGTGCGCGAGATTCAATCGCGCTTGCAATTCCTGGTCGAGGTGGGCCTCGGTTATCTCACGCTCGATCGCGAGAGCGGCACGTTGAGTGGCGGTGAAGCGCAGCGGATTCGGCTGGCCACGCAGATCGGCTCCGGATTGGCCGGCGTGCTTTACGTTTTGGACGAGCCGAGCATAGGTCTGCATCAACGGGATAACGCGCGCTTGCTCGGCACTCTGCGACGGCTGCGCGATCTCGGCAATTCCGTGATCGTGGTAGAGCACGACGAGGAAACAATCCGGGCGGCCGATCACATTGTCGATCTTGGTCCAGGGGCTGGACCGCGCGGCGGTGAAATTGTGGCCCAAGGAAGATTGGACGACGTCTTGCGGGCCAAAAATTCTCTGACCGCTGATTACCTCTCGGGGCGACTGCGCATTCCGGTACCGAAACACCGGACCAAACCACGCTTTGCTCGAAATCGATTGACCAAGAACGAAGAAGGCTGGCTGATCCTGAAAGGCGCTGCTGAAAATAATTTAAAGAATCTCGAGGTGGCTTTTCCGCTTGGCTGTTTCACCTGCGTGACCGGCGTTTCCGGAAGCGGCAAATCGACATTGGTGGACGACATTCTGCGGCGCGCACTGTTTCGGCGGTTTTATAATTCGAAAGAAAAGCCAGGCGCTTATGGCGCGTTGCGCGGCGTCGAACAAATCGACAAGGCGATCGTGATCGATCAAAGCGCGATCGGACGAACACCTCGCTCAAACCCAGTGACCTACACCGGCGCATTTGGTCCGATCCGCGAATTGTTCGCGCAACTGCCGGCCGCGCGCGTGCGCGGGTACGGCGCTGGCCGTTTCAGTTTCAATGTCAAAGGCGGCCGCTGCGAAAATTGCGAAGGCGGCGGTTTAATCAAGATCGAGATGCATTTTTTGCCGGACGTTTACGTGCAATGCGAAGTCTGCCGTGGCCGACGCTACAATCGCGAGACACTCGAGATCACCTATAAAGGCAAAAATATCGCCGACGTGCTCGATCTGACTGTCGATGAAGCGGCGCGATTTTTCCGGAACGTGCCGAGCATTTCAGACAAATTGAACGCGCTGCTCGATGTCGGGCTCGGTTATTTGCAACTCGGTCAAGCCGGGACCACCCTTTCCGGCGGCGAAGCGCAGCGCGTAAAACTGGCAACTGAACTGGCAAAGAAAGCCACTGGCCGCACGGTTTACATTCTCGATGAACCGACGACTGGTTTGCACTTCGCCGACATCGAAAAATTGCTACAAGTGCTGATGAAACTGCGCGATGCCGGCAACACGTTGATCGTGATTGAGCACAATCTGGAGATGATTAAGTGCGGGGACTGGATTATCGATCTCGGTCCGGAAGGCGGCCAGCGAGGCGGCGAACTACTGGGCGCGGGCGCGCCCGAAGAGATTGTCGATCTTGCCAAAAGCTACACGGGCAAATATCTGCGGCCGCTCCTGGAAAAGGGATGAAAAACATTCGACACATAGGCCTGGGTGTATTCCTGGCGCTTGCTCAGTTGGCGCACGGACAGTTTTCGGCGCAACTCGCCGAAGCGTCGAAACCGCTCATGGAGGGCGTCCCCGAAGTCGCGGTCGTTCGTTTGCAGACCTTGCTTAAGCAAAACCTATCGGAACCGGACTGGCGCGCGGTCGCAGAACGCCTGCTCCAGGCGATGGTCGCAGCCAACCAGACCGCAGACGCCTTTAATCTGCTGGCGGATCCGCGATTACGCCAAAGTCCGTCAGCGAATTTTTGGCGCGCGCAATTGCTCGCGACTTCGCGTCACGAAGCCGAAGCATTGACTCTCTATCGCCAGATCGCAGCCGACAGCAATTCGGATTTCCGAATGGACGCCTTGTTCGGCGCCGCGGAAATGCTGCGCGCTCTTGGACGAAAGGACGAGGCGCTCCAAAGTTTTTCGGAGCTGTTTCGCGATCCAAAATGGAACATTCGAGCGCAATTGCGGGCGACCGAGCTTTATCTGGACAAACTGGATCCGGTCAGCGCGCGGAGGTTGCTCGAAAAAGTGCAACCGACCACAACAGCCGAAAAAAAAGAGCGGCACTTTCTTCGCGGCCGCCTCGAGGTGGCTCTACACCGTCCCGACCGCGCCATCACCATTTTCGAATCCGTCCTGAAAAATCCCGAAGGAGCAACGCACGAAACGTTAACCGCAGCTCTTTTCGCGCTGGCCGATGCGCATTTGCAATTGAAAACGCCTGAAACTGGCGATGACGCATTGGAGAATTTTATCGAACATCGACCGTCCGATGTCGATCTTGCGCGAATCTTCGCGAAACTGGACGAGCTTTATCGCGCCGAACGAAAACCTTCGCGCGCGGAACTCGATCGCTGGACAAGAGATTCAGCCGAGCCGCGGCGCGCGTTCGCGCAGTGGTATTTGGCACGATTCGACCTTCGACTCGGGCGACGTGATCGGGCGCTGGAATATTTCGCCGCCCTGCGGCGGACGCATCCGCCACTGCCAGTCCTGGCTTTTGCGTTTCTGGAGTTAGCGCAGCTCGAACTGGAGGAACACCATTTCGATGAAGCGCTAACGGTATTGAATGAGGCGGGATCGTTGCGTCCAGAGCCGCCCGTGCTCGACCGCATTCACTTGCTCGCGGCCCAGATTCAATATCACGCGAAACAATTTGATGCCGCGAACGCCGGCTTCGAGCAAATCGGACATTCCGATTCGACCCTGGCGTCGCTGGCGATGTTTAACGCTGCACTTAGCTGGCTGCAAAAAGGCGATGAGACGCGCTTTTTGGCGGACGCCGAGGAATTCGGAAACAAAAGCAAAGACGAAAAATCCCGCGCCGATCTGCGTCTGGAAGCGGGATTAATGGAAGCGGCCAAGGGCGATGCGCGAGCGGCCGATTCGCTGCGTAATTTTTTACGTGACTTTCCGAGCGCGGAACGAGCTTCCGAAGCATGGGTGGCATTGGCGGAGCTGGCCTTTCATGCGACTTCACCACGAATCGATGAAGCCCGGAAGGATTTGGCCCGCGCGGCTGAATCAAAGCCTACCGCGACTGCACAAGAACGCGCAGATTACCTCACAATTTGGCTGGAGGATGCGACGTCGGGCAATGAGGCCAAAGTGATCGCGCTGGCGAAAAGGTTCATCCAGCAGCACGAATCGTCGAGTTTGGTCGCGTCAGTGCGGATGAAGCTGGGCGAGATGTATTATCGGGCAGAGGATTTTGCCAACGCGGAGACGCAATTCGAATTGTTGGCCGAACAAAATTCGACCGGGGCATTCAGCGAGCGAGCGCTGTTTTTTGCAGGCGAGTCGGCGATGGCGAGCATGGCCGGTCAAGCGCTCGACCGCGCGCTGGTGCTTTTCGATCGGGTGGTGCAACTCAACGGCGAATTGAAATGGGCGGCACGCAATGAGCAAGCCGTGATCGAGCGCAAACTGGGAAAACCGCAGGACGCCCTTGTTCTATATGATGAAGTGCTAAGCGGCGCAGCTCGCCCGGGGGAAAAACGCGAAGCAATTTGCGGAAAGGGCGACATTTTTTTTGAAATGGCGGCGACTGATCCGCAGAACTACCAACGCGCGATTGAAGCTTACGATAAACTGGCATCCGATAAAGATGCGCCAGCCCACTGGCGCAACCAGGCGCTCTTCAAGAAGGGACTTTGTTTGGAAAAAAAAGCTGATCGCACTGCCGCGCTTGCAAGCTTTTACACCGTTCTAGAAGAAGGAGTGCGACCGGATCGGCCACATGAATTTTTCTGGTTTTACAAGGCAGGCTTTAACGCCGGCCAGTTACTAGAAGCGGACGCGAAATGGGAATCGGCGGCGGCCGTTTACGAAAAACTCGCAGGCGCGGGCGGGACGCGCTCGGACGAAGCGCGGGAGCGCTTGGATCGCCTTCGCCTCGAACACTTTTTGCGGCAGGAATGAACATTTGACGCACCGCGTTTTCGCTTGCCTTTGGCATTAAAAAGGCTCAACCTTTCAGTATGACAACTGTAACAAAGCCATGTGGCTTGTGCGGTTGGTCGGTTCGATGCGCGATGGTCGCGATTTCAGTCGCGTTTTGCGCATCGGCTTTTGCTGCTCCGAGCAAGAGCGTCGCAACCTCAAAACAACAGCCTGTTGTGAAAAGTAAGAGGTGCGTCGCTCTAATCACAGGTTCTGCCGTGCGGCAGGATTGTGGCCGGCTCAGCGTAATCCCGACCACAGCATACCAGATGGACCGCATCGGCGGCCACTCGGCGACAAACGATTAATTTTAGCGAAGTAATTCGCTCGAATTCGTTTCCGGCGCCCTCACGCCGGCACGTAGGATTATTTCCAAGCCATAAGCGCGCGCAGGTCGCGCCCTACTTTTTCGATGCGATCGCTGTCCGCAGCCTGACACAGTTTCTGATACCGTTTTCGACCGGTTTTCATTTCGCGAATAAATTCGCGGGCAAACTTTCCCGAACGGATATCGCGTAAGACCGTTCGCATCTGTTTCTGAACTCGCGCGTCGATGATTTGCGGACCCACGGTCAATTCACCCCACTTGGCTGTATCCGAGATCAGAGCGCGCATTCCGCTGATTCCGGCTTCGTGGATCAAATCGACAATAAACTTGAGCTCGTGCAGACATTCGAAATACGCGAGCTCCGCCGGGTAACCCGCTTTCACCAGCGTATCGAACCCGGCCCGAATAAGCGCGCTCGTTCCGCCGCAAAGCACCGCTTGCTCGCCAAATAGGTCGGTTTCCGTTTCATCACGGAAGCTTGTTTCAATTACGCCGGCGCGAGTACAACCGATCGCCTTCGCCCAGGCCAATGCAGTCCGTTTGGCGCGCCCACTTCGGTTTCGCTGAACTGCAATTAGCCCCGGTACTCCGCGACCGTTGACGAATTCGCTTCGAACCATTGGCCCGAGTCCTTTCGGCGCGACCATCACAACATCGACATCTTTCCGGGGAACAATCGTTCGATAATAAACCGCAAATCCGTGGGCAAAGAGAAGCGTCTGGCCCGCTCTCAGATTCGGGGCGATCTCCTTCTTATAAACGACGGGCATCTTTGTGTCGGGCAGCGCGAGAAAAATGATGTCACCGCGCCGCACCGCATCGGCCGTCTCGAAAACTCTGAGCCGATTTCGTTTCGCACGGATGCGCGATTTGCTTCCGCGATAGAGACCGACCACGATCTTCATTCCACTATCGCGCAAATTGAGCGCGTGTGCCCGCCCTTGCGCTCCAAAGCCAACGACGGCACACGTTTTTCCTTTTAACCAGGCAAGGTCGACATCTTTATCGCGGTAAATGCGCACGGCCATACATCCAAGCAACTTGCAATTGCCGCCGATTCCAGCGCCAAGTCAAACAGCTTGGCCGCGCCTGCTGATTGCTTAGTCGATGACGGTTTGGTTACTTGCCAACGCACGCAGACGGGAGACTTGGGCGAGCGCAGCGCGCGCTTCATCGCTGCGGCCCATTTTCTCCAGAATATTGGAGAGCAAAATATATTGGCTGGGTTGATCCGGCTGGCGCGCGATTGCCCGCTGTTGGGTTCGAAATGCCTCCTCCAGATTGTTCTGGCGGAATTTGATGAGCGTAATAAGTCGCAGCGCTTCGGCATCGTGAATATCGAGCCAACTGGCATGTCTCAGAGCTGCCTCAGCGCGAAGCGCATCTCCCTTTTGCGCGTATAACTGGCCGAGCGCGACGACGGCTCCGTAATGCCACCGATTCTTATCCACAAAAGTTTCAACAAGCCGCAATGCAGCATCAAGTTGATTAGCTTGCCGCAAGATTTCAGCTTCGAGGCCAATGAGGTCCCAAACATTCGGATAATCTCGCTGCGTTTTGTGGAGAATAGCGAGCGCGGATTGGTCGTCATGCGCGCTATGACGCAGCTTCGCGAGATTTAATGCTCCAAACCAGGTGCGAGGATAGATCTTGCGAGTTTCGGCCGAGTTTTTTTCAACTTCCGCGTAAAGTTTTCCTGCCTCGTCAATTTTTCCTTCGCGGTAAAGGACAGCGGCGAGATTGGCCTGTGCGCTCGGATAATTTGGGTTCTGTTCAAGCACTGACCGGAAAATCCTTTCAGCACGCGCGTACTCACTGCGATTGAGATAGACTTGGCCGAGGTTTAGCGCGACTCTCGCGCTTCTGCTGCCCGCCTCAAAAGTGCGTCGATAAAACACTTCCTCGTTTGCCCAATCGCTGCTGCGCGCAAAGCTGCGCACGCTGAGGCCGATCACCGCAATGGCTGCTGCGCTAAGGACAATACGGCGATAACGATCTGGCAATTCATATGTGCACCCGAAGAGCCAGATCAAGAACCCGACACTTGGCAAGTACAACCAGTGCTCCGCCGCTGTGGCATTGAGTTGCACGATATTAGAAGTGGGTAAATAGCCGACCAGAAACCAAGTTGCACCAAATATTCGGACAGCCTGGGCGGGACCTTTTTTGATGCAGGCGAAGACAAGAACTGCAAAAACGGCAAGTCCGAAAATCGACAGGTATTCTGTAACGATGGCTCTTCGCCAGTCAGCATTGCTGGCAACCTCTCGCTCGAATTCCACTGTTCGCTCCATGTGTAAGTTCGTCGGAAAAATCATGAGCCGCCCATAATCGCCCAATGCGCGCGCCATTAGCACAGCGCGAACCGGTGCAGTTTGCCGGAGATCAAGCGGAGACGGCGGCCGTTGCTCGGGTAAGTGTCTCAGACCCAAATACAGGACGATGAGCACAGTGACGACGATTATTACCCACGTCCGTGTGCGAACGCGCACTTGTTTTTCGACGAAAAGCAAATGGATGACGAAGAGCGCAATCCAGACGCAAGCGATCTCACGTGATAACAAACCGAGAAAGCCCGACGCAACGGCCAAAACATAAAGCGCTGCGCGAGAAGACTGACGCTTCGTCCGTTGGGCGTGCAGAAAAAGCAGCCACCCGGCACTGCAAAACAGGAACGCGAGACTGTCTGCACGGCCAGAAATGTAGTCCACCGCCGCGCTGTGAACGGGATGCACCGCCCAAATTAGTGCGACCACGAAGGCGCTCAGCGAGATCGATCGCCACCGGTCCAGCGCCCAAACGCGCATTGCCAGAGAAGCATGACGAAAGAATAGTGACGCAAGCAACTGCCGGAGGAGGAAATAAAGTAAGACGCCGCTGCCGGCGTGGAGTAACACGTTCGTTAGGTGAAATCCAAACGTGTCAGTGTTCCAAAAACAGTAATCGACAATATAGGAGATATTTTGGACTGGCCGATAATGGGCTGAGAACGAGTCCGGAAACAAATAGTGCCGAAACGTTTCCAGTATCAGCAGTGGGCTCTTAATGAAGGGATTGTCGCGCGCCAAAAAATTATCGTCCCAGATACGCTCACCTTGGAGCGCCGGAACATGAACAAGAATTGCCGCAGTGGCGATTGAAAGGCAATGGAACCAGACCGCGTTGATGAAACGGGCCAAGCTGACGGTCGATCTCTTTTCGCCGAAGGGCGCACTAATTCCTGCCATCGGAGAAGTTCGATCTAGCCTAATGAGTGGGGTCGCGGCAGACATGGGCAGCGTCAGTAAAACGCGGGAGCGTCCCTTCTCATGCGAAAGGACGCTCCCGTCATAAGAATAAAGCCGGCCTACGGTGAGTAGGGCGACCAGAAGCCGGTGTCCGCCACGTCTGATAGACTAGCGTAGGCGTTCGCCGGGACCGTTGGCAACGTGTCCACGACTTGACTACCGTAATCGTCCCCGAAAAGGTCCTGACCCGTGACAAACAGGTGAGTGTCTTTCTTCAGGTAGTTCGTCCAATCGACGGTTCCGACGGTGTCACCGCTCTTGCGGCCGGTTTCGATGGCATATTGATCGACAGCTCCGTCAATCATCCGAAGATCATTTAAGATCTTCGAAGCTTGGGAGCGTTTCCGAGCGCGGAGAAACCCGGGCACCGCGATCGCGGCGAGCAATGCAATGATTGCCACCACGATCATGATTTCCACCAGGGTGAAACCCGCGTGTTTGGTTTGAAGTTTTTTAAACATTATATAATTGCGATTATTTTCTATTTATTAAGGCAAGTCGTAATCGACGGACTTCTGTCAGTTTCTCACGACTCATTCCCTGCCACTCCGGACAGCCGCGAATGACAGGAGAATGAATCGTCAGATCGTTATGGCCCGTAAGGCGACCAGAAACCTATGCCGGCCACGTCCGACAACACTGTGTAGTCGGCCGCAGGCACTTGCGGAATCGTGTCAACAACTTGCGAACCGTAGGCAGTGCCTAGGATGCTCTTGCCGTTGTTGTAAAGGAGCGAACCCTTTTTCAAGTAGTTCGTCCAATCGACGGTTCCGACGGTGTCAGCCGTCTTCCGGTTTGTCTCGATCGCGTACTGGTCGCACGCTGAATCGATCATGCGCAGATCGTTCAGAATGCGGCTGGCTTGCGAGCGTTTGCGGGCCCGGAGGAACCCCGGAACGGCGATCGCCGCGAGTAACGCGATGATCGCAACTACGATCATGATTTCCACGAGGGTGAAGCCCCCGCGGCGTTTGTTGATGGCGTTTAACATGCTATTGCTTTCTATATCTCTTGTTTGTTTGACTGCGCTCCGCGACATCGATCGCGAAGTGAAGGTTTAATGAGCAGTGTTAATGCCAAACCGGGTGAAATCTGACCTGCGCGCCGGGCGCTTTTCCTTGCGGCTCGGCCACCTCATCGTCCTCGGCGTCTTTGCTCTTCGCTTGTGGACACTTCTGGGACTCACCCACTCCGCCCTTTTGCTCCCAACCCGGGGAGACATGCATTTTTACAACGATTGGGCGCGAGACATTCTTCACGGTCAGTTTACCCAACCGTTGGCCTTTTATGGGTTACCGGGCTACGCCTATCTGCTCGCGCTTCTTTACAAAGTCTTCGGCGAAAACCCTTTCGTTCCTGGGCTCCTTCAAGCCGGGGTCGATGCCGGCGTGGCCGGACTGATTTACCAGATCTGTCTTCAGATTTTTGTCTCCGCTAAATCGACATCTTTAGCTAGGAACCTCAACCCTCGGCTGATTGGCTTAGTCGCGGCAACCGGTTGGGCGTTCTTTGTTCCGGCCCAGGCTTACTCCGTCGTTCTTATGCCGACGACTTGGTTCGTATTCATCTTTTGGTTCGTAGTCTGGCGGGTTGTCCGAAGCAGCACTGCACCAGGCAGGCTCGAATGCTTTCTCCTCGCCCTGCTCATCGGTATTACCGCAACGGGCATCGCAACAATCCTCGCCATCGTTCCATTGATCTGCGCCGCGTTATTTTTGGAACGAGACAGTCGGCAGTGGCGGACTTTGGTTACGCGAGTCGGTCTGCTCCTGGCCGGTCTAGCGCTCGGCACGTCGCCCTGCTGGATTCACAATTACCTAATTGCCAAAGACCCTGTTTTTCTTTCTGCGCACAGCGGCATCAACGTCTGGATCGGAAATAATCCCGAAGCTACTGGCTATCCCCGTTTTCCGCCGGGACTGCGAACCGGACAAGCCGCGATGCTCCAGGATTCCATCACTCAAGCTGAAGCCGCAGCCGGCCGATCTCTCAAGCACGCCGAAGTTTCCGCCTACTGGTCGGGCAAAGCCAAAACGTATATCGCCAGCAATCTCGGTGATTGGTTGACCCTGGTCGGCCGCAAGCTGCGCAATTTCTGGAGCGCATTTCAATATGACGATCTCAGCATCATCACGAGCTTGCGCGAACAAGGCGTGATTCTCCCGGGACTTTCTTTTGGAATCGTCGCCGCGCTTGCGATTCCAGGAATCTTCCTCGGATGCTGGCTTGCGGCGCGATCTCGGTGGGTTCTTGCGGCAGTCCTATTGTCGATGTTCGCCCTGCTTGCCGTTTTCATTACTGAACGCTATCGACTCGTGGCCGTTCCGGGATTGTTGATCTTCGCCGCGCTCGGGTTGTCGATCTTCTGGGAAGCGTTCGCCGCACGCGATCTCAAGAATAGTGCGATCTACCTCGCGCTCCTCGTCGCGTCGACAATTTTCGTCGCCTGGCCGCAAAGCGATCCGTCACTTTGGGCGCTCGACGCCTACAATTCAGGTTGGCAGGCGCTGGAATCGAACAATCTCCCGCTTGCGGGAAAAAAACTTGCCATCGCGTATGCCTACGTGCCGGAAAATTCGGAAACACTTTTTGCCCTCGGGAACCTCCGTTTCGCCCAAAATGATCCGTCCGCAGCGCAAGCGTTTTATCGCGCCGTTTTGAATCTGGATCGGCAACACAAGGGCGCTTTCAATAATCTCGGCGTCATCGCTCTCGATGCGAAGGATTACAGCGAAGCCGAAAAATGGTTTCGTCGCGCGGAAGATGTCGATCCACGCAATGCCAAAACCCATTTTCTTCTCGCTAAGACATTGTTCGCTGAAAATAATCGCCCGGCAGCCCGAATCGAAATCGAGATCGCGATCGGGCTAGAGCCAGGTCGCCCGGAATTCACCGCCTTAAAGGAACGGATCAACGAAAACTCACGTTGAGGCCAGCAGTCGATTTCAGACGAAGGCACTGAAGCTGCTCGACCTCTGCGAATGAGCCCCACTCGCGATTTGCGGACTGTTTTCGTTGTCGCGCTCGCGCTCATCGCGATGACGTTGAAACTCGCGATCGCTTATAACACCATCGGCACAAATGACGTTGTGTTTTTTTATGGATTCGCCAGAGTGCTAAGCGAACATGGGCTGCAGTGGACTTATGAGCACAGCCGCTATTTTAATCATCCGCCACTAACAGCTTATTTTTTGCAGGGAATCTTTTTCCTGACGGAACACCAATGGTGTCAAGACCTCGGGATTCATTTTCCATTTCTACTCCGGTTGCCCGGAATAATCGCAGATTTTCTGGTCGTCCTGATTTTGCTACGAATGAGCAAGACGGACCTGCGCATTCCAACTTGGGCGCTGGCGCTTTTCGCGCTCAGCCCGGTGTCGTTGATGGTGTCGGGATTTCACGGGAACAGCGACCCCGTGATGTTGTTTCTCTTGGTTTGCGCTGTTTGGATGTGCCTCCGGAATCGACCGGCGTGGGCCGGACTATTGTTTGCGCTCAGTTGCCAGATCAAAATTGTGCCGCTTCTTTTTTTGCCGGCGTTTGTTTTCTTTTGGCTGTCGCAAGACAGGAGTGGCCGTTTTCTGATTGCCGGCGCAATCACTACCCTGGTTTTGTGGATTGAGCCCTTGCTGAATTTTCCGGCGTTGTTTGCGAAAAACGTCCTCGCTTACGGAAGCTATTGGGGAGTCTGGGGAATTACTTATTTGGTCCGATTAACGGGGTTCAGTCAGTTTAGCCGGCTGTCGTTTCTTGATCTTGGGCCCGCTCAGATCTTTATCATGATTGTTCTTAAAGTGATCGTCATGGGCGGTGCGATTTGGATCGGATGGCGAAATCGGCTCGCCCGTGGCCGCGTCTTCATCAATTCGCTTGCCTACACTTGGCTAGTCTTCTTTGTTTTTGCGCCAGGGGTTTGCCCACAATACTTGATCTGGCTCGCACCGTTCATGCTGGTTTTGGCGCCCGCGCTTTATGCATGTGTGATGATCTCGAGCTCGATTTTCTTGTTCGCTTTCTATAACATTACGTCAGGCGGTTTGCCATGGTCGGTCGCGCTGGCGATGGATGATTCGCAACAGCATTGGATTGTATGGTCTTTGTTACCGTGGCTCGTTATCGTGGCCGGCGCGATAACGCTCTGGCTGAAGACCGCTGAAGGCGAGCTTGAGTTGCGCTTGCTTAGGCTTCTGAAGCTACGCGCTGAAAGCGTATAGATGGTAAACCGAATTTTCTCTTGGATTATTCAGTCGATTCATTTTTAGCCGTACGGTTCCAGATCAAAAATATGTGGGCCCGTTAGCGAACGTTGTTCGTTGAGTGTCTAGTCTGCTGCCCCTTCGCACGAACAGGAGAAACAGTCCGGTATCGGAAAAGGGCCGGTACTCTTCCTTAGACCAAGCGAGGACCGGACCAGCGTCTCCGACTCGTTCCAGCGCTTTGCGCGAGAGGACGATTAATTCCGGCCTGGTTTGCTTTAAGTCGTCCAACAAACGCCGTGACAACTGTGAGGCAAGTGGCCCATCTTGGGTTGGATAGGCAAAGATAATCCCAGACGGCGGGCGACGTCTGCTGGTAAAGTAAAGCCCAGTCTCATTTCCCCATTCGTAAAATGTTTCATTAGGCAACAGTAAATTGTCGATGCCACGTGCCAGCTTGTCGGTCTCCAGGAAGATAACGCCGTATTTTTTGAAGGACCAGATTGTCGCCGAATCACGATAGCAAGGCGCTTCCATAAACGCCAAAGTGACAAGCAAAACGACACTGGTTGCATAAGCAAGCCAACTCGGCCGGCCGGGCAGAATGCGTCTCAGCAGCGAAACGGCCCAGCCGACGCCGATTGCAAGAGGAGGCAGCAACAGCTGATAGTAGTGCTGAAAGAATCCACCCGGTAACAGTATCGCAATCGAAGAAGCGATCGCAAAAGCGATAAGCAAAGTCCATTGCCGGCACGGGCCGAAAACCAGTCCAAGGACCATCCCACTTAGCGCGAGAGTTCCGATGCAAACGATTACGGTAAACACATCTGGCGCCATCACGTTTGACGGATGACTCTGCCCTACGTTGGCCGAGTACCAACGATTGTAGTTGAAAACGGCATCGATAAATGCTCCAGCATGTCCGCGCAGTGCAAAGTACCCAAGTACCAACGCCCACAAAACAATGCCAATCGCGCCAATCACCACAACATCAACAAAGGCCTTCCTGCGGGCGGCGTTCGGCGCTGATATTACGTATACGGCTCCAAGCAAAACTGGGTGAATAATCGCGATCTGCTTATAAAGCGATGCAACACCAAAAAGGAGCCCGGCTAACAATGCGCCGCGGAACCCAAGAATACCGCCCCTTCTTTCCGAGCGCACAAGAATCGCGAATGCAGTAGCCAGACATGCATTGAGAAATACCTCTGTGTTTGGTTGATTGCCTTCGATTGCTAAATCACCCGAGACGAGTGTCCAAACCGCGGCAGCAGTCAATCCGCCAAAACGTCCGGCGCCTCCGGCGGACCCGACGACATAACAGGCGAACAATGTCGCAATTGCAGCCACGACATTCATTAAGAAAATTGAGTTACGGCCATACCCAGCAGCAAGTTCAGCGGCTGCGTAGGTCACGTGGATCGCGGGCGGCTTATGGTCCCACAGCTCGCTGTAGAGAGACTTGCCCTCCAGCATCTCATGCGCGATCACGGCGTAAGTAGTCAGGTCGCGCTCGAGCGGTTCGTTATAGGTGTGCAACCGGAGGGAAAAAATCAGCGCACAAAGTCCGACCAACGCCGCTACCGGCAGCAATCGTTTCAATTTATCCATCGTTCGAACGGAAACGGGTGCTTCTTGCTGTTGGCGTAATTTGGATCGGCGAATGTTATTTCGGGCTGTCCGTGAAGGAGCCGCTCAACAACTTCCAGTCCCTGCATGAATGAATGATCCTGGTTGCTGACTTCGTACTTCCACGCCCCAAATCGGCCGCGCGAGTAAATATTGTCGGCCTCCAGCGCCGGCAGAATTTGCGCCAGCGCCTTGTCTCGATCCAAGCCCGGCGTCGGATAGCCGTACTTCGCCCGATAGGTCCAGGTGGAAAGAATCTTATCGCCGTTCATGAGCTGCGTGTTACGCAAACCGTCGATCGTCTGTTGCAGAAGCGCCTGATGATCGACTGGTTTCTGATCGGACTCGGAGGTCTCGGTCATCAGCGACCAATTATTCTGGCTGTCGGGGACATTATCCGGCGAGTAATTGCTGAACACCGTCACCCGATAAAACGGACAATCGTTTTCCGGAAAATACATCCAACATTTTGTCTTCAAATGTTCCGGAGGTTTTCCTTCCAAACCGATGCCGACAATGTTGGCGCTGGAGTGTTTCAAGCCTGAGGCTGCCAGATCGGAGAATTCATCGCGACCGCTTAGGCGCACTAGCTCCGTTAACGGCAAGGTACTGACGAGCGCATCATAATCCCATTCTCTGCCGTCAGTCGTCGTCACTCGCTTCGCTGCCGAATCGATTTTCTGAACCCGACTCTGGAAATACATTCTTTCTCTTGGCAGTCGCGCAGCGCACGCGCTCCAAATCGCGCCGGTGCCGCCGCGCTTGGGAAAATGAAAAACATTGTTTGGCCCCCATGAGACATCGTCTTTCTCGAAAACAAGATTGTAAAGCACGCACGAGAGATCGGTGACTGCGACGCGATCACCAACCCAACTGTGCTGCATTTGTTCGGGCGGATAAGCCCAGACTTTAAAGTTATAAGGCAAAAGAAAAATTTCCGCGATACCTCTTCCAAACGTGGCCAGAATCCATTCCTTGAAATTCCGTGGCTTGTGCGATCCGTTTTTCTGAATTTCGACCAGTCCGTTTAAACAACGGGCGATCTCTTCACGAGGGAGCCGATGCAGATTGTTTTGAAACGGATAGGGAACGAAACGATTACGAATCCAGACCCAGGATTCCCGTTCGTGCGTCAGCCAACCTTCTTTCGGAATGAGTTTGTGCATCAGCGCGTCGAAGTAGTCGTAATGCGAAAACTGGACGTGGCCGCCGATGTCCCAAGAAAAACCTTGCTTGTCGCGAAACGAAGACGCGAGACCGCCAGCGTAATCGTTCGCTTCCAGCAACTGCCAATCGCCGTGCCCTAGCTCGTTAAGACGCCAGGCGGCGCCGAGGCCAGCGGGGCCGCCACCAAGTATGAGTATCTTCATGGGTGATCCGGCGGAAGTCGCGTAGAAGATTGATCCCCATCTTCGCGATCTTGCGGTAGTTGATACTGTTCTCACCGCCACGCCGCGCTCGGAAGTGGATGGGAAAGTATTTCCAAACCAGCTCCGAGTGTTGTTTCAGTACGAAGGTGAGGCCGATATTTTGAAGTTCAAAATCAGCCGGCACCCGCCGAAGCGCCTTTCTCAGCGCTTTCGCCCGGATCAGCCGATACGGGACGTTCGGGTCCGTGAGATACGTTCCGGTCAACAACCAAAGTAATAACCGGCAACAGTACGAGACAATTATGCGACCGAACCCATCATCTCGACTGCTGCGATAACCAAAGATACAATCAGCCTCCGTGCGATTGCGGTAAAGCGTGCTGAAAAATGCAGGATCACATTGCCCATCTGAATCGATTTGAAAAATCCACTCGACGCCTTCGGCCAATGCCAACTCGTAACCATCCCGGCAGGTGAGGCCATGACCGGAGTTCATTTTGTTCGCGACACGGATCCGCGGCCCAAGCTTTTCCTGCAGTGAAGCAAGGATTTTCCCAGTCTCATCTTTCGAGCCGTCGTTGACGGCAAAGAGAAGAAAATTCGGACAGACTATTCGAAGGCAACTAAACCATTCTTCCAAGACGGCGGCGATATTGGCTGCCTCATTATAGACGGGCATTACCACGGCAAGTTCTGCCGGAGGGAGTTGTGGGGACATCTTCATTCCGACTCGAAATGAGCAAGTTCCTGGCCTGGGCAGCTCCTTTCAGGATATCCCGCCTTAGAACCCCGGTCGGGTTTAAATTTTGCTCTTGATCCTCAAACCGGTTAAACGTGCGGTGTCACGCTGCAGTCTGATGGATCATCCAAAATTTCGAGGGCGCAAGATCGACATCGCCCTGCTGGCGATTATCCTCGCCATTGGAATTTTCCTGCGGATTACGCCGCACGCTTTCTCGCCGAGTGCGCCGCTACACTCGATTGCATCTCTTCATCCGCAGCCCGCTTTCGTGAGACTTGGATTCGACGAGGAACTATACCGAAAGTACACGAACGGCCTGATCGCAGATGGTGTTAGCGGCTATCCGGGAATTGTTCAGGCTTATATCGAGGTGCAGAAGGAGCGGACAGGCTCAATCCTGCCGCCGCTTCGCTTCCTTTACATATTTACCGCTTACGTTTGGCACTCAATTTTTAGATCTGAAACGCTCGAAGCGCTTCATCAAGTTGCAGCGTTCTTCAGCATGCTAACGCTCGCGCTCGGGACGCTGTTTGTCTGGCGACTTCGTGGACCGACTTGGGCAATCGCGGTGGCCGCACTGGTGACCGTCGCTCCGACACAACTTCACATGTCTCAACACGCGCTCGTCGATGGATTCTTTACTTTCTGGGCGACCCTCGTGCTTTGGTTGTTCTGGGAAAATCTGCAGACGCCACCTGATTGGCTGCGGTTAGCTGGCTACATCGCCGCGCTCGTGCTGCTCGTTCTCACGAAGGAGAATTCATTTTTCGTCTGGATTGCGCTCGTCGTTCTGCTCATCACAAATCGCTGGCTACAATTCGGAACCGTCACGCGTGAAGTTGTCATTGCCACACTCCTTGGCCCGCTGCTCGGTGTTGTCGCTTTGATTTTTCTCGCCGGCGGCATCGATGTGTTTATTCAAAGTTATCAATTGTCGGTCGGCAAAAATTTCCAACTCCCCTTCGCCATTCTGACCGGCGACGGACCATGGTACCGTTACCTGGTCGATCTTCTCCTGGTCAGCCCGATCGTTCTGATTCTCGCCCTCGGGACAACCTTTCGATTGAACCGCACCATGAAACCGGAACTCTTCATGTCGATCTTTATCGCGGCCAGCTATCTGGTGATGTGCAATGTGAAGTACGGAATGAACCTCCGTTACGCGAACATGTGGGACTTGCCACTGCGCTTCCTTGCCTTTAGTGAAATCGTGGCACTGGCTTCGTGGGCAAAACAATATCGAAATGCCGTCATCGCCGCCGCCGTCGTACTGCTCGCGGCGATCGAGTTCCATCAGTACGTTGTCCTGGCGGTGCGTTACCCGCTCTACGAACTGATCACTCACGATCTGCTTGAGGCGCTGCAGATGTTGAAGCCACTGTAGCGGATTATTTTTCCCGACGGTAAATCCAGAGATCTCCGGGTGAAACTTTTTCGACGAGCACGAATCTATAAGCGGCCGCCTCTGGCCATTCCTTCGGAATAAGTACGTAGCGATATCCCGATTCGCTCAGGGCCGGCAAATCCGGCGGCAAGAACCAGATATAGTAATCGGGATAGACCAAACTTGCGCTCGCTTCGTGTGACAGTCGAGACACTTCGCATCCAATATTTGCATAACGGTTGTATACGAACTCATTCGCGCCACTAGGATCAAGTTGACGCATCAATGGCAGGTCCGGCACAATCTTCGTGCCGTTAAAAACAGTCGCACCGGTGGCCTTGACCAGCTGCGCGAAATAGCGCGTGTGATAGACAATCCATTTATCTTCTGGATGGGCGGAGCGAATTCGATTGATTGCGTTGAATGCTGCGGAATCGAGCAAAGGTGAAAGACCCCGCATCACCGGGTTGATCGCGCCATTGCTGGAAATCAAGAGTAGGCCGAGAACAACCGGCAGCAGCCGATAGCGCAATCGCTCCCAAAAAAAGAGCGACAGGATCAGGGCCGCGATGGCGAGCGGCTGAATCCAATGCCATGGATCGGAAAAATAGACGGCGTCTTGAGTTCGAGCGCACCACAGCATAACAAGAATTCCCAGCCAGAGAAGAATTCCGCCTGCGGCGACGCTCCGCCCTGAAAGAATCGCCGTCCGGTACCGATCCAAAAACAGACAGCAAAAAAGAACATTTGCGATGCCGAGAGCAAGCAGAGCGCGCGGCTCGGTCGCAAAATTCAATAATGTTATGCGCAGCAACCATTCGGGCAGCGGCACGACACAGTAAAGGCTCGAGCCGATGAGAAAAATCGCTAACATAGCGAGGAGCGGAGAAATCGGCATTTTTGCTCGAAGCCGGGAGGTCAAAACAATAAAAGCTGCCGCCGGCCAGAGCGGATAGAAATTACTCGCCTCGGAAATGTTATCGTAAACGGCAGGATGAGATTGCTCGTATTCGAAAAAACCGAGCACACCCGAAAACAGTTTGAAGAATGACAGGCCACCGCCGCTGCTGCGCCGCATTCCGGGGTAAACTGTGTTCGCGACCACCGCTAACGTCGATCTCACGTCGAACCAGAACGGCAAAAGGATCAGGACAATTGCTATCAGAGCGACGGCAAATAAAACGGAGACGCGTATGATCGAGACGACTTCAATGTGAGCTCGGCTTTCGCGCCAAACGCCCACGACCACCCCGATAAACAAAAGAGCGAGCGGAATTTGATACGGCGGGTAAAGGCAAAGGACAAAATTGATTCCAAAAAAAATGAAACAGAGAAGGCGGATCACGGTCTTCCCAAGGTGTTGATCGTCAAAGAACCTGACGGCGCAACCAAGGCAGACGAACCAACTCGCCAGCATGTCGGGGAGCATTGCGGGCGATGAAAACCACCATTGGACGTAACTCGACAACAAAACCCAAACCCCGCCAAAGACGACCAATAGACGGCTGCTCACTCCGATTTGCCGCAGGGCCCAGCTAGCCGCCACAAGCAAACCGAAGAATTTCGCGCACCAGTAAAATGAAAATCCGCGCTCGAAATCGAAAACAAAAAAGCCGAAAAATTGCGGACGAAAAAGCGTCGTGTAGTACGCCACCGGCACATTCATCAACAGCGCCGATCGACCGGCACCGAGATTGGAATTCTCCGTCGAAAAGGCGGGTTTTTGCCGAGCTTGCGAAAGCGCCGACGGCGTCCAAACGCCCCATTCGTCCACTCGAATTCTTTTCGGCGTAGAAAAGGTCAACCCGCGCGCTGGACCTGGCTCGGTCAGAAGCTCGCGCCATATTCCAACCGAAGAACCGTTAAGTTCAAACGCAACGGCTACACAGAACAGGATCGCGGCGCCAAGACAGCACCATTGCAGCAAACTTGCATTGAACCGCGCGCCTATCCGATACAAGGATGATTTATCACGCTTTCCCTAATGCTGAATCGGCCGCGGCCAGAATCGGTTTATCATCGTTGTCGCTGAGACCGGCCAGAAAACTTCGGATTCGCCGGAACGATTGACGCAGGAAAAGCTCGGCAGCGGTGTTCTTTTGATTCGGCGCTTCACCGTTGCCTTGTGCGAATTGAATTTCCGAATCCCATCGACTCAGCACCGCGGTCGATGCAAAAAGATCCATCGCAGCTCCCGCGATTCTTTCCTGGACCAACTGCATATCAAGAATCGGCTCGCGATAAAGGATGAGCGACCGGTTGACCGCGAAATTAAAGCGCCAGATCAATCGGCCGAGCTGATTCGCGAACGTGCGCAACTCTGAGCTGCGCACGGGCACATCCGGAATGCGCACGGTCGCCCCGAGCCGGTTCATCCCCGCGCTCCATGCTTTTCCAATCCCGCCTTCGCGCGTGGGTTTCAACATCGTGTCGTAGATTTCCTTGAATTCCATTCCCGGTCCGCGCATGCCGACCAGCGCGATGAACGATGTCAACACTTCGTTGCTCCCTTCGCCGATCTGATTAATCCGCGCATCGCGCAGCATTCGCTCGAGCGGAAGATCGAGAAAGTAAGCCGACCCGCCGTGAATCTGGAAGGCGTCGTTGATGCACTCCCACAACCGTTCGGTCGTGAACACTTTCAACATCGCCGTTTCGAGCATGTAATCCTCAAGGCCGCGATCGATCAGTGATGCGGTGATCGTCGTCATTGCTTCCATCGCATAAGCATCGGCCGCAATCCGCGCGATTTTCTCTTTCACCAAATGAAAATTGCCGAGCGTCTTGTTGAACTGCTTCCGCGTATTCGCGTGTTTGACTGCGAGTTCCAGACAGGTCTTGGCCGCGCCGGTACAACACGCGCCGAATGTGGTGCGACCAAAATCGAGGACTGTCAGCGCCACTTTCAAGCCTTTGCCGGCCGGCCCGAGAATATTTTCTTTCGGCACCTTCACATCTCGCATCGCAAATCTCCCAGTTGCGGTACCGCGAATCCCCATTTTCGGCATGCGCGCCTCGAGGATTTCAAATCCCGGCATGTCCGGCGTTACCAGGAACGCCGTGATCGACGTCTTGCCTGCTTTGCCGGGGACCGGCGTCCGCGCCATTACCGTCAACACCTGCGCGATCGCTGCGTTAGTAATGTAACGTTTTTCGCCGTTCAAAATAAAATGGGATCCGTCTGCGCTCGGCGTCGCTGTCATTTGCACATTGGCCGCGTCCGAGCCGGCTTCTTTTTCGGTGAGGGCAAACGCGCCTAGTTGTTCGCCGGTCACCAGTTTCGGCAACCACCGTTGCTTCTGTTCCTGCGTCCCGAAAAGCAACAACGCACGGATGCCGATGGAATGATGCGCATTGACGAACACCGATGTCGATGCGCAGCGGCGACCGATTTCCTCCAAAATTCTGCAGTTCGCCATCTGGGTGAATCCGTGACCGCCAAGTTCTTGCGGCGCAGTCGCACCGAGCACGCCAACTCTTCCCAGCCCATCAATCACATCACGCGGAATGTCCGCCTGCCGATCGATCTCAGGCGCATCAAGATGTTCATCCAGAAATTTGCGCAGTTCACTAAGCGTCTGGTCGATTTCGGGCTGTTCCGCTGCCGCGATCCGCGGGTATGGCATCACCCAATCGGAAACGAAATGCCCCTGGAAGACGCCTTTGACGAAACCGAGCGCTTGCGGGCCGGTGAAGAGTAGTTCTTCGGCCTGCTGAATCTCTTTCTGTCGTTGTACTTCAGTTTCAGTCATGAAAAACGAACCCGCCGACGAATGATCGGCGGGTCACGAAGTGTAGCTATTCAGGCGCTTCTGTCCAACGCGCAGCTGCCAAAGGAGCGTCGTTAACTGCAGCCTTGGCTCGTCCCGCACTCCGTGCAAACGCCGCACGCGCCGGCCCGAATTACTTTGTCGCTGCCGCAATGCGAACAAATGATGTCCATGAACATGTTCCCAAGCGCTTCCTGCACGCGATCGGCGTGGCTGCTGCCGTTACCGACTACTTGCGGCTCACCATCATTCGCCGAATGGCTCGTGATCACGTCGATCAATTCATTTCCGCCGGTCCGCGCCAAATCCGACACCGGCCGGTTGAGCGCTTTCTTTTCCATTTCGGGAATTTCTTTCAACGGTAACTCACCTTGCCCGCGGCTCGGTGATGTCGCTTCCTTGTAGCCTTTGATAAATTGGCAGGCGAGCCAGCGGAAAACGTAGTCGGTAATGCTGGTCGCGTTTCGAATGTCAGGATTTTTGGTGAAACCGCTCGGCTCGAACCGTTGATAAGCGAATTTTTTAGCTAAACTTTCTAATGGGACGCCATACTGGAGAGCGATCGAAGTCAGAGTCCCGACCGTGTCCATCAATCCGCCGATGGTGCTGCCTTCTTTCGACATGGTGATGAAGAGTTCGCCCGGCTGACCGTCTTCGTACAAACCGACCGTGATATAACCTTCGTGTCCGGCAATCTCGAACCGGTGGGTTAACGACATCCGTGTGTCCGGCATCCGATGACGCAGCGGTTTGTCGATCTTCCCGCGCAGCATCGTTAACTCTTCTTCGAGCTCGAGAATCCGTTTCTGAAAATCTTCGCGATCAATCGTGATATCGAGCGCAACATCGACATCTTCCGTGGTGCCGCCCATGTCGCGAGTCTTGCGCGTGTTTAGCGGCGCTGAGCGTTTCGATCCCTCGCGATAAATCGCGATCGACTTCAATCCCAGCCGCCAACCTTCGATGTAGCTGCTCATGATGTCCTCGACTGTTGCTGCTTCCGGCAGATTCACAGTTTTAGAAATCGCGCCGCTCAAGAACGGTTGCGCCGCCGCCATCATCCGGAGATGCGCCATATAATTAAGCGATCGTTCACCTTTGAACGGTTTGAATGCGCAATCGAAAATCGGCAAATGCCCCGGTTTCAATCCCGAGAAGATTGTCGATCCATCCGAATCAGTTACGTCTTCGATCGTGTCGAAGGCGTCGATATGCGCAATGATCCGGTCGATCTCTTCCGAATTGTATCCCAGTTTTTCCAGTGCCGGTTTGACCGTTTGATTGACAATTTTCAACATGCCGCCACCGGCGAGCAGTTTGTATTTCACCAGCGCGATGTCCGGTTCGATGCCGGTTGTGTCGCAATCCATCAGAAAACTGATTGTCCCCGTTGGCGCAAGCACAGTCACTTGCGCGTTGCGATAACCATGTCGCTTGCCTAAATCGGATGCACGCTTCCAAGTTTTCGCCGCTTCCTTTTTTAAATAAGCGAATTCTTCGACATCGGGGATCTCGTTCACCGCACAACGATGCAGATCGATCACTTCGAGCATCGAGGCGATGTTGTTTTTCGCGACCGGTTTTGGAACGCCGCTGCAACGGGCGTCTTTGTAACCGGGAAACGCGCCGAGCGCCCGCGCCATCCGCGCACTCTGTTCGTAGGCTTCCCCGGTCATGATCCCGGTAACGGCGCCGCAGAGCGCGCGGCCTTCTACGCTGTCGTAACTGTAACCATAACTCATCACTAACGAACCGAGGTTGGCGTAACCAAGCCCAAGCGTCCGGAAAATATGCGAGTTCTCCGCAATCTCCCTAATCGGGTAACTCGCGTTGTCGACCACAATCTCCTGTGCGGTGATGAAAATGCGCACCGCGAATTTGAACCGTTCGACGTCAAACTCGCCATCGGCGGTCTTGAACCTAAGGAGGTTCAGAGACGCCAGATTGCAGGCGGTATTATCAAGGAACAGATATTCGCTGCATGGATTGGTCGAATTTTGCCGGCCAGTGCCTTTGCAGGTGTGCCATTTGTGGATCGTCGTGTCGAACTGCATCCCGGGATCGCCGCAGATGTGCGTGCCTTCGGCGATTTTTCGCAGCAACGCGCGCGCCTCCTTCCGTTCGCATGGTCGACCGTCGATCACCCGGCGCGTCCACCATTCGCGACCTTCAAGCGCGGCTTCCATGAACTCGTCGCTTACGCGCACGCTCAGATTTTCGTTTTGATACATGACCGAACCATATGCGTCGCCGTTGTAACTGCCGTCGTATCCCTGCTCAATCAGCGCCCACGCTTTTTTCTCTTCCTTCTGCTTGGCGTCGATGAACTCCTCGATGTCCGGATGCCAATCCTTGAGTGTGTTCATCTTGGCCGCGCGCCGCGTTTTCCCGCCGCTTTTCACCACGTTCGCGACTTGATCGTAGACTTTGAGGAACGACAACGGACCGCTCGGTTTGCCGCCGCCGCTCAATTTTTCTTTGGTCGATCTTAAGGTCGAAAGATCGGTGCCGGTGCCGCTGCCGTACTTAAAGAGCATCGCCTCGCTCGTGGCCAAACGCATGATGTCTTCCATCGTGTCGCCCACGTCCTGAATGAAACAGGCACTGCCTTGCGGATATTCATACTGAGTCGGTGCCCGTTCGGCTTTCCCCGTCTCGCGATTATAAAAATAATTTCCGGCCCCGGCGTTCTTGCCGATACCGTACTCATGATACAAACCGACATTGAACCAGACCGGCGAATTGAACGCACCATGCTGGTTCAAGCAAAGCCAGGTCAGTTCGTCGTAAAAAATTTCTGCCGCCTCCGCATTCGCGAAATAGCCGTCGGCAATTCCCCAATCGGTAATGGTGCGGGTGACCCGATGAATCAATTGCCGGACCGAACTTTCGCGGCCGCCTTTGTGCGGATCCGTTCCATGTGCGATGTCGCCGTAAAAATATTTGGAGACTGCGATCTTCGTCGCCAGCGCGCTCCAATTCTTTGGCACCTCCACGTTTTCCTGTTTGAAAATAATTTGCCCGCTGTCGTCCGTGATCTCCGCCGTCCGATGTTCCCATTCGATCTGATCGAACGGCTTCAGGGCCGCGTCGCTGAACACCCGCTCAAAACGCAAACCGCTAACCGGCTTTTTCGCTGAGCGATTCTGACGACGATCAGTTGCTTTGCGTGGTTTGTTCAGAGCAGAAGGTGGGATTCCGGGCTTGAGTTGAATCATGGCGGGAAATGCAGGTTAGGTTGTGAATTAGCAGTGAATTGCTGCCAACAGCCCAGCTAACAACCTGTGAATTCCAGCGCATAACAAGTAATAGCGGAGCCGTTCGGCGGACATACAATATGCGGTGGAAAATCGATGCAAATCAAGCCTAATTTTGTGACATTTTCTTGTCCGAAGAGCGCCCTCAGCGCCATATCGACTTAATCAATTTGATCCGGGACCTCGCCAGCCTTTCCCCGTCCGCCCAAATCGCGCTCAGGCGAAGCCGTCGGATCAGGCAAATCGGGAACGAGCGGGTTGGTTTTCGGAGAAGCCAATGCCCTCTCCGCAATCGCAGGAACATCGGGCAGCGCGGCCCGGATTCTTGGGTCATCGCAAAAGCGGCGTAGCATGTACAAAGAGAATGTTTCATGGGCGTGATAGCGATCGCGCATGTACCGATCATCCAACCCAAATTGCTGGGGCGTGATCACATCGAAGAATGGGATATCGAGCGATCGACAATACTCCGGCAGGATCTGGTGACACTCTTTCCAAAAATCTTCTTGCCCTGGCGCGGTTGAAGCGGCGCGATCCCAACCGCTAATGACCGGAGGACTGTAGGCAATGACGAAAACGTGCCGCGCTTTCAGAGTTGAAATGGCAACGCCTAATTGATCCAGCAACGGGCGCGACACGCCCTTGGTAAACGCGAACGGAAAGTCGCCGTTCCGAAACATTGCATTAATTCTTTTTGGTGAAGGCAAACGCCGCTCCCAGCCTTCCGCAGTATTCGGGATTTTCAGATCGAACCGCTTACTGCCATCCAGACGGAAACCCATCCGGCGAAAAAGCGCCTCCAATCCAATCGCGTTCGGGTCGTGTTTTTTTCCTACGCTATAACTGACCAACCGCCCTAACGAGTTTGGGCGCCTGACATAACCGGAAAGCGCATAGCCATGACCTTGCCACGCGTAAGCTCCATCCCGCTCGACACCGACGGCAAAGGCATCATTGGCCACTCGTTTGGTATTGGCATTCAACCACCAAAAGTCGATTCCAAGGATTACGATCTTCGGAGTTGCGTCCGGCGGCAGGCGCTCGAGAAAATGATTCAGATCTTGAATTGAATGAATCATTCCGCCGGAGTTGTAGAATGCTTCCCCCTGGGCTCCGAACATTTCGGCGCGGATTTGCATCACCCGCGATGAACCGAGCACGAGAATTTGCGGATGCCGCCGGAGAACTTGGAGATATTTGTAGCGAAAAGTACCGTGATCGAATACGTCCCGGCTAAAAAAAGTGCGCAGATTCTTTTCCTGCGCGGCAATCACTCGCTCCAGCGGCCAAGTCTCGCCCGTCCGCCACAGGAGCAATTCAATTCCGAATACGATCAAGGCCAACGGCGCCAGGAATGCCACGACTCGGATGGCGAATTGGCGGATTGCGGTGCGCTCGGCTCGCAACGCCTTTTTTGTTGCGGCAGCGGTCTCCGGCGCTTTCGGCACTTCCACGCCGATGAACAGTTCCTTGGTATCCGGTCCAGCGCCCGGATACCTGTTTGTCGATCTTTCGTACGTCATTTAAAAGTCGAAGTAGATGAACGGGATGTAATGAAGATTTGCATATCCGATAATGATCAACACTATCACGTAATAAAAACTCCATCGTGCCATCGGATGCCATCGCGCGATGTCGAAGGCGTGCGCTCGATTGCGATTGATCCATTCCACAAAGCAAAACGCAGCTGCAATCAACAAAATCTTGATTTGCAGTCCCACCATGTGGCCAGCGAGAACAGCGCTCCCAATTTTTGAGATTACCGTCCAGCCTTCGGTCAGCGAGGTTGCCCGAAAGAAAATCCAGGCGAAACAAACGAGATGGAAGGTAAATAAAATCCGGAGCATTCGAATGAACCAAAACCGGTTTGTGTTTTCATCCGTGTGTGGCAGCGCGAACCAGAAACCGAGGTAAAAGAGCCCGTGGAGTCCGCCCCACACCACGAAAGTCCAATTGGCACCATGCCAGAGACCGCTGAGCAGAAACACGATCATGATATTGAGCGCCTGACGAGGCTTGCTCGTTCGGTTTCCGCCTAACGAAATGTAAACGTATTCCCGGAACCAGGTGGAGAGTGAGATATGCCAGCGCCGCCAGAAATCGGGAATGCTCTCCGCAAAATATGGATACGCGAAATTGCGCATCAGCCGCAGATTGAAAAGCTTCGCCGAACCAATCGCGATGTCGGTGTAACCGGAAAAATCGCAATAAATTTGAAACGCGAACCCGTAGGTTGCCCAGAGCAATTGCCAGCCGCTGGCATGGGTCACATCGCCAAAGGCAGTGTTCACGTACGGCGCAAGATTGTCGGCAATCACCATTTTCTTGAAATAGCCGAGCAACATCTGCCGGGCGCCGTCCGTCGCTTCGTTCCAGTCGAAATGGCGATCGTGTTCGAATTGCTGAAGCAAGTCCTTCGCGAAATTAATCGGGCCCGCGACTAAATGCGGAAAGAAGGAGATGAAACAGAAATATTGAACCACGTCTCGGACCGGTTCCATCCGGCGCCGGTAGACATCAATCGTGTAACTGAGTGCTTGGAAGGTGTAGAACGAGATCCCGAGCGGCAAAACCACGCGCAGCAAAATCGGATCTGCCGTCAGCCCGATCGCGTTCAGTACATGAGTGAACTGCGCCGAAAAAAAGTTGAAATATTTGAAGAAGCCGAGGACGCCCAGATTGCTGACGAGCGACACCAGCAACCAGCACAGCCGGACCGTTCGGCTTTTGACGGCGCCCATTTTCAGCGCAACCGCATAATCGATCCCGGTAGTCGTGATTAAAAGGGCCAGGAAGCGCCAGTCCCACCAGCCGTAAAAAAAGAAACTTGCGCAAACGATCAGAACGTTTTGGCCCCGCCGCGGCAGCTTCCAATACAGCAGCCAGACGACTACGAGAAAAATCAAATAAACAGGAGTTATGAAACTCATGAACGACGGGCTGAGAGGCGTTTACTTTTGCGTGAAGCGACGCACTCTGTCCAGCGTTTGGCGGACAACCTACCGGCACGCATTCGATTCGTTCCTTGTCCATCTCCATCGTCCTCACCCTGGCCTGTTCACGCGAAACGCGCCCCATCAGTCGAACGGCGTTCGAATCTCTTAGCAACACCGGCGCCGCTTTTTCTAAGCGGATCAAGAAGTCAACTTCAGCCTGAATCAACGGGCCGCGGTGGCTTTTAGCCAGCCGGCGGTCCCGAGCTTGAGCGCTTGTTCAGAGCTGAAAAGCTGGTCGGATCCATGAAATACCGGTCGATATGGTCCACCAGCGCCCCGTGCGCCTCCGATTCGGCCTTCACTTTCCGCCATTCCGGATCAGCTTGGAAAGCGGCCCAATTCTTCTCTGCCTCCTGACGGCTGGGATGCTCCAGAATGTAGATAAACAGGTTGTGAGAACTCCGCGCATCTTCGGGCGACCAATAACCGACGCCCTTCATGTTGTGCCGCTCGAAGATCGAGTCGGTGTAATTGCCAAAGCGAGCTTTTAGAGCATCCATTTTGCCCTCGTTGACGTGATAGAGGCGCAGTTCGTAAACGTGGCGTAGGGATTCCGCATTAGATCGGCTAAGCGTGCTGAAACCGAACGTCACCGCGGCGCCGCACAGAAAAGATAGAAGGTAAGATGCTTTCATGCCGCCTAAGATACCGCGGGGATTCATCGGCGTCATCGTTAGGCTTGGCGGAAGGGGTGGAATTATCCAAAGCTGTGCTTTGGCTCTGGACTCAGAGCTTCGCTTTTAACCCTTGCGCTTACGCGCCCCACCAGTCGAACGGCGTTCGAATCTCCAAGTGCGCGATGCATCGGACGTGGCCGACCTCTCGGTAAACAACTAACTTTCGGGACATGGCGGAAGGGGTGGGATTCGAACCCACGGTGGGTTGCCCCACGCTCGATTTCGAGTCGAGTGCCTTAAACCGGACTC
>Ga0193751_1000531_pt1 | contig 29357 bp, 32 predicted proteins | sample L1c2metaG_FD_143050 | JGI IMG/M metagenome (GOLD analysis project Ga0193751, IMG submission 143050) | Soil microbial communities from a riparian zone of the East river system, Colorado, United States - L1c2 | ecosystem: Environmental > Terrestrial > Soil > Riparian zone | place: USA: East River... | reverse complement strand
GCCAGTTGAAGGGAGGAGGGAGACGCCAAACACCAGCTCTACTGAAGTCTTCAAAAACCCGTTTTTAGGAGAGCCCCACGGTCGTTTTGAAGACGCCCTCACGCAGCATCTCTGGCACACACCAAGGCGGCGATCGGTGGCTCACATCGGGCGGCTATTGACATCGCGAGCTCATCCGGCGGTACGGTCTCAGGTAGTGCGAGGTAGTTGCTCACGCGAGCGGCTCGGGCTGCCCGGAGTGCGGCTCGCTGCTGCACTTCGCCGAGGGCTGCCTGATCTGCCGCGGCTGCGGCTATTCCAAGTGCGGGTGAGGCCGGGGGTGGGTTGCCGAGTGAGCGAAGCGGGGCCGGGTCGAGAGACTCGGCCCTTTAGCTTGACTCGGCGACCACCCCCAGAAATCGGCAAAGCGGCTCGGGCCCTAAACTGGTCTGAGAGCTGGGAATGGAGTTCGAATGGGACGAGCACAATCGCCCAGAGATCGCAGCACTCGCCGTCTCTGGGTGGTGAGTCAGTTTGAGCGGGTTGGGCAATGCAGTTAGTTGGCGTATTCGCGAGGCTCGAAGTGTACCCCTTCGGGGTTGATCAGCCACCGTTTGGCAGCCTTGATGTAGGCCCGTTTCCTTTTCCAAAAGTTCAAATGGGCCAATGCACGGCTCCTCGGATCTGTCAACGATTGAGCTTTCGCCGTGGGCGCAGTGTTGGCCATGATTTCTTCCAACGTTCGTGGCGAGTTACTAGCGCGTAGGTATTCGTGGATGGCTCGCGCGTATGTGTCACGTTGGAAACCATTGAAATCGATATCGATCACCGCTGCGCCTCCTGTGCTACGCCCGTAGTATGCCAGAACGCTCACGCACACGACGCCACGGACTTCGCCGAGGGCTGCATGATCTGCCGCGGCTGCGGCTACTCCAAGTCCGGGTGAGGCCGGGGGATAGAGCTGAGTGCGTGAAGCGGGACCGGGTTGAGAGACCCGGTCCCGCAATCATCAATAGAGGCGTGCGGATCAGGTCAGGTCGCGGGCCTTCCGCGCGGTTTCACCCAGATAGCGATACAGCGGACCTAGGTCGCTTCCCAAGAAACTGCGCCTAGAGGGGTGCATGGGGACCGTGGTCAGCAGAAGCGGGCATCGCGTACCCAGCACTGTAACGCTGGACTGCAGCTGCACCCAGCGCTTCGCCATCACGACATCCACCGACGGTAGATTGCGGATCTGCTCAGCGTGTAGGGCGGCGGACAGTTGACGGTAGATCGGGCGTGTTAGAGCAATGACGAGCCTTGGGCGCGCGACCGGAACAACTGAAGCCCAAAAGTACGCAGCTGCGGTTGACGAGTTGTCCAGATTGACGTCGCTGGCGTTTGCGAACTGATCCTGCGTGAGGTTCACCATTAGCGTGCAGGTAAGCGATTCGCCCTCTGTGGCTTGGGGCGCGACGCCGGTCATGGCAGAAGTCGCCCACCTGCGGATCGTGGCCCCGAATCCAGGCCTGTCAGGGTACCAGAAGCTAGGGTGAGGCCAGCCAAGGGTCGGATTGCGACGGTGCGAGCTGCCAAGCAGTCTGTCGACATCGGGGTCTGAAGTCGGGCTCCCGCCGGGTGAAGGCCCGACGAAGATCAGCCACGCGTTCGCCGCACCATAGAGCGACAAGTGCAGGCCCCAATCCTTAACGGCGGGCTGGAGCCAGTCCGGCAGGCCGCTGATTGGATCGGCGACTTGATTTTCACTAAAGGTGTGAGCCCATCGGACTACGTCCTGTTTTAGCGCAGCGATAGTTGCCTGAGCGCCTGCGGGCGCGTACCGCCGAGTGGCCTCCAGTCGCTGCCACGGCTCGGGCGCAGTCAGATCCGCGTCCACAATTGAGGTCATGCAGTCTCCCCCTTCCACTCGCTATTGGCGCCCGGCGCCAGGTCCGTAGCAGTGCAAACCGCTCCGCGAGCGTCAGGCCACGTGCGACCATCGCTGCTCAATTATCCGGGTCAGGACGCAGCCAAAGTTCTGCCGCCACCTCCTACGGGCGCGCCGCAGCCCCAGGCGATGCATACTTGTCAGCCCGGAGCGCCTGCTGTGTCCGTCGTAGGGGACCCTCAGGAACTGGCGGTGTTGGTGCCGTAGCTCGGCGGAGCGGCGGGCGACCACTAGCGCGAGTGCGTGACTATGCATCCTCCACTCCTTCGCTTTCCGTGCTTTGTTCCTGAACTACGTGAACTCCCCCCTGCCAAAGGACCTCGGCAATTGACGAACGCGAGCGGGAGCCACTTGGGTCCCCCGACCTCTCGCCACGCTTGGCCCGGCCTTTAGCGCCCGCCTTGGCGGCTCCTCGCTGGATAGGATCGGCGGCCTCCGGCTCAAGGCGCTCGACCTCCACGCGGTAATCCACCTGCAGAGAGGCCCAGAGGTCGTGCATCGCCTCGCGATACCCCTTCGCGAACGCGGGATCCAACATCCCCACGTTACCGGTGGTGGAATCGTAGAAGACATCGTTGAATACCCTGGTACTTCCGTCCTCCATTTCGCGCCACCAGCCCACTATGTTCCAATCGAGGTATTCGAAGCGCTGGAGCTCCCTCCAGGAGACGGTTCCCTCAATGATGTGGGACATGGCCTGCCGGTAGCCGCGCTGGTAACTGACCTCGATCTCGTTTTGTAAGTGCTCCTGCGCTGCCTGCAGCAGAGACGCCGCGTCAGGTGGACGAGGCAGTACGGCGCTGAGTTCAGGGGCGGTACTGCGTACGAACTCCTCCAGCGCCGCCTGGACGAGCCCTGAAGCTCCCCTAAATTCAGTCTGCAGGTGCTTCGCGCGATTCCACAGATCGTCGCGTACGGAGATGCTCAGCTTCACTCTCGCCGCCTCCTAACTGCCTCTTATTCTCGCCCTGCATTTAATTCGTACCATTTGGTAGGAATAGTTGTCAAGATACAGAAGGAATAATCAGGGGAAAACCGATTCCTACCTGGTTCCGCGCATTGCCCCCTCTCTACGCGAGAGAGAGGATCAGCCACCTTTGTAGTCAAGAGACCGAGCCATGATTGGGATCCCAGCGGACCTGGTCCCGCACTAGGGCGTTGAGAATGACGAGCAGCATGCGCATGCACGCGACCAGCGTGACCTTCTCGAGAGGTGACGGTTAGCGGCGCCGGAACGCTTATCCAGTCAAGGCCCGTCCCGATCCCCGAGGGCAATCGCCGGTCTGCCACTTGCTCGCCGAAGAGCTTCTTGGGCCAAAGCAAACGAACCTCGGTTGCGACGCGCTCCGCCGGCTCATCCAGGCGCACGGTCTCAGGTAATCTCAGAGGTCGGCGCGTCGACCCGGAAATGGCGGTCGTCCATCGCTGGCGGTGTGCGGGGCGCCAGCACCGAGGAAAAACCCAAGCTCGGGCGGGCGGGCTGTAAGCCCGAGCAGGCCGCCAACTCCGCCGGTCGAACCGCCCGGGACTCGTTTCTTTTCGCTATAGGATCGGGGGCCGAAAAGAAACGAATCGCCGCTCGGGCGGGCGAGGCCCGGCGGTCCCGGTTGGGCTGTCGTCGCATTGGGCTAAGCTGCGTGCGGGCGAACCGGGGCATACCCAGAAGGTGCAGGACGAGAAGAGCGCCCTGCTAACGGGACCGTTTGGCGGGCGGGCGCTTCGTCGGAGTGTGCGGTAGCGAGCCCGTGAAGCCGATCTCCTTCAGTGCCTCAGCAAGCGGGCGTCGGCGCATCGTTTTCAGAATCCCGTCTCCGAGTGCGTGAGTGCTCCAAAATTCGTGCTCTTCGTCCTCGTTCTCAAACGCGGGGATCTCGTCGTAGCTGTTGACCTCGGGCAGGTCGTCGTACGGCGTCGGCTCGTCGTCGATCTTCTTCATCGTCTTCGTTCCCGGTACATTCGGCGTTCCTTACAGTTTGCTGCCCTCGCTGTGACGACCCGAACGAGCGGATCGCGGGTCGTAATCACAACCTGTAGCACGCGGCCGCCTGCTCTCCCTATCATATCGAGCCGCCATTTGCCGTTCCGTATCTGCCAGCTTCCGGAAAGGAGCCCGGAGTCCTGGGCAACCTCTTCGGCCTCGGCCCGGGTGATGTTGTGCAGCGCGATGTGGCCGGTGTTCGCAGCGTCCCAGTCGAAGTCCATTTCGCTCGATCCCCTGAGGGTCGCTCGGACTACCAAAGACGCCAGTCACGTCTGTACTGCCTGTCGCGGAGGAAGCGGTCGCCTCCTTGCATGTCCTCCAAACGTGGACCAACTGCGGGCGTAACAGACTTCATTCCGGACTCTGCGTTTCACCCTGAGCCTCGCCCTCCGGACGGAGGGAGGTGACTTCCGAATGCGCCTCTTCCTTCAGATCCATCCCCGACCCGGTGCGGCGAGGCGATCAGCGATGGCTCGGATCTCCAGCAGCTCCACCAGCGAGCGGCGCTCGAGCGTCCTGCGCAGATCCGGGCCGAGTTGGTGAGTGGCCCAGAATGCCGCTTCGTCCTCTACGGTCGTGAACTCGGGGACCTCGTCCTCACGGTTGATCGCGGGGCGGTCGCTGCGCTCGTCCCTCATGACCACCGATCCCGTCCGCGCCCACGCTCGGTATGCAGACCGAAATCGTTTCTGATCGCTATAAGGGTAGGGGTCCGATCAGAAACGAATATTCTTCCCGAAAGAGCGGCCGTTGCGAAGACTTAAGGCGCCTGTTTGCCCGCCGACGCGGCTCGGGCTCGGGGCTGGGGCAGGCGCCAATACGGTTGAGGAACCACTCGGAACTCGTTTCTTTTCGCTATAGGATCTGGGACCGAAAAGAAACGAATCCTGGCCTGGATGACCGGCTCCGCGAGGGCAGGCGGCACGCGCCTGCTATACACCCGCCTACTGGAAGAAGAAGCCGTTTCGCTTCCGGCCGAACTCCGCAAACGAGGTAGTCGAGGTCTCTATCGCCGCGGGAGTGAACTCGTACAGACCTACCTTTGCCGCCCACCCCATGCGCGCCGAGGCGGAGAAGAACTCTCCCGTGAAGCCTTGAGCGCCATGGATCGAGGAGCAGGCGCGCCGCGTGCCGCCCCCGCGTGGCAGGAGGCATTAAGCTGTAGGTGTGCTCGCGGCCCTTGAGAAGGAGTCTTGGCATGTCTGGTCGCATTCGGGTGCGGCAGCGTCCAGCAGGTTCAAAGGTCGCTGGAGCTCCGGCTTTCGCGAAGCGTTTCGTGCGCTCGATACAAGGCCTTCCGCAGGTCCGTCAGATAACGCTCGAGTACATGGGCGCCGTGCCGCAGATTTGTACCGTCATCGAGGCGCCACGCAACGCCAATGAGCAGAGCGATCCGATTTATCACGCCGAAGGCGACCTGCTTCGCGCCTACCGAGAGTTGGCGATTGACTTTCGCGTCGTGAATCGCACGACGAATCGCACCAGAGATATTGGCGACGAGCCGCCGGACGGAGTCACCATTCTGCTTCGGCGATAGCTTAGGGCGATAATCACGCGTCATGCCTTCACGGAGCGAGCACATCGCAAGGGCCGAAGCGAACGAGCAGGTTGTCCTGTTTCTGCAAGACGCTCACCCCGACTGGGCGCTGACCGCCATGTTCCACGCAGAGATGAACTGGGTAGACGCCGTCCTCGACGGACTTGACGATCGCAGCATCCATCCACGATCGCACGCTCAACGAGGGCGATACATCTCTCGTAGCCCCCAGCTTGCAGCAGTCGAGCAGCATTATGCTGGCCTCCGGTACGCGAGTGTGGGCGCGCGCTATGACTGCGATCAATTTGAGCCGGCCGACGTTCTCCATTTGCGCAGCACGCGGTATGAGCCGGTCAAGCAGGCGTGCGCCGGGATCCTCGTCCCTTAGGTGGCGGAGAAAATTGATCGGCCAGCGGCCAGCAGATGTGCTCTTCCCACAGCCCCGCGATTGCCTCAGCGATATCACCAACTATCGGCCAGTAGGTGGCCGCGATCAGTCGCACGTGCAGCGGGCCTTCTATGCTTAGCGCGAAGTTCAGAAGTCTTCGGCGCGAGTTTGTCTTCACGCACTGATCTTAATGCCTCCCCTCGCAGGCTGTTGCTCCGAGCCAACGGCGGTTGAAGGATAGATACGGTGCTCTTGACCGGCACCGCGGCCAACGTCGCGATCTAGTCCGGAGGCATGGAGACCTGAGGACGGCGATACGGTCGTAGTGCCCCAGTTGGGCGTGGCCACGCAGAGCGCCTTTCGACTGCTGTGCACCTAGTACCAATTACTGGACAATTTTCCAGCAGCGACCAGCACCACGAATATCCCGCTGAAGCCGGGGGCCGCAACGCTCAGCAGTACGGACCTCATCTATTTCCGATAGGCCACGCGTTCGTCCGCTCCGAGCCGGCGGAATTCGTTTCTTTTCGCTATAGAATAGGGCACCAAAAAGAATCGAATTTTGGCCCGCCCGACGGACGCACGAGGGTCGTGATCAGCGGCCAGAGGAGGACGATGTGGCTGGGCCTGGAGGTACCGATGAACGAGCACGAACTCGAAGAATGTCTGGCCATGTTGGCGACGACTCCGGACTGGATCGAGGAGCAGGCGCGTCGCGTGCCCGCCGACGGCTGGGAGGTCAAGATCCACGGCGGCGAGGGCGGCTGGAACCGGCGCCAGATGCTCGCCCACATCGTGACCATCGATTATCGCCACGCGAACCGCATCCGGCTGAGCGCAGGTCTCCCGAACGACACAGGCGTGGCGAGCCAGTCGCAGCTGCCCGCGATCAACGATTGGAACCAGCAGCAGGTGGACGAGCGGGCGGCCCGCTCCGTCGACGAGCTGCTGGCGGAGTATCGCAGGAATCGCGCCGATTTCATCGCGCTCGTGCGATCGCTGACGCCGGAGCAGCGGGGGCGCGTCTCGATCGATCGAGCCGGCCCGCCGCCGACGCCGTTCTACGACTGGCTGCCACATGTGCACGAGCACGCCGTCTCGCACATGCAGGAGGTGACGGGCTGAGGTAGGCGCGTCTTGGGACCGGCCATTAGCCCGCGTTTCGCCCTCGCCCCAACCCTCTCCCATCGGGGAGAGGGAGAAAACTCGCTACCCGCCGCTAGCGCGACTTCTTGGTCGCTCGTGGCTTCTTGGGCGGCTCTGGCATCCGGCCCTTGAAACCGATCTCCTTCAGCCGGTCGGCCAGCGATACTTGGCCCATTGTGCGGAGGAGCCCCGGTCCAAGCGCGTGGGTGCCCCAGAATGCCGCCTCCTCAGACTCATTGGCAAATTCCGGGATCTCGTCGTAGCTATTCACCTCAGGGAGGTTATCGTACGGGGTCGGTTCGTCCTTCCAGTGGTCACTCATCCTCAGATCCTTGGATATCTCGGCCGCTCAGTTCTGTTGGCGACCCGCGCCGACACCACCCGAACGAGCGGGTCCCTCATCGTGATCACGACGTAGAGCAGCCGATTTCCTGCTAGACCTATCATATTCAACTGCCATTCCTCATTGCGGAGATACCACTGGCTGGGTTGAGCCAAGAGGGTCCTGAAGGGCCACCTCGGCCTCCTCCGGCCTCACCCTGTGCTGGGCGATATGGTCGATGTTGGCGGCGTCCCATTCAAAGTCCATCCTGCACAGAATAGGCCGGTCTAGGTATTGAGACGCCGCGCGCCCGCGATACAGTACGGAGGCAGAGCGGCTTCGTCAGGATGATACGGCTAACTACTGCTCCTGGTTTCGGGGAGCAGCGACGCCTGAGGCGACCCGCTCGGGAGGCGACTATGCCGCGGAATCGCCGGTTGCTCACCTACATCCGCATGCTGATGGTCCTCGCGACAGGTGTGGCGCTTGCCGCCTGCGGACAGAAGGCCGGCGGTGGCGCCGCGCCGGCTCCGTCCGGAGGCAGGCTCGGCGGCACGGTCAGCGTGCTCGCATCCTGGGGAGGCAACGAGCAGGACAGCTTCCTTGCCATGGTCAAGCCGTTCGAGGACCAGACGGGTGTGAAGGTCCAGTACGAGGGCACGCGCGACCTGAATGCTGTCCTCACCTCTCGCGTCCAGGGCGGCAATCCGCCCGACCTCGCCGGCCTGCCAGGCCCGGGCCAGATGTCCGTCTTCGCCCGCGGCGGCAAGATGGTGGACCTCGGAGCAGTGCTCGATTCGTCTGCGATGAGGCAGCAGTACTCGGATACCTGGTTGCAACTTGCTCAAGTAGACGGCAAACAGGTGGGCATCTTCATCAAGGCGGCCGTCAAGGGTCTCATCTGGTACAACCCGCAGCAGTTCGCGAAGGTCAGCGGCGGTAGCCCGCCCAAGAGCTTCGATGACCTCATGTCGCTGTCCAATAAGATCGCCGCGTCCGGAACAGCTCCGTGGTGCCTGGGTCTCGAGAGCGCCGCCACGAGCGGCTGGCCGGGTACCGACTGGCTGTCGGACATTGTCCTGCGCCAGTCGGGGCCGGACGTCTATGACCAGTGGTACCAGGGCAAGATCAAATGGTCGTCGCCCGAGATCAAGAAGGCCTGGCAGACCTGGGGACAGATCGCCGCCGATCCAAAGATGGTCTACGGCGGCAAGCAATCGACGCTGTCGACGAACTTTGGGACTGCCGGCGACCCGATGTTCGCCAGCCCGCCCAAGTGCTACCTGTACGACCAGGGGAACTTCATCAGTGATTTCTTCGTTAAGGACAACCCGGGCCTTAAGCCCGTCGACGGCTTCAACTTCTTCCTCTTCCCGGACATCGAGAGTAAGTACCCCGGCTCGACGCAGGTGGCCGGCGATCTGTTTGGCATGTTCCGCGATACCCCACAGTCGCGCGCGCTGATCAAGTACCTCACGACGCCAGAGGCACAGGCCATCTGGGTCAAGCGGGGCGGAGCGCTGTCGCCTAACAAGCAGCTTCCGCCGAGCGCTTATCCGGACCAAATAGCGGGCCAGGAGGCACAGCTTCTTACGTCGGCCAAGACGGCCCGCTTCAGCGCTGGAGACCTGATGCCCCAGGCGATGACGGACGCCTTCTACAAGGCGGTCCTGGACTACGTCCAGAATCCCGGCAGCCTCGACACCATCCTCGCGAATCTGGACAAGGTGCAGGCGGACGCCTACAGGCGCTGAGCCCGGCCGCCCCTTCGTCCCCGTGCCTTCTGGGGTAGGGGAGAGTGCTTGTCTGCATGCCCGCGTGCCGGGATGACCGACAGGGTCACGCTCGCCCTCATCGCGGTGTTCGGTGTGCCGCTGCTGCTAATCGCCTATATCACCGCGTCGGAGTGGTTGCTCGGGCTGCTGCGCATCCGCCGCCACGACGCAATCCGGCCCTGGCTCTGGCTGGGGCCGGCCCTCGCGCTGCTGGCGCTGTTTCTGGTCTATCCGGCGCTCAACACCGCCTACATCAGCCTCCTCAACGCCGGCTCGCAGCATTTCGTTGGGCTTGCGAACTATCGCTTCGTCTTCACCGACGCGACGATGCTGCTCGCGCTCCGGAACAACGCGATTTGGCTCGTGCTGTTCACGGCCCTCGTCGTCGTATTTGGGCTCGCTACTGCCGTGCTCACCGATCGCGTGCGCTACGGATCGCTTGCTCAAGCCCTGATCCTGCTGCCGATGGCCGTCTCATTTGTCGCCGCAGGAGTCATCTGGCGGTTCATGTACGACTTCCGTCCCGCGGGCGCCGCACAGACCGGCGCCGTCAACGCTGTTCTTACGGCGCTGCTGCCCGGTTTTACACCGCAGGCCTGGCTGATAAACCAGCCGGGCAACACGGTGGCGCTTATCCTGGCCGCTGTTTGGAGCTGGACCGGCTTCGCGATGGTGGTGCTCTATGCGGGGCTGAAGAGCATCCCACACGAGGTTCTCGAGGCTGCACGCGTTGATGGAGCAGGCGAGTGGCGCATACTGGCGCGAGTCATCGTTCCATTGCTTCGATCGACGATCCTCGTTGTGGCCACGGTGATGATCGTGACGGCACTGAAGGCGTTCGACATCGTCTATGTCATGACCAACGGGAACTATGGGACGGAGGTCATCGCCAATCGGATGTACAAGGAAATGTTCAGCGTTCAGGACTTCGGGCGGGCCAGCTCCATTGCCGTCATCCTGCTGCTCGCCATCATTCCTGTGATGCTGTTTAACCTTGGGCGCTTTCGGTCGCAGGGGAGCAACTGATGACAACTGGGGCTGCGCGAGCCGAGCGGATGCCGGTGGCTCAGCAGGCGCAGGCTCTCAATTGGTTGCGCCGAATCCCCTTGCACGCCGCCGTGGTTGCAATCTGCGCCGTCTGGCTGCTGCCCGCCCTCGGGCTGCTGATCTCATCCCTGCGCCCCGCAAGTCTCGTTGCCACCACTGGTTGGTGGACGGCGCTGAGCCCGCCGCTGCGATTTACGCTCGACAACTATCAGCAGGTACTGACGAGCAACAATATGGGGCAGAGCTTCGTCAACAGCCTGCTGATCACGATCCCCGCGACGGTGATGCCGCTGCTGGTCGCGGCCTACGCCGCCTATGCGTTCGCCTGGATGCGGTTTCCCGGTCGCGACTGGCTGTTCCTCGCGGTCGTCGGGCTGCTGGTCGTGCCGCTGCAGATGACCTTGATTCCGGTCCTGCGTCTGATGACGGCGCTCGGGCTGACCGGGACATTTCCCGCAGTCTGGCTTGCGCATTCGGGGTACGGGTTGCCGTTCGCGATTTATCTGCTGCGCAACTTCTTCGTCAGCCTACCGAGCGAGATGCTCGAATCCGCCCAGATTGACGGCGCCGGCCACTGGACTGCCTTCTTCCGTCTGGTCCTGCCAACGTCGGTACCGGCGGTCGCATCGCTCGCGATCTTCCAGTTCATGTGGGTCTGGAACGATCTGCTCGTCGCGCTCGTTTATCTGGGCGGTCAGCCGAGCGTCGCGCCGATGACCGTTACGATTGGCAACCTGGTCAACTCGCTCGGACAGGGCTGGCAGTTGCTGACCGCCGCCGCATTTATCTCGATGCTGCTGCCGCTCGCATTTTTCGTCGCTCTCCGCCGCTACTTCGTGCAGGGCATCCTGGCCGGCTCCGTGAAAGGCTGATCGGCCGTTTGGGTGTACCGCTCGTCAGGCGATCGTCTTCTGCTCCGAGTGGAAGAACTCGAGGACATCGTCCTCTTTGAAGTCGTCGTACCCGTCTAGGGTGATGCCGCACTCGTAGCCGGACTGGACCTCACGCACGTCCTCTTTGAAGCGCTTGAGATTCGCGACGTTGCCCGACCACAGCTCCTCCGCACCACGCCTCACACGCACCTTATCGCCGCGCCGCACCTGGCCGTCAGTGACGTACGAACCTGCGATGTTGCCGTAGCGGCTGATCTTGATGATCTGGCGCACCTCGGCGTGGCCATCGATGACCTCCTCAAAGACCGGCGCAAGCATACCCTTGAGCGCAAGGCCGACGTCTTCGACGAGGTTGTAGATGACATCGTAGAAACGGACGTCGACGCCCTCCTGCTCGGCGTGCCGGCGGGCGCCCGGCTCCGGCCGCTCGTTGAAGCCGATGACGATCCCCTTGGACGCCACTGCGAGGGTGACATCGGTCTCGGTGATGCTGCCCGAGCCCGAGTGAATGATTTGTACCTTGACCTCGTCGTTACTCAGCCGTTCGAGAGAGGTGCGGATCGGCTCGATGCTGCCCTGAACATCCGTTTTAAGGATGATGTTGAGCTCCTTCATCTTGCCGGCGCTGATCTCGCCGAACAGGTTGTCGAGCGTGACCCCCTTGTGCGTTTGGTCGGCAGTGGCGTCACGGGCGCGGGTTGCCACCGTTACCTCCTCGCGCGCCTGACGCTGATCGCTCACACGATGGAAGCTGTCGCCCGCGGCAGGAATGTCCTCGACGCCAAGGATCTTGACGGGCGTCGCTGGACCTGCGGACCCGATCCGCCTGCCGCGGTCATCAAACATCGCCTTGATCTTTGCCCAGGTATTTCCCAGAACGATGGCATCTCCAGTTTGAAGCGTGCCCGTGAGGACGAGCAACGTGGCCACTGGTCCGCGATTCTGGTCCATTTCCGCCTCGATGACGACGCCAACCGGGTCGCGCGTGGGATCCGCCTTGAGGTCAAGGACCTCCGACTGTACGAGGATGCTTTCCAGGAGCCTATCCAGACCCTCGCGGGTGCGGGCCGACAGGGGAACACAGATCGTGTCGCCGCCGAACTCCTCGATAACCACGCCATGCTGGGTCAGCTCCGACTTCACGCGATCGACATTCGCGCTCGCGAGGTCGATCTTGTTGATGGCCACGATCATCGGCACGCCGGCCGCCTTTATATGGTCGATTGCCTCGATTGTTTGCGGCATGATTCCGTCATCGGCTGCAACGACGAGAATGGCAATGTCTGTCGCCTGCGCCCCGCGAGCGCGCATCGCCGTGAACGCCTCATGGCCGGGCGTGTCGAGAAAGGTGATGCGCTGACCGTTGACATCGGCCTGATAGGCGCCGATGTGCTGGGTAATCCCGCCTGCCTCGCCCGCCGTGACCTTGGTCTCGCGGATGGCGTCGAGAATGCTCGTCTTGCCGTGGTCGACGTGCCCCATGATCGTGACGATCGGCGGCCGGCTGACCGCGCCGGGGCTCTCCTCGACGATCCGGAGGTTGCGGGGCCCTTCTGGGGCGACCTGCTGTGGCTCCGGCGGCGCGGCCTCCGACGTCTCAAAGCCAAGGTCCGTGGCGACAATAGCGGCTGTGTCGTAGTCGATGATCTGGTTAATCGTGGCCATCACGCCGTTTTTCATCAGCTCCTTGATGATGTCAACAGGCGTGAGCCGGAGCCGGTCGGACAGCTCCTTGACGGTGAGCGCGCGCGGCAACTCAACCTCGTGGGGTGCAACCGGCGCCTCCGCGATTCGCGTTCGTACTTCAGCCATTTAGGACCTCCTTACGAGGGGGTGTTACAGAAAGTCAAGGGGGAACTCGGACGGCGCGGTTCTAGGCGGGCGGGAGAGTGGCCGCGTAAGTCCGCAACTGTCCGGCGTCTTCGGCCGACACCTTGGCCTTCAGGGCAACGGACAGACGATCTTTCTTGAGGGCGAGTTCCCAGCAAGTTGCCCGGTTGCAGAGATAAGCGCCGCGTCCCGCCTTCTTGCCGGTGAGGTCCACCTCGATGTGCCCCTCCGGGGTGCGCACGAGCCGGACGAACTCGCGCTTGGCCGAGGTTGAGCGGCAGGCGACGCATGTCCGCTGCGGCACATGACGTGCCCGAAGCGGCTGACGAGCCCGCGCGGCAAGCTTCGCGCCAAGGGACGCTGCAGCGGCCGTCTCAGCCTGACCAGTTCTTACGCTCTTGGTGGCCATGCGCGAGCGGACGGTGCACTGACTCGGTCCTTCGCCTCGACCGTGGAGGTCGCTAGCGTTTGCGAGTCAGATACGCGTACTCGTCCTCTTCCTCCTCTTCTTCCTCTATGACCGGTCGGGTTGCTGCTCGACGGCTGCGCTTGGCGCGTGCCGCCGCCGCCGCAGCTTCCGCCTCTTCGTCGGCGGCCGACTTGCGACCGCCACGCTTCACGGGCCGGTCGCGATCGGGCCGTACCGGCGCCACCGCTTCCAGTGGCGGAATTGCGAGATCCTCGGCGAACCGAAGTCGCGGGCCCAGCGGCGCCCGCGGCACGCCGGTCACGGGCATGGGTGCCGCCGCGGCAGGCTCCGTTTCGGCCTCGGCCGCCGCCTGCTCGGGGACGCCCTCCGCAGCCGCTGCTTCGCCCTCGGGCTGGATGCGCGCCGGCTGACGGCGCGGCTCCTCGGCCTCGAACGGCTCCGGCTCGGCGACAATGCCGGTCGCCAGTGAGACATCGGCCTCGGGTGCGCGCTCCTGCTCGGCAGCGCTCTGACTGCGGATGTCGATCCTCCAGCCCGTCAGCTTGGCGGCAAGGCGGGCATTCTGCCCTTCCTTGCCGATGGCGAGCGAAAGCTGGCGGTCCGGGACCGTCACGGACGCGGTGTTGTCATCGTCGGTAATGACGACCGAGACGACCTGCGCTGGACTGAGCGCGTTGGCGACGAATTTGGCAGGATCCGGATCCCACTGAACCACGTCGATCCGCTCACCATTGAGTTCGTTAACGATGTTCTGAATCCGAATGCCGCGCAGGCCGACGCACGCTCCAACCGGATCGACGCCCTCCTGCCGGGCGGCGACGGCAACCTTGCTGCGGTAGCCGGGCTCACGGGCAATGGACTTCAGCTCGACCGTTCCACGAAAGATCTCCGGGACCTCGAGCTCGAAGAGTCTGCGGATCAGATTCTTGTGGGTGCGTGAGACGACCACCTGGGGGCCTCGCGGCGCCTTGCTCACCTCGAGTAGATAGACCTTGAGCCGTTGACCGCCGTGATAGTGCTCGGTCCGAACCTGCTCAGATATCGGCAGCAGCGCCTCGGTCTTGCCGACGTCCACGATGACCTGCTTGGGCTCGACCCGCTGGACGATTCCTGACAGGATGTCACCCTCTTTGTCGGCATACTCTTCGAAGACGACCTCGCGCTCGGCCTCGCGCAGCTTCTGCAATACCACCTGCTTCGCGGTTTGCGCTGCGATCCGTCCCGATGTCTGGATCGGCATCTCGAAGTCCACCGACTCGCCGAGCACAGCGTCGGGACGGTATTGTCGGGCTTCTTTCAGGTCGATCTCGGCCTTTGGATCGAGGACCTCCTCGACGACCAAGCGCTGATTGAAGGCGCGCACGTCGCCCGTGGTCGGACTGATCTTCACGACCACGTTGCCGGCGTTTGGGCTGTCCTTCTTATACGCGGACGCAAGCGCTGCCTCGACCGCCTCGAAGACCGTCGCCGCCGGAAGGTTCTTCTCGGCCGAAAGCTGGGTGATGGCGATGAGAAAGTCGGTTTTCATGCCTGCCTGGACCTCCCGAGGTGGAGACCGCGTTCCCGATAGTCAACAAAAAAGTGGGCCGAACCCACTCTCAGAATCCCACTCAACTGCACTGAGATTATAGCTACTCGAGACCGCCCTGGCAATCACGGGGTCCGGCGTCAGAGTGCACAGAGCGCGCTCAGACGCGCTGCTCCAACTCGTCGAGCTCGTCAACGATTCCGGCCACCAGCGGGTGGTCGTAGTTAAGGCTGGCAACCGTCACCTCGCGGCCATTCCGCTCCTGTACTTCGCGCAGGAGCATCTGATCCTGGACCATGCTCGTCACGGCTTGAGAAGTAGCGACGTCGTTGGCGTTGATGCTGTTCCGGCGGTCGCGGGCCCAATCGAGGATGAGCCGCACAGTCCAGAAGCCGAGTGGCGGCTCGCGGCGATGAACCATGCCGATGAGCGCGGCGATTACCGCTTCCTGCTCGGCGCCCTCTAACTCCGGTTGCGGCTCCACGGGGTCCTCATTGCCGGCAGCAAGGACCAGGTCGGCGCTTATACTGCCCGGAACGCCGGAGACGACGACCTTCTTGCCGAAGCGGTTGCGGAGCCAGGTGGTGACGCGGATATAATCGCTGTCTCCAGCCATCAGTACGTAGGTATGAACGTTCGGACGGTCGAGCACCGTCTCCATGATGTCCATGACCATGTGCAGATCCGCAGTGCTCTTCACGCGCTCAATGCCATTGCTGTACGAGCGGTGCAGAGGGACGTCGCGCGCGGAGATGCCGGCCACGTCCATTTGGCGTCGGACCCATTCCGGATGCTCGCCAAAATCAGCATAAGCGAGCGCCACGGCGACCGTGCCATACTTCCTCGCCTTCTCCATCAACTGGGGGATGACCGGTTCCTGGCTGTAGCGACGCAAGCCATAACGAATATTCTCGAAGTCGACGAACAGTGCAACTTCACCAGTCCCGGTCATAATCCCCTCCATTGAAGCTAAAACCGCGTGAACTGAAACGGCGGATGATATCGGGTGAAATCGTCAGCAATCTTCCGAATCAATCTATGGGATGTTCAGCGTAGCATCGGGTTCGTCGCACCGGCCAGCAGGTTTTTGCGCGCGGCCGGCACCGGCTTGACCGCTCGTGCGAGAATAGCGGCAGGCGCTCGTCCGCCGAGAGGGTCCATGAAACATTACACGATTGCTGCGCTCGCGTTGGTTATGATTCTCCTCGCCGCTGCCTGCGGAGGAGGCGGGTTGCCGGACAAGGACGGTATCTACCCGGTCCAGAGCCATTCTGTTACCTGGGACGGCGACCAGTACCGGTTCGCCTGGGCCGACTCGGGCGGCGCGCTCCACCAGGTCCGCAGCAAGGATGTGAGGCTGGTCCAAGATGACCGGACTTTCCTTCAGGTCCAGGATCGCAAAGGGATTCTGCACCTCGCCTCCTTGGAGCCGGTGAACGTGCTGGGTCAGGACCAGCGCGGGCAGTTCAGCGATTCATGGTTCCCGTTCCTCGTCGGCGCGACTATCGGGAATGCCCTGGGCGGATCGCGAACGCCTTCGTATTACTATCCCCCGACGAACGTCTACGGGCGCGGCGACCAAATTGACGGGAGTATTGCCTCCACAGCGGCCAAACCGCCGGACTACTCGACGGTTAGGCCACCGCCCAATGCGGTCCACCCTGCATCGGGCTCGGTTGCAGGCCAGAGCTCGGGCACGGGCGGCGGCAACGCCGCTACCAACAAGCTTGGCAGCGGCGGCGGCAGCAGCGCCGGCTCTGGCTCGGCGGGGTCGGTTGGCGGCCAGTCCGGTGGCACAGGAAACGGCAGCGCGGCGGGAAACAAGGCTGGTTCGCCATCCCAATCCGGTGGCTCCGGCGCACCCAAGAGCGGCGCCGGATCGTCGGCCCCGCGGTCCGGCGGCGGGTCTGGCGGCCGCAGGTGATGCCGGCGCTGGCGGCGTCGCAAATAGACACGGCGGATAGACAGGATAGATAGACCTATGCTCGACCGCTTTGGCCGCATCATGAGGCAGCACAATGAGCAACCAGCCGCGCCGCCGCCGGCCACGACTCCGGAGACCCTTGGCCCCGGCGATGCGTTGATCCTCGAGGATGGGCGGGACTTCCTCGTGCAATCGGCGATCGACTGCCAGGAGGAGCTCGAGGGACGGACCTCCACGTGGCGTTGGCTCCTTCTGGATGACGGCAGCCTGCTCGAAGTGCTGCGGCACGCGCTGAGCCTCTACGAGCGCGCCGAAATCCTGTATCAGGGAACGCCGCCCTACGCATTGTTGACGGGTCAGGGCGATCAGGACGGGCTGCTTCGAGTCTTTGAGGCGCGCGTGCGGGCCGGGACTATCGCTGGAATGCCGGTGAGCTACGAGCACGGCGGCAACTGCTTTCAGATACGCAGCACGGGCACCTTCGCCGCAACCTTGAAAGGAATGACCGACGCGGATGTTTGGGCGGACGTCAGTGAGACTGCTTCGGATAACGTCTACGTAAAGATGGAGGCCGCCGTTGCGAGTGCACCGGCACTTGCACTCGCGGTCTGGACAAGCCACATCGCACTCTACCTTGGTGGGCCGCTGGCTCATGCGGACATCAAGGGTATGTACTCGCGCTAGCACACCGGGGGAGACTGACTTGGCGGAGGATGCTGTCGCCGCCGGCCTCGGGCGCGGGGGGGTAATCGCGCCGGGGACGGTCATCGGACCGTATCGGGTCGAACGTCAGATCGGTCGCGGTGGCATGTCGACCGTCTACGCAGCCACGCACATAGCGCTCGACCGTGTTATCGCGCTCAAGGTCCTGCTGCCGTCGCTATCGGGAGATGGTGATTTTGTCGAGCGCTTCCTGGCCGAGGCGCGCTCGGCAGCGCGATTGGACTATCCGCATATCGTTCCGGTCTATGACAGCGGCGAAATCGAAGGGCTCAACTACATCGCCATGAAGCTCCTGGACGGGCGCGACCTCCGCGCGATCCTGCAGGAACGCCGATCGGCCGGCCAGGACGGGCTACCACTCGATCGAGCGATCAGTATCACCAGTCAGGCCGCAGGCGCGCTGGAATACGCCCACCAGCACCGCGTGGTCCATCGTGACGTGAAGCCGGCCAACATCTACGTCGACGACAATGACCGAGTGACTCTCGTTGACTTTGGCATTGCTCGGGCGCTGGACCGGGCGTCATCCACGCTGACGGGTACAGTTATCGGAACTCCGGCCTACATGTCCCCCGAACAGGCGCGCGGCCTGCCCGCAGACTTCCGGTCCGATATCTACTCGCTAGGGGTTGTGCTCTACGAAGCCCTGGTAGGCAGGCCACCGTTCACCGGTGAGCCGCACGCTGTCATGCACGCGCATGCCAACGCCACCCCGGCTGTGCTCGCGACTGTCCCTCATGGTGTGAATGACGTGGTCCAACGAGCACTCGCGAAGAACCCTGAGGACCGATATCAGAGCGCCGGCGCTCTCGCGTTTGCACTGTCCAATGCCGCGGGCGGACAACTTGCGCGCCAGGCGCTCGCGACGCCAGACGGAGAAGCGACCGACGTCTTTCCGGACGCGGTCACGCCAACCGTTGTGGGCCCGCAAGCGGGCCCAGCGGCGGCGAGCACCAGCGCGAACATCACGAACGCCAGCACGCAGACAGTCGCCGGCACAGGGGCTCGAGAGGCAGCGGCGCCCGCGCCCACAGCCGCGAGGCAGAGGCTGCCCGCTGCTGCGGCGACCGGTCTGGCGTTGGTGCTGATAATCGCCGCAGCACTGGCTTGGGCGGTTCTGCTCGGCCCGCTCGCGTCGAAGGACGGCCGCCTTGCGGTGAGCTCCGACCCTCCTGGCGCGACGGTCACCGTGGATGGCAACAAGCTCGGCGTCACTCCACTCGGCGCGCACTCGCTGGCGGCAGGCAGCCACGAGGTCGTGGTTGATAAACCGGGCTATGTGCAGGTGAAACGCACCGAGCGACTGCAGGCCCGCGCCACAGACAACGTCAACACCACGCTGACACCTCTGCCCGCGGGCGATCTGTTGACCGTGCAGCAGGCCATTGTGGCCAAGGACGTTGGAGCCGGGCCAAACAATACCATCACCGTTGGTACACCGGTCACCAGCGTGCGCGTTAACGAGGAGTTTGGGATGGTTGTCACGGTAGCGCCGAAACCCATCGCGCAACAGGACGTCAGTTTCCGTCAGGAGATTGCGCTCCTTGACCCCGCGGGAAATCGGCTGACCGGCAGTGCCCCGGTAAACGCAACGATTGCCAAGAGCGACGCTGCTGGCAAGGCGTTTGCCTTCACGTTTCACTTCAACCCGAATTCGGACGGTACTATCCCAACCGGGACGTATCAGCTTCAGTTTCTGGTTGATGGGCATGCCGTTGTGACGCAACCGATCACCCTGGTTTCGTAGGCACGTCGAGGGAGGCGCGAAGGATCGGTGCACTGCTGGAAATGTGGTGAAACCGCGGACGGAGTCTGTCACTTCTGCGGCCGCGGTGTCTGCAAGCGCCACCATGTCGAGACGAATGCGATCGTCTCGGCGTTTCTCGACGATGCTCAGACGATGCGCGCCGTGCTGACCGTTGACGCGCTCTATTGTGGATTCTGCAAGCCGCAACCGCAGGTCGTCGAGCTGCCTGCGCCGTGAGATTCAGCCAGCTTCTCGAGGGGGTTGCGCCGGTAGATCGTATTGACGCCGACCCGGAGATCATCGCTCTTTGTGTCGATTCGCGCGACGTGACGGCAGGCGCCCTGTTTGTCGCAGTACCCGGCTACGTCACCGACGGGCACCAGTACATCGCTCAGGCGCTGCGTTCGGGAGCGGCAGCGCTGCTCTTGCAGCGAGATCGAGTTGATGCAGCGCACCTGCCGAAGGGGCCACTGGCGCTGGTACCGGACACCCGCGCAACGCTCGCCAGCGTTGCGGCGGCGTTTTACGGCCATCCTGCATCACACCTTCGAGTCATCGGTGTGACTGGCACTGATGGCAAGACAACCACCTGCTACCTCATCAACGCCGTCTTGGAGGAGGCAGGGTCCGAGACCGGATTGATCGGCACCGTCGACTTCAAGATCGGCGGTCGGTGGCAGCAGAACGATACGCGGCTGACAACGCCCGCGGCGCCTGAGGTGCAGAGCCTCTTGGCGGCGATCCGCGGGGCGAGAGCCGGCTACGTCATTCTCGAATCCACGTCCCACGGGCTGGAGCTTCGGCGATTGGACTGCTGTGAGTATGACGTTGCGGTCTTCACGAATCTGACGACCGACCATCTCGACCAGCACGGTACCGTTGCCGCGTATCGTGCCGCGAAGGGCCGGCTGTTTGAGATGCTGGGCGAACCATCAATAAAGACAGGTGCGCGCTACGCCGTGCTCAATCGAGATGATCCAGACTTCGAGTATTTTCGCGACCGGGCGGCTGCGCAGGTCGTGAGCTATGGGTTCTCGACGGCAGCGGATGTTCGAGCCTCGGATGTCGAGCTGGGCGGCGACGCTACGCGTCTCAAGGTTTGCGCCACTGGCGTCGACTTTGCGCTCGAGCTGCCGCTGCCGGGCCTCTTCAACGTGAGCAACGCTCTGGCCGCTATCACCGTCGGCCTTCGGGAGGGCATCGGTCCCGCGACCATCGCCGAAGCTCTCTCGAAGTTCGGTGGCGTGCCCGGCCGGATGGAGCGGGTCGACGTTGGGCAGCCGTTTGGCGTGATCGTCGACTACGCCCATACGGGTGAGGCGCTGCGGAAGGTGCTCGACACCCTGCGACCTGGAGTTCGTGGGAGGATCATCACGGTGTTCGGTTCCGCGGGCGAGCGCGGACATAGCCGCCGCAGCGGAATGGCGAGCGCGGCGGCGGAACTCGCAGACTACACGGTCGTAACGGACGAGGATCCGCGTTCGGAAGACCCGATGTCGATCATCAACGAGATGACGGCGACGTTACGCGCCGCAGGACGGTTCGAGCCGGCAGACTTCATGGCCGTGCTCGATCGACAGGCCGCGATTGGTGAGGCGATGCGTCGAGCCAAGTCTGGAGACCTCGTGCTAATCGCCGGCAAGGGGCACGAGCAGTCGATCGAGGTGAGTGGCCGCAAGTTGCCCTGGGACGACCGAGTCGCCGCGCGCCGGGCGCTGGCGGAGTTGGGATTCGAGGGCGCGTAATAATGGCATTACAGAATCTCACGCCAGGCGCGATTTTGTTGACGCTCTGTTTGAGCCATGCTAGCGTGTCGTCAGGGAAAGGAGGTGATGTGGATGGACGACCATAGTCGTATGGGCCCTCGGCCTATCCACCCGCACCGCAGCTCCCTCGGGGTGCGCGCGGTCTAGGGTGCTAGGCCGAGGTGCCTAGCGACACACAAAAAGAGCCGGGATACAACAGTCCCGGCTCTTTTCATTCCCAGAATTGCGCAGAGGCGTGCAGACCAACGAACCCCCACTCTTTCTCTCAAACCCGTTTCCTCGAGCATCTCCGGACATCCTGGCTGGGCCGGGATTTTCACCACGAGTCCGCTGTCGGTTCAACGATGGAGGTCGCGCGTTCGCTGGCGGTGCACGGAGCGCCCAGCGGCGCCGTGGTCCTGGCTGAGGAGCAGGAGCAGGGTCGCGGGCGCCTGAGCCGAAGGTGGTTCTCTCCCCCCGGCGTCAATCTCTACCTCTCGATCGTTCTGCGCCCTACTTTGGAGCGCCTGCCGGTACTGGCGATGATCGCGCCTCTGGCCGTTGTTGACGGCGTGCGTACTGCATGTGGACTGGAATGCACGCTCAAGTGGCCCAACGATGTCCAGGTCAAAGGGCGAAAGCTTGCCGGCGTACTGGTGGAGTCCGAGCTGATTGGTGGACAGCCGGAGCTAGCAATTGCCGGCGTTGGCATAAACGTCAACTACGATTCCTCGGGCGAGCCGGAGATCGCTGAGATAGCCACGAGCACGATGCGGGAAACGGGCGCCGAGCAGGAGCGAGAGCTGCTGCTGGCGCGATTCCTGGAGGCCTTTGAGCGCTGGTACGAGGCGCCGGTAGACGAAATACGATCGCTCTGGCGGGCACGCCTTACAACCTTGGGCCAGACTGTCCGAGTGGTGCTCGGACAGCAGGTGGAAGAGGGCCTCGCGGAAGACGTGACCGGCGACGGTAGTCTCATACTGCGACGCACCGACGGCTCGTGCATCACGCTTCCCGCCGGCGAGGTGACACTGCGGGCGTAGCATCCCCGCGGAAGCTGCCCAGTCAGCTGCGATTGGCCCGAGCTCATCCGCTCGCTGAGCGGGATACCTTACATAGGGGGCATCGGGGAATGGATCAGTCGAACTACTGAACGCGTTCGCGGTTTGGCCGGCGCGGATTCCTGCGATCAGCGGGGGTGGTGGCGGCGTCGAGTGCCGCCCTCTGGGCAGCGTGTGACAAGTCGGGCGGAAGCGCCGGGACGAGCCAGACGAGCACCGGCGGTCAGGCAACGAGCGCGGCGCAGCCGCAGCGCGGCGGCGTTATCTCTCACTGGCTCAACACCGACCCTTCATCGCTCGACGTACATCAGACGAGCACGTACATCGCCGTTTGGCCGGAATGCCCCTGCTACAACCAATTAGTCCAATACGACCCGCGGGATCCAGATAACAAGATCGCCCCCGGACCTCGCCGACAGCTACGAGCTTTCAGATGATGGCACAAGCATCACCTTCAAGCTCCACCCGGGCGTGAAGTTCCACGACGGTGCGGACTTTACGAGCGAGGACATCAAGGCAAACCTCGATTGGATAAGGAACCCGCCTGAGAAGAAACCAAGCCCCAAGCAGAGCGTGATGGGCGCCATCGACCGGATCGAGACGCCGGACCCACTGACGGCGAAGCTCGTGCTCAAGACGCCAAGCGCTTCGTTGATTCCCAACCTGGCAACGCACTATCTCGTTATGGGAGCGAAGGGCGATCTTGCCAAGGGCGATCTCGGAACCCAGATGAATGGGACAGGCCCATTCAAGTTCAAGAGCTATACCCGCGGTGTTGGTATTGAGCTCGAGCGCGACCCGAATTACTGGGTCAAGGACCGCCCCTGTCTGGACGGCCTCAGGTTCTCGATTATCCAGGACGTGAACACCTCCTTCACCGATTTCTTGGCAGGCAAGTTCCACACCTACTACGAGGTGCTGCCTGAGAACTTCGATCGCATCGCGAAAGAGACTAACGGCAAGGCCAGGGGTGTTTCCCCTCTGTCTACGTTGCGGGATGAGATCTTCTTCAACGGAACAAAGAAGCCCTTCAACGACCCGCGTGTACGGCAGGCGGTGAGTCTGGCGATTGACCGTCAGGGCGCCGGACAGATCGTCATGGGCGGCAGGGCCACACAGGGCGGCTACATGCTCCCAGGCGGGCCGTGGGCGATCTCCTCGGACCAGTTGAAAAAGGTCCCAGGCTACGACAAGCCGGACATTGCCGAGGCGAAGAAGCTGCTCGCGGCTGCAGGCGTCACCGAGCCGCTATCTGGTGTCATGCTGACACGCGGGGATGCGACATTTGTATCTATGGCGACCTACCTGCCAGAAGGCGCTCGGCTGGAACTTCAAGCTGGACGTGAAGGACAACGCGTCCGCGACTGCGGCCGCGTATGCTGCCCAGTTCGACCTGCTGGCCTGGACGATCGGCATTACCATCGATGACCCTGACGCCACGTTCGCTGAGCTTGCGATCACGAAGGCCGTGCGGAACTGGTCCCAGATTTATGACACCGATGCCGGCGCACTGTACCAGAAGCAGTCGCAGACGGTCGAGACCGCGCAGCGGAAGCAGCTTGTGCAGCAGCTCGAGACAAAATTCCTGAACAACTACCAGGTCGTGACGCTCTACTTTAAGCAGGCGGTTCACGGAATCTGGAACAACGTCCAAGACTACAAGGTGGCGGCGTCGCTCTACACCAACCAGCGCTATCAGGATGCGTGGCTATCCAAGGACTGATGGCAGTTCCTCACCCGAGGGGATAAAGCGCATCGAGAGCGAGTTGACGCAGTGACGCGTGTTCTTGGGCGTGATCCGCTCGCCCAGGAAGACGTGTCCGAGGTGACCGCCGCAGGCCGCGCACTCGATTTCCGTTCGCATGCCGTCCGGATCGGGGAGCTGCTTCACGGCGCCAGGAATCTCGTCGTCGAAGCTCGGCCAGCCGCAGCCGGAGTGGAACTTGGTTTCTGAGCGGTATAGCGGTACGTTGCAGCGCCGGCAGATATAGGTTCCCTCCCGGAAGAAGTCGTCGTACTCACCGGTAAACGGGTACTCCGTGCCCTTGTGTACGATCACTCGCTCTTCATCTGGCGTGAGCTTGTTCATTGCAGTTCCATCCTCGGAAAGTTGGTGCGGCGGTGCTTTGCCACTGCTTGTGCTACATCTATGGTAATCCGCGTGGAGGAGGAGCCGATGACGACGTCCGTTCGCCGAGACACGAGGGTCGAGTCCAGCGATTTTGTCCGCACCGGGCCCGGAACACTGGGCGGACGCTACCTGCGGCGCTTCTGGCAGCCGGTGTACGTCGCCGCGGATCTGCCGTCGGGTGTTGCCAAACCCATCCAAATACTGGGCGAGAAGTTCACCCTCTACCGAGGCGAAGCGGGAACACCACATGTCGTCGCACACCGTTGTGCGCACCGAGGCACACAGCTATCGAGCGGCTGGGTGGAGGATGACTGCATCCGCTGCCTGTACCACGGCTGGAGGTATGACGCCTCCGGCCGCTGCGTGGAGCAGCCGGGTGAGGGCGGGGAGGGATTTGCGGCGAGAGTTCAATTAGCTGGATACCCCACCCGCGAGCACCTGGGGATGATATTTGCCTACTTTGGAGAAGGCCGGCCGCCGGCGTTCCCCCCGTACCCGGCGTTTGCCAATCCCGCGCTTGCGGAGATCGGCGTGCTCGATGCATGGTCTGTCCTGTTTCCCTGCAACTACTTCCAAAGCTACGAGAATACGTCTGACGAGTTCCATGTCGCCTACGTCCATAGCGGCGGCGGAACGCACAGCGGGCTCGCCGGAGTGCCGAAAATGTTCGCCGAGGAAACTGACGACGGCTTCGTGCGTCGCAGCGTTCGGGTCGACGGCAGAGTCCGCGTCACGCAGCATCTGATGCCAAACACCACGCGCGTCATCGTGCCGCCGTTCAAGGGAATGCGCGGGGTCGGTGGTTGGCGTGACTCGTACTTCACGCTCGTACCGATCGATGACGAGAGTCACTTCATGTTTGGAATGCAGGTTGCCGCGGTATCTGGGAGTGAGATGAAGCAGTATGAATCGGTTCGCCAGCAATTCCTGGCCGAAGTCGCTGCATCGCGGCCACCGCACGAACTCGCCGGAGAAGTCATGGCCGGGAGGGATCGGCTTTCAAATTACTCGGAGCACCCTTACTCAGTGAACATCGAGGACATTGTGGCGCAGGCGGGCCAGGGCACCGTAGCTGATCGCACGAATGAGCGTCTCGGCCGCACTGACGTGGGCGTTATCCTGATGCGCAAGATCTGGAGCCGCGAGCTGCGGGCGCTCGACCACGGCAGTCCGCTTAAGGAGTGGTGCTATAGGGGAGAGCTGCCCGAGGTCGGACTCTAGCCCGAGCTGCTCGTCGGATCGCTGGAATAGGGAGGGAGGAGCGAATGCCGGACGCGCAAGAACGCTGGCGTATTGACGTCCATCACCATGTGTTGCCACCCCAATATGTCTCCAGCACACCGATGCCGGTTCGGCCGCCGGACGTGGATACGCAACTCGAGATTATGCAGCGACTGAAGATCCGTGTCGCTCTCATATCGCTCACGCCGCGAGTGCTCGATGCACATGCCGATCGACTCGAGGAGGTTGCGCGGACGTGCAACGAGTTTCAGGCGGAGCTCGTGCGCGACAACCCGGCGCATTTTGGCGCCTTTGCTGTCCTGCCGCTGCCAAAGATCGACGCATCGCTGAAGGAGATAGCCTATTCACTTGACGTGCTCCACCTGGACGGTGTCGGGCTGTTCTCGAGCTCCCAGGGGCAGTATCTCGGGGACTCTCGGCTTGATCCGGTGTTCGATGAGCTGCAGCGGCGGAAGGTAGCCGTACTCATCCACCCCGCCCACTGTGTAAGCCCCGAGGAATGGAACCTGCAGATCCCTGATGCAACACTGGAGTACTGTTTCGATACGACGCGTGCGATCGTTAACATGCTCTACTCAGGCACGCTCAAGCGCTGCCCGGATATCCAGATGATCCTCTCCCATGGTGGAGGCACACTGCCGTACCTCATCACACGCGTGTCGATGCTGGCGCGTTACAAGCTGCCCAACCTGATGGAGACCGCTAAGTCGCTCTACTTTGACGTCGCGACGACGGGCGCCTGCGCTTTGCGCTCGCTTCAGGAGCTCGCTGACCCAACGCGTATCCTGTGGGGCTCCGACCTTCCGTTTGTCAGTCCGGAGCGGCTGGCTGAGGAGCTCGAGAGTTGGGAGGCGTACGACGGATTGGACGAGGCGGGGCGGGACGCGGTCGAGCATGGGAACGCTCTACGCCTCTTTCCGCGATTTGCGGCGGTGCCGTCAGGCTAACGATATGGCGCCTGTGCATGGTTTCTGGGCTTGTTCGATTGTCACGTTTTCTTAACAGATCTACTGCAAGCAGGCGTTGACGGCTCGCTCGCGAGGGTCTACGAATGATTTGCGAGGTATCGAAAGGCCTCAGCAAAGACCATGGAAGGAGCCTGCGAATGAAGATTTGTCTGCATGCTCTTTACGGAGTCCTTCAGATTGATAGATGAGGCCCCGAATGGGGCCGCGGACAACCGCGGCGGGCGGCGTTAGTTCCAGAAGCGAAGGGAAGTACGCACTTGCGACCCCTTCCTCAGCGGATCACCACTCACACAGTCCGTCTTGCTCGCGGTGAGACATGGAAGAAAGACAGAGCCTCGGGGACGCCCGAGGCTCTGTTGCTGTACGCCGGTCTGAACGCGGGCCGTCAACTCAGCCCAACCGTGTGCCCGTGTGCGTCGACGCCAATGTGGACGGCGGCCGGGACCTTGGGCAGGCCGGGCATCGTGTTGATGTCGCCGGCGAGGGCGACGAGATAGCCGGCGCCGGCGTGATAGAGGACGCGGCGGACGCTGATCCGAAAGCCGGAGGGTCGGGCCAGCAGCCGCGGGTTATCACTCAGCGATAGGTGCGTTTTGGCCATGCAGATCGGCAGGTCCCGGCCGCCGCTCGCTTCGGCCCGGCGGATGTCGGTGCGCGCTGCAGGGTCGAAGTCGACACCATCTGCGCCGTAGATCTCACGCGCGATCGTCTCGATCTTCTCCGTCGCAGGCATCTGGAATTCGTAGATCGGTGCGTAGCGGCTTGGCGACTTGTCGATGAGGTCGAGCAGTTCACGCGCGAGCGCCTCGCAGCCGGCGCCGCCGACCGTATACGGCTCGGCGATCGCCGCTCCGGCGCCGCGTTCACGCGCATAGCCAAGCACCGCGTCCAGCTCTTCGGGGCTATCGTCGGCGAAGCGGTTGATTGATACGATCGCCGGCACGCCGAAGCGGCGGATGTTCTCGATGTGTTTGCCGAGGTTTGGGAGGCCGGCCAGAACCGCATCGATATTGCCGGCGCCGAGACTGTCCGCCTTGATGCCGCCGTGCCAGCGAAGCCCGCGCAGCGTGGTGACGAGAACGGCGGCCTCAGGATGAAAGCCGCCGAGTCGCGCGACGACGTCGAAGAACTTCTCGCCTCCGAGGTCGCTGCCGAATCCTGCCTCAGTAATCGCCACGTCCGCCAGTTTGATTGCTGTTCGTGTGGCGATCAGTGAGTTCGCTCCCAGGGCGATATTCGCAAACGGTCCCATGTGCACCAGGACGGGCGTGCCCTCCGTGGTTTGGACGAGGTTGGGGCGGATCGCCTCGCGAAGGAGGAGGGTTAGCGCGCCCTCCATCCCCAGATCATGGGCGGTCACCGGCTTGTTCTCGTTGGTGTGGCCGACGATGATCCGTCCCAGGCGAGTGGTCAGGTCATCGAGGCTGGTGGCCAAGGTGCTCAGCGCCATGACTTCGGACGCGGCGGTGATGCTGAAGCTGCTCTCGCGGGGCACGCCCTCAAACGGACCGCCGAGTCCCAGCACGAGATGGCGCAGGGAACGGTCGTTTACGTCGAGGCAGCGCTGCCAGGTGATCCGACGCGAGTCGAGACCAGTTGGATTGCCCTGAAACAGCGAGTTGTCGATTGCCGCCGCCAGGAGGTTGTTCGCGGCGGTGACGGCGTGGATGTCACCGTTGAAGTGCAGGTTGATGTCGTCGGCCGGCTCCATTTGGGAGCGACCGCCACCAGTGCCTCCGCCCTTCACCCCAAAGACGGGCCCGAGCGAGGGCTCGCGCAGGCAGGCAACCGAGCGTTTTCCCAGCCGCCAGAGGCCCTGTGCCAAGCCGAGCGATGTCGTCGTCTTTCCCTCGCCGGCAGGGGTCGGCGTCATGGCGGTGACGAGAACGAGCTTGGCAGGAGGGCGATCGGCCGGTCGATCGATGCCTTGCTGGGTCAGCTTGGCCTTGTAGCGTCCGTAGGGCTCCCAGTCAGAATCAGTCAGGCCGAGAGACTCGGCCACCTCAGCAATCGGCTTCAATTGGGCAACCCCCTGCCTCCTCCGTGCGCGAGGAGGGAGATTTTGGCTTACCGAGGGTTAGTCTAGGGCAGAACGCGATTTAGAGTGACTCCCACTCCTCGCGCGAGACACCGGCCTGTCTCAGGATCTGGATCAGGAACACCATGCTTATATCGCCCCTGTGCGGGTTGGGAATCCAGATGCGACGGAGATCGCGAACCGTGTATTGGTGCGCGCCGCGCGCAATGGGACCCTCGAAGCCGAGTCGGCGGAGGAGACTGACCAATCGCCGGCGGCTAACAGGGGCGAGAGGTGGCATCTCTAGGCGACGCCACGCTTGACTGACAGATCAATCCCATCTTCGACCGGCACGGACAAGCACCGGTCAAAACTGAGCAGCAACCACCCCTCCAGGACACTTTGAAGCAAGTCGCGGGCCTCCTCGAGGGAGTCGGCGTTCGAATAGACTCCGTCAAAGCCCGGGATCTCCCCGTAGTAGGTCCTGTCGTCGAGCTTCTCGTAAGTGGCGTGCCGCATCGCAGCCTGGATGTATTCCGTAAGCATCGTCCCTTGCTACCCTCCCGAGGGTCCTCGTTTTGCCCGACTCCGCTGCTCGTCGGCTACGAGTTGTTCAACCAAGGTTGGTCGTCTTCGAGTTGGTCGGGCCGACTGAGATAGTTTTCCGCCCACAGATAGGCCCTGGTGTGATCGGAGTGAGGCTGATCGCATCGATTAAAACAGTTGCCGCCGCGCCCGATACCGACTGAGCGACGCGCCTTGCGGTTCTCGTCCCAGTTGCACATACGGAGAACCGCCTCACCCCACTCAGGCCTCAGTCTTTCCCGCTCGGACGGCGATCGTTCAGCGTCCCTTACGCAGTCCTCGAAAACCCAAAGGATCGATTCGTAGCCCATGAGGGTCTCCTAGAAGCGCGGCCGTTAATCGGCGATTTTGAAGCCCGTGGCTGTCTCGGGATCGAGCAGGTGGGCCAAGCGCTGGGGCAGCGCCTGGACGCGACCGAGCACGGTGATCGG
>Ga0193751_1000530_pt1 | contig 29479 bp, 31 predicted proteins | sample L1c2metaG_FD_143050 | JGI IMG/M metagenome (GOLD analysis project Ga0193751, IMG submission 143050) | Soil microbial communities from a riparian zone of the East river system, Colorado, United States - L1c2 | ecosystem: Environmental > Terrestrial > Soil > Riparian zone | place: USA: East River... | reverse complement strand
CTCGCTCGCGCTGAAGGCTCCGTTGTCCGAGGGGCTGAACGTGTCGCCCTGGACCAACCCGAGCTGGACGCGGACGTCGGCCTGGCCCAGGCGGTCGGCCATGATCCGGAGCTGATCAACGCCGGTCAGCTCGACGTACACCGCCGGATCGAGGACGCCGTCGCTGTTCACCACCGGGTGCCCGGCTCGGATGGTGCCCGTGTTCTGGGCGATCAGGATCACGTACTGGGCCACGCCGCTCGCGCGGGCCGTCAGCTCGTCCTCCTGCTGCTGGTCGTAGTACGCCCCGACGCGGTTGATGACGAACATCGCCACGAGCACGAGCGTCGCCGCGACGACCGCGGCGAACGCGACGGTCAGGCGCGCCTGGAACGTCCGTGGCGTCAGCCGCCGAAGCCGCCGCGCCAGGCGACGCGGCAGCGTGCCGATGCCTCGGAAGGGCGAGCGGAGGAGCCGGGCGCGACGGGCGGCCGGACCCTCAGCGCTCGGCGAAGGCGTAGCCGACACCGCGGATGGTCTGGACGAAGGCCGGCCGGGCCGGATCGTCCTCGAGCTTGTCCCGGAGGTGACTCACGTGGACGTTGATCGTCTTCTCGTCCTGGTCGAGCGCCTCGTAGTCGCGCAGGAGGTCGAGGAGCTCCGCCCGCGTATAGACCCGGCCCGGCCGGCTGGCGAGATGGCGCAGGATCTCGAACTCGGTCGGCGTCAGGCTGATCCGCCGCTCGCCCCGCTGGACCCGGCGGCGGTCGAGGTCGATGACCAGGTCGCCGTGGCGGATGACCCGACCGCCGGCCGCGTCCGCGAGGTCGCCATACGCGCGCCGCAGGAGGGCCTTGACCCGGCTGAGCAGCTCCCGCAAGCCGAACGGCTTGGTCAGGTAGTCGTCGGCGCCGAGCTCCAGGCCGATGACCTTGTCGACCTCGTCGTCGCGGGCCGTGAGCATCAGCACCGGGGACTTCGTGCCGGCCGCGCGCATCCGGCGGAGGACCTCGAAACCGTCGATGCCCGGCAGCCGGACGTCGAGCAGGACGAGGTCCGGGGCCTGGGTCGTGGCCGTCTCGAGCCCGATCTCGCCGGACGGCGCGACCGTGACGGCGTAGCCCTCCTGCTGGAGCGCGTACTGGATCCCGCGGGCGACGGCGGGCTCGTCTTCGACGACCAGGATGGTGGCGGCCACGGGACTCCTTCCGGGGTGGCGATGCTACACGCGTGGTACCGTGTGCGCCCCAACGCCCCGGAGGCCCACGTTCGCATGTCCACCGCCCGCCCGACCCTCAGCGCGACTCGCCGGACGATCACCGGCAAGAAGGTCGCCGCGCTGCGCCATGCCGGCCAGCTGCCCGCCGTCGTGTACGGCCACGGCCTGCCTTCGGACAACCTGACGATCGACACCAAGGAGTTCGAGACGCTCCGGCGGCATGCCGGCGCGACGACCCTGGTGGACCTCTCGATCGACGGTCACGCTTCGGAGCCGGTGCTCGTCCACGCGGTGCAGCAGCACCCCGTCACGAGGCATCCATTGCACGTCGACCTCTACGTCGTCCGCATGACCGAGGAGCTGACGATCGACGTCGGGCTCGTGTCGGAAGGCGAGTCCGAGGCGGTCCGCGAGCTCGGTGGCACGCTCCTCCACGTCATCGAGCACGTCCGGGTCAAGGCGCTCCCCGACAAGCTGCCCCAGTCGATCCACTACTCCGTCGAGCATCTCGCGACCTTCGATGACGTCGTCCACGTCAGCGATCTCGAGATCCCCGATGGCGTCACGCTCCTCACCGATCCCGGCGAGATCGTCGCCAAGGTCCTCCCGCCGCGCGTCGAGGAGGTCGAGGCGCCCGTCGCCGAGGCCGAGGGCGCCGAGGGCGAGGCGGCCGAGGGTGGCGAGGCTGCCGAAGGTGCTGGCGAGGGCGAATCCGTCTCGAAGGGCGAATCCGAGGGCTGATGCCCGGCCGCGCGGGCGCGCGGCTCCGTCACTCCCGGCGCGGCGATTCAGGCCGCGGTCACTCGCGGTGCGCCCGCCTCAGCGCGCAACTCCCGTCACGTAGACGATCGGCAGGCGCATCGTCAGGTCGAGGGGCGACAGCGCCCGCAGCCGTTCGAGCAGGCGCGCCTCCGCGCGGCGCCGCTCACGCCGCTCGAGCTCGGCGAACGTGGACTGTTCGTCGAACCGGGTGATGAAGGCGGCGTAGGCATCGGGCTGCCACGTGTGCTCCAGTGCTTCTCCGGCTCCGTGGACATCCCGGAAGCCCGCACGGCGCGTGGCCGCTGCGGCGGCGGGGACCGATGCGAGGTCGCCGGATCGGAGGTCGCGCTCGGGCGGATCGAAGCCGAACTCGTCGAGCACCTCGTCCACCACCGCGTCGCCGCGGAACGCATCACCACCGACGAGCCAGGTCACCCAGGCAAGCCGGCCGCCCGGCCGGAGCACGCGCCGAATCTCGCCGAGTGCCTTCGTCCGGCTCGGCACGAGCTGGAGCACGAACGAAGAGAGCGCGACGTCGAAGGTCGCATCGTCCAGCGGCAGCTCGTCGGCGAACGCGGTCACGGTCGTGAACCGGGCCGCGGTTGGCGGGTCGAGGGCCGCACGGGCCGCCGCGGAGGCGAGATCGAGCATCGCCGGCGAGGGATCGATGCCCGTGACCTCGACCGATGGCCAGCGCGCGAGCAGGTCGATCGCGAGCGTGCCCGTCCCGGTCCCGACGTCCAGGACCCGCGTTCCGGGTGGGAGTGCGCCCGCCATTCGGTCGAGCAAGGCCACCGCGGCGGGCTGGATGACCGGTCCCCAATGCCGGGCGTAGCCATCGGCGAGGCTGTCGTAGCGGGCGGGAACGCCCTCCGGTGGCGGCATCGGCCGGATGGTAGCCGGGCTCGCCGAGCCGGCGACTCCCGCGCCGATGATCGGCGACCCTCGGCGCTCCTCAGCGGCCCTCGGCGACCTCTCGAAGGAGCGTCCAGAAGGCCTCCGCCGCCGGTGACCAGGCCGCCCGCTCGCGCCGTCGGACAGCGACGATCTGGCGCTCGATGGGTGGGGTACCAACGACGTCGATGGCCCGGAGGCGGCCGGCCTCGAGCTCATCCCGCACGGCCGTCAATGGCAGGAGGGCCACGCCCAGCCCGGCGAGGACCATCCGCTTGGCCGCATCGATGTTGTCGAGCTCGAGGACACCGCGCGGCGGGCTGCCGGCCTGGCGGAAGAGGTTCCGGGTCAGGTCGTAGAAGCTCGACGTCCGGTCGAACAGGATCAGGCGCGCGTCGCCGAGCTGGCTCGGCGCGATCCGGCGACGCCGGGCGAGGGGATGCCCGGGGTCGGCCACGAGCACGAGCTCGTCCTCGAGGATCGTCAACGACTCGAGATCCGGGTGGTGGAGCGCCCGGATCAGCCCGACGTCGAGATCGCCGCGGACGACCTGGTCGAGGATCTCCTCCGAGTGGCCCGTCCGGACGACGAGCCGGGCCTCCGGCCGGGCGGCATCGAAGCGGACCAGGAGCGCCGGCAACGTATACGTGCTGATCGCCGGTGCCGCGCCCAGGACGAGCGCCTCGCCGATCGGGAGCTGGCCCACGATCGTCGCGCCGTCCCGCAGCGCCCGGAGGGCCCGTTCGGCGTGGGGCAGGAACGCCCGCCCGGCCTCCGTGAGCGTCATGCCCCGGCGTCCGCGCCGGAACAGCGGCGTCGCCACCTCGGCCTCGAGCGCTCGGAGGCGCGCCGTGAGCGCCGGCTGGGTGATGAACAGCGTCTCGGCGGCCCGGCTGAGATTGCCCCGGCGGGCCACCTCGACGAAGCCTTCCACCTGTGCCAGCTGCACGCCCACCTCCTTCGGCCCGGGGTTGCGTCGGCCTTCCGAGCGCGGTTCGTTTGTGCTCAACCATAACCACGGTTGATGACAGACATCACTTCGATCGATTGGACGTGATGACAGCCGCATGCCACGGTCGCGGCCGCTCACGCATCCAGGAGGTATCGACGATGCCCGGTCCCGCCCGCATCACGATCGAGCTCGAGCCGCCACCGAACGCCCGCGGTCGCTGGCGCACCCGGACCCGCGTCGACGGCGCGACGATCGGTCGCGTCGCTCCGGCGACCTTCGAGGTCGTCGAGCCACGCGAGCCGGCCGTGACGCCGCTGGCCTACGAGCCGCCGGCCGAGTGCACCTGCCTCGACGGCGCCGATGGCTGGTGCGACGTCGACCACGCGAACGCCTAGCCCGATGGCCAGCACCGAGCTCCGCGAGACGCCGCTCCTGCCCGACGGCTTCGGCGTGCCAGTCTCGCGCTGGACCCACCCGGCGACGCGATTCCGAAACCTGCTGCGATCGGAGCCGTACCTGTTCGGGCCGGGCATCTACGACCCGATGGGCGCCCAGCTCGTCATGTACCACGGCTTCAAGGCCGTGTACTTCAGCGGCTATTCGTTCGCGATCGGCCACCTCGGGACGACCGACATGGACCTCTACAGCGGTCCCGAGATCGCAGACGGGGCGCGGCGTACCGTCAGTGCCCTCCGAAAGTTCCAGCTCACCATGGCCGTCGGCGACCCGGCCAAGGGCGTGCCGCCGCGGCACCTCGAGATTCCGCCGGTCGTGGTCGACATGGATGCGGGCTACGGCAACATCTTCAACGTCCAGCGCCAGACCGAGCTCCTGGTCAACGCGGGCGTCGCTGCCGCTCACCTCGAGGACCAGGTCCTGCCGAAGCGCTGCGGTCACATCGGCGGCAAGGCCCTCGTCCCCGCGGGCGAGATGGCCGGCAAGCTGCGGATGATGCGGGCCGTCGCCGACGACCTCGGGCGCGAGGACTTCACGATCATCGCCCGCACCGACGGGCTCTCGGCGATCGATGCCCCGGAGGCGACTCGCGGCCTCGACCTCGCGATCGAGCGCGCTTGCCGGTACCTGGACACCGGGATTCCGGACCTCGTCTGGTGCGAGTTCCCGACGTCCGATCGCGAGCCGGTCGAGACCTTCGCCTCGGAGGTCCGCCGTCGGTTCCCGGACGCGGGCTTCGCGTTCAACTGGTCATCGAGCTTCAAGTGGTATCTCGACCCGAACCCGCTGACGTTCGCCGAGCTCGGCGAGCTCGGGTTCAAGTTCATCTTCATCACCCTCGGTGGCCAGCATGCCGCCGGCCACGGGCTCTCGACCCTCCTGACGGCGATGGCCGAGCGCGAGGAGCAGGGTTACATCGAGCTCCAGCGGCGCGAGTTCGCGCCGGACGCCGACATCCCCACCCGGTCGCACCACGAGTTCAGCGGCGTGCCGTACCACCATCTGGTCGGGACGGCGTACGACGCGGCCCGCCTCGGGACGGAGTTCGTCGAGGCACTGGACGCGGACAAGGTCGTCTGACGGCGCGCCGATCATCCCGGCGGAACCGCCGCGGCGGAATCTCCGCCGGCGAATCGCGGGCCTAGCTGCTCTTCTTCTTGCCGCCGGGCTTGCTGGCCCACTTCTCGAGCTCGGCCTCGCTCATCCCGGTCTGGGTCCTCTTGCCCTCGCGCTTGCGCTCGAGCTCGGCGCCCATGAAGCGGCGCTGCTTCTCGGTCTTGGCCGGCATGGCAGTTCCTCCGTGCAGTGATCCTGCCCTCAACCTACCGCGGCTGAATCACACGCGCCTTGCGGACCGTGCCCGAACCGACGCGACACCCGGTCGGGTACCGTGACGCGGTGCGATTGCCGTTCCAGCCCCCGCTCGAGCCGATGCTCGCGAAGGCTGCGGATTCGCTGCCCGAGGGCGATGGCTGGCTGTACGAGCCCAAGTGGGACGGCTTCCGGGCGATCGTCTTCCGGGACGGTGACGAGACCTACATCCAGTCCCGGGACCTGAAGCCGCTCGACCGCTATTTCCCGGAGCTGGCCGCTCCGCTGCGAGCCTCGCTCCCGGACCGCTGCATCCTCGACGGCGAGGTGGTCATCGCCGGCGATGGCGGGCTCCAGTTCGAGGCCCTGCTGCTGCGAATCCACCCCGCCGAATCGCGGGTCCGGATGCTGGCCGAGCAGTCCCCCGCGAGCTTCGTCGCCTGGGACCTGCTGGCGCTCGGCGACGAGGACCTCCGATCGACCTCACAAGGGGATCGCCGTGCGCGCCTCGGTGCCGCGCTGAAGGGCGCGGCGCCGCCGGTCCACCTCACGCCGGCCACGACGGATCGATCGCTCGCCGCCGACTGGTTCGACCGTTTCGAGGGCGCCGGCCTGGACGGCGTCGTCGCGAAGCGCCTCGATGGCACGTACCAGCCAGGCAAGCGGGCGATGCTCAAAGTCAAGCACCAGCGGACCGCCGACTGCGTCGTCGCGGGCTTCCGGTGGCACAAGAACGGACCGGGCACCCACGTCGGGTCGCTGCTGCTCGGGCTCTTCGACGACGCGGGCAGGCTCCACCACGTCGGCGTCACCTCGACGTTCTCGTGGGACCGCCGCGCGGCCCTTGCCCAGGAGCTCGAGCCGCTGCGCGCGAAGTCGCTCGAAGGCCACCCCTGGAAGGAGTGGGCCGACTGGGCCGAGGCCGCCGAGGCGAGCGGCCAGCGCCTGCCCGGCGCGACGTCCCGCTGGAACCGCGGCAAGGACCTGTCGTGGGAGCCGCTGCGCGCCGAGCGGGTCGTCGAGGTCGCCTACGACCACCTCCAGGGCGATCGCTTCCGCCACGGCACGACGTTCGTCCGGTGGCGTCCCGACAAGCGGCCCGCGAACTGCCGCTACGACCAGCTCGAGGAGACAGCGGCCTTCGAGCTGGCGAAGATCTTCGGGGCCTGACCCGAACGTATAGTCACCGAGACCGACCGTGACGACCCCCGAATCGACGTGCCTGCTCATCGCCGACATCTCCGGCTACACGAGCTATCTCGCCGGCGTCGAGCTCGACCACGCCCAGGACATCCTGGCCGACCTCATGGGCACGGTCGTGACGTCGCTCCGACCGACGTTCCGCCTCGCGAAGCTGGAGGGCGACGCGGCCTTCACGTTCGCTCCGGCCAACCAGGTCGATGGCTCGCTGCTGCTCGACACGATCGAGCGCTGCTACTTCGGCTTCCGCCGCCGACGGCGCGACGTCCGCCAGGCGACCAGCTGCGAGTGCAACGCCTGCATGCGGATCCCGGACCTCAACCTGAAGTTCGTCGCCCACGTCGGGAGCGTGGCCCGGCAGCGGATGATGGGGCTCGAGGAGCTCGTCGGATCGGATGTCATCGTCGTCCACCGGCTGCTCAAGAACACCATCGTCGAGTCGACCGGGATCGAGGCCTACGCGATGTTCAGCCAGGCCTGCATCGACGCGACCGGCCTCGAGGCGGGCGCGCTGGGCATGACGCCCCACCTCGAGTCGTACGACTACCTCGGCGAGATTCCGAGCTGGGTCCTCGACCTCGAGCGACGGTGGGCCGAGGAGGACGCGCGGGCGCGGGTCATCGTGGATGCGGACGCCGCCGTCCTCGACGTGCCGATGCCGACGAGCGCGCCGCCCCAGACGGTCTGGGAGTTCCTCACCACGCCCGGGCGCCGGGTGGCCTGGTCGGGCGCGACCGGCGTCACCGCCGTCATCGTCGACGCGCCCGGCAACCGCCGCGGCGTCGGCGCCACGAACCACTGCATGCATGGCAAGGACGTCATCCTCGAGGAGATCCTCGACTGGCGGCCCTTCGACTACTTCACCATCCGTTCGACGATGCAGACGCCGGCGGGCCCGCTTCGGTTCGTCACGACGTTCGATCTCGAGCCGACGACCGACGGGACCATCGTCCACATGCGCTTCGGCGCTCCGGCCAGCAAGAAGGAGCGCGCGATCTTCGCCCAGGTCGGCGAGACGTTCGGCCCGTTGTTCGCGGCCAACGCGGAGGCGTTGCGGTTGCAGTTGGACGCGGCGCTCAGCGAGCGGGCCGCGGACGCGCCGGTCGAGCCGGACCTCCCGGCGCCATCACTGGGCGCACCCTTCGCCGGGATCGAGCCCCTGGTGATCGTGGGCTGACCGCGGCTCAGGACTCCCGAGATCCGGCCCTGCCTTTCCGCGGCGCACGGTCCAGCTGGCCGGCGCGATCAGGCCACTCGTATTCGGCCCAGGGGTCGTAGTCGGGGTCAAGGGCTTCCTGGGCCGGGCGGTCCTTCTCGGGCACGTTGGTGAGATTCACGCGGACCCGGTACCAGAGCGATGAGCGGCCGCGCATCCCATCGACGAGCACATCTGCGACATCGAGATGTGAGGCGGCGTCGGGATGGCGACCCTTCCAGCGTTCGAGGCCCCCGAGCGCCTCGACCTTGGTCTTGGCCCGCGAGATCTCGATGACGGGGACGGTCGAGCGGCGACGACCGGTCGGCGTGGGCCGCGTCGCGGCCGGAGCCTCGCCCGAGACCTTGGCCGCCGCACGACGCTCGAGCTCGGCGGCGAAGCGTTTCTCCATCGCCGCGCGGTTCTTCTCCCGTTCCGCCTCCGCCTCGGGCGTGTCGTACTCGGCCGTGGCCCGGCGCTGCTTCGAGGGCTGGACCCGCGGCGGCTCCCCTGCCTGCTTGCGGTAGTTCGGCGGCCAGGGCGCGTCGCCCAAGCCCTCCGCCTCATCGCGGCGCGAGAGCTCGAGCAGCGCCTCGAGCGAGCCAACCGCGCCATCGATCCCCGCGCCCGGATCGCCGATCTCGGCGAAACGTTTCGGGACCGTCGCGATGGTGAATGCCTCGGCCTCGCAGGTCGGGACTTCAGCCCACGAAAGCGGCGTGGAAACGCGCGCATCGGGCAGCGGTCGCACGGAATAGGCGGATGCGACCGTGCGGTCCTTCGCGTTCTGGTTGTAGTCGAGGAACACCCCGTGGCGCTCCTCCTTCCACCACTTGGAGGTCGCGATGGCGGGCGCCCGGCGTTCGACGTCGCGGGCGATCGCGAGCGCCGCGCGCCGGACCTCGGTATACGTCCACTTCGGCTCGATCCGGACGTTGATGTGGATGCCCCGCGAGCCCGAGGTCTTCGGCCAGCCGACGAGGCCGACCGCCTCGAGCGACTCCTTCGTGACCATCGCGACGTCGCGGATCTGGGGCCACTCGACGCCGGGGACCGGGTCGAGGTCAACCCGCAGCTCGTCCGGGTGGTCGAGGTCGTCGGCCCGGACCGGATGAGGGTTCAGGTCGATGCAGCCGAGGTTGATGATCCAGGCGAGGCCCGCGGCGTCATCGACGACGATCTCGTCGGCCGTCCGGCCGCTCGGGAACGAAAGCGTCACCGTCCGAAGGAACGGTGGGAGGTTCGATGGCGCTCGCTTCTGGAAGAACGCCTCGCCCTCGGCGCCATTCACGAAGCGCTTGAGGGCCATCGGCCGGCCGCCCGCGCCGGCCAGCGCGCCCGGCGCCACGGACAGGTAGTACGAGACGAGGTCCATCTTCGTCGCCCCGATCGCTGGGAAGAAGACCTTGTCCGGGTTGGTGATCGTGACCTCGCGGCCCTCGATCGTGAGGATCTCGCTGCGGTCCGGCATGGCGGCATGCTAGCGTCCGAGGCGGGGAGCGCCGGCGGAGCCGGCCGGTGCGGTCGATTCGCGACCTGACCGTTCGTTGCTTCGATGCCCGGGCCACCATCGCCCGGATCGGACCAGGAGGCCAACCGTGCGCTACGTCATCCTCATCTACGACAGCGAGACCGCCAACCCGAACCCCGCGCCGCGCGACCCGAAGGTCCGCGCCGAGACGACGGCCACGTACAACGACTACACGACGATGCTCAAGGACCGCGGCGCGTACCTCGGTGGCGAGGCGCTCCATTCGGTCACGATGGCCACGACGGTCCGCGTCCAGGACGGCGAGACCGTGACGACCGACGGGCCGTTCGCCGAAACGAAGGAAGCCCTCGGCGGCTTCTACCTCATCCAGGCCAGGGATCTCGACGAGGCCCTCGAGCTGGCCGCGGCCTGCCCCGGCGCGCGGTATGGCTCGATCGAGGTCCGGCCGGTCGTCGACTACACCGCGCCGGCCTGATCGGAGCGCTGGGCTGAGGGGAGCCGAGGCCGCCCGCGACGCCGTCGAGCGCCTGTTCCGCGAGGAATCGGGCCGGTCGGTCGCGACCCTCATCCGCGTGCTCGGTGACTTCGACCTCGCCGAGGAGGCGGTCCAGGACGCCTTCGCCAAGGCGCTCGAGGTCTGGCCCGAGCAGGGCGTGCCGGTCAATCCCGGAGCGTGGATCACGACGACGGCCCGCAACCGGGCGATCGACCGGATCCGGCGGCGCAAGCGCCTCGTGGAAAAGACCGAGGAGCTGCGGCGCGAGGTCGAGACGCAGGGCAACGGGAGCGAGGAGGTGAGGGCGACGGACGGGATCGACGATCGGCTTCGCCTGATCTTCACCTGCTGCCACCCGGCGCTCGCCCCGGAGGCGCGAATCGCGCTCACCCTGCGGACGCTCGGCGGGCTGTCCACGCCCGAGATCGCGCGGGCGTTCCTCGTCCCCGAGGTCACGCTCGCGCAGCGGCTCGTGCGCGCGAAGCGGAAGATCCGCGACGCTGGCATCCCCTACCGCGTCCCGCCACCGGAGCACCTGCCGGAGCGGCTCGACGCCGTGCTGCGAGTGCTGTACCTCATCTTCAACGAAGGCTACGGGGCCAGCTCCGGCGAGAGCCTCGTCCGGACCGAGCTCTGCGCCGAGGCGATCCGGCTGGGTCGCGTTCTCGTCGGGCTCATGCCCGACGAGCCGGAAGCGCTCGGCGTCCTGGCGCTGATGCTCCTCCACGATGCCCGGCGCGCGGCCCGGGTCGGGCCGGCCGGCGAGATGGTCCTGCTCGACGACCAGGATCGCGGTCGCTGGGACGGTGGCGAGATCCGGGAGGGCACGAGCCTCCTCGGTCGCGCCCTGCGGATGGGCCGGCCCGGGCCGTACCAGGTCCAGGCGGCGATCGCGGCGCTGCACGATCAGGCCAGGCAACCGACGGACACCGATTGGCCGCAGATCGCGCTCCTCTACGCCCGCCTCGCCGAGCTCCAGCCGTCACCGGTCATCGAGCTGAACCGGGCCGTGGCGATCGCAATGGCCGACGGGCCGCGCGCCGGGCTCGCCCGGCTGGATACCCTCGCCGCGGATCCGCGGCTCGCCGACTACCCGTATTTCCACGCCGCTCGCGCCGACCTCCTCCGTCGGATCGACGCTCGTGACGATGCGGCCGATGCCTACCGCCGCGCGATCGATCTCACCGCGAATGCCGTCGAGCTGGCGTTTCTCCGCGGACGCCTGGCGGAGCTCGGCGCCTCCGAGTCGTAAGCACGGGATCTCGCGCGCTGCGAGCGGTCAGGCAAGCCCGCGAGCCACCGCGCAGCGCCGTAGCCGCCACGCATCTGCAACAACGGGCTCGGCCGCCGCGGTCCGCGCATGGCCTCGCACTCGTCACGCTCCGCCGTTGATCCATCCCAGGGGAGGCGAGATGCGGTCGGAGTCGTTCAACTGGGTCGTGCGCGGCGCCGGGTTCGCGATCGGCGTCGGGCTGATCCTCGTGATCGCCTACATCGGCTTCGCCGCCCGCGACGTGCTGCTCCTCGTCTTCCTTGCGATCCTGCTGGGCGCGGGCCTGGAGCCCGTCATCTCCTGGCTCCGGACGCGCCTGCCGATCGGCCGGGTCGCCGGGATCCTCATCGTCTATGCGGCATTCCTGGCGAGCGTCGTGATCCTCGTCGTGCTGATCGTCCCGACCGCCGCGGTCCAGGTCGAGCTCGCAGTCAACCGCCTGCCGACGTTCCTTGAGTCAATTCGCGCCGGGGCCCAGGCCCTCCGCCCGACGGCTCTCGCCGACGGCGTGACCGCCCTCATCGACCAGGCCGAGAGCGCCCTCCGGCCCACGACACCCGACCCCGGCAGCGTTGTCAACGCCGGGATCGTCATCGCGTCGGCGGCGGCGGCCGTCGTCACGCTGCTGACCCTCGTGTTCTTCTGGCTGACCGAGCGGTCACGCCTCCAGCGCTATGCCCTCGCCTTCCTGCCCGAGCATCGCCGCGCCGGCACCCGCGATGCGTGGAACGAGATCGAGACGCGGCTCGGGCTGTGGGTTCGCGGCCAGCTCGTCCTCATGGCGACGCTCGGGTGCATGACCGCGATTGCCTACTCGATCCTCGGGCTCCCGGCGGCCCTGCTCCTCGCGCTCATCGCCGCGGTGGCGGAGGTCATCCCGATGGTCGGGCCCGCCATCGGTGCGGTACCGGCGCTCCTGATGGCGACGACGGTCTCGACCGAGACCGCGGTGCTAACGCTCGCGGTCTACATCGGCGTGCAGTTCATCGAGGGCAACATCCTGGTGCCGATCGTCATGCGCAACGCGATCGGGCTGTCGCCGTTCATCGTCGCGATCTCGCTCCTCGCCGGCTTCACGGCCGGCGGGCCGCTCGGTGCGATCGTGGCGGTGCCGGCCGTGGCGGCGATCGAGGCCGCCCTCGAGCGGCTCCAAGCTCGCGAGGTGCCGGTCCCGATCGATCCGGCGGCCATCGAGACCCCGACCGAGGCAGAACGCGAGGACCTCGAACAGCACCCGCCCGGGACCCCGGCGAAGCGGCCGGCGCGAACGACGCGACCGCGGGCGCGGGCTACCTGACGGTTCGGCCCAGGTTGACCGGGCGCTCGACCGTGGTCAATCGGCGGCCGATGAGCACGATCGCGAAGACGCCCGTCTCGACGAGGACGATCGTGGCGCCGCTGGCGGCGTTGATCCAGTAGCTCAGATAGAGGCCGACGATCGGGCTGGCCACGCCGACGACGACCGCCACGGCCACGAGGCGGCCGAAGCTTCGGGCTAGCAGCTGGCCGGTCGCGGCCGGGGTGACGAGCATCGCGACCACCAGGATGATCCCCACCGCCTGCAGGCTGATCACGATCGTCAGCGCGATCAGGGCCAGGAACAGGTAGTCGAGCCGGCCGACCGGCAGGCCCGAGGCGGCCGCACCCAGGGGATCGAACGTCGAGTAGAGGAGCTCCTTCCAGAGGAGGCCGACCGTGCCCAGGACGACGATGGCCAGGATCGACAAGGCGACGAGATCCCCGACGCCGATCCCGAGCACCTCCCCGAACAGGAAGCCGAAGAGATCGCCGACGTAGTTCGGGATGAGACTGAACAGGAAGATGCCGAGGGCGAACATCCCGGCGAACAGGACGCCGATCGCCGTGTCACCCCGAAGGTTGCCCCGTCGCGTGACCCAGCCGATCGCCAGCGCCGTGCCGACGGCCGCGATGGCAGCACCGAGGTAGAACGGGCCTTTGAGCAGGTAGGCGGCGACCACGCCGGGAAACGCCGAGTGGCTCAGCGCGTCGCCCATGAACGCCAGGCCGCGCAGGACCATGTAACTGCCGACGACCGCACAGACCAGCCCGACCGTCGCGGACGCGAGGAGCGCCCGGACGAAGAACGGAAACCCGAGCGGTTCCAGAACGAGGTCAAGCGGGTTCACGTGGAGCCGCTCGTATCGTGGAAATGGCGCTCGCGGCCGCTCTCCGCATCGTGATGGTGCGCGTCGTCCAGCAGCACGCCGCGCTCGCCGACGAACAGCAGGTGCCCGCCGTACGTTCGAGACAGCACGTCGGGGTCGCCGAGGATCGACACCGGTCCGGACGCCGTGACTCGGCGGTTGACCCCGACGACCGTCGTGAAGTGCCGGCTCGCGGCCGCGAGATCGTGGGTCGTCGCGATGATCGTGCGGCCCGCGGCGGCCTCGTCGGCCAACAGCGCCATGAGGTCCTCCTGGGTCGGCACGTCAACGCCCGTGACTGGCTCGTCGAGCAGGTACAGCTCGGCCTCCGCGGCGATCGCGCGTGCCAGGAACGCCCGCCGGCGCTGGCCGCCGGACAGGCCACCGATCTGACTCCTGGCTCGATCGAGCATCCCAACCCGGCCGAGCGCAGCTGCCACTGCGTTGCGATCGGCCGGACCCGGCTGGTGCAGTGGTCCGAGCCGGGGGTAGCGACCCATCATCGCCACGTCCCACACGCTGATCGGGAACGACCAGTCGACGAGCTCGGCCTGCGGGACGTACGCGATCCGGCGGGCGTTGACGCCGGGCGCGGCGCCGAGGACCTCGACGCTGCCGGACCACGGCGTCAGCAGGCCCGCGATGAGCTTCAGCATCGTCGTCTTGCCACCGCCGTTCGGCCCGAAGACCGCCAGCAGGGAGCCGGCGTCGATCCGGAGATCGACGCCCTCGAGCGCGATCTGGCTGCCGTAGCCGGCCGACACGTCGTGGAGGGCGACGGCGGGGGTGCCGGTCGTGGGCGTCCCGGCCGTCGCGACCGCGCTCGAGACCGGTTCCGCGGAGGTCACCGGAGCGCCGCGACGAGCTGGTCGGTGTCCGAGGTGATCACGGCCTCGTAGCTCGTGATCGGCGGATCGCCGAGCGCGTCGTCGTACAGGTTGGCGACGACATTCGCGCCGGTCTCCACGGCGAGCTGGTCGACGAGCTTGGTCGGGAACTGGCTCTCACTGAAGATGGCCTTGACTCCCGCGGCCTTGATCGCCTGGATGAGGTCGGCCGTGTAGCCCGCACTCGGGTCCTGGCCCGGAGCTTCGACCGCGACGCCGACGATCGTAATGCCGTACTCGCGGGCGTAGTACGGGAATGCGTCGTGGAAGACCACGAGCCGGCGATTGGCCTCGGGGATGCTCGCGATCTTCGTTCGGACCTGGCCATCGAGCGTCTCGAGGCGGGTCTTGTAGGCCGCCGCCTGGCTGGCGAAGTCGGTTGCGTGCGCAGGTGCCGCCGCCGCAAGCGCCGCTTCGATCCGATCGACATAGAGCTCGGCGTACTTGACGTCCATCCAGAGATGCGGGTTCTGCGTCCCGGGGTCCTCGCCTGGCAGGAGGTCGACGCCCGGCAGGTCGACCCCGAGCTTCACGAGCGGCGTTCCGGACGCGGCGGCATTCGTGATCGTGCGCTCGAGCCAGTCATCCAGCCCGAGACCGTTCATCACGAGCAGTCCGGCCGTGCTGACGGTCCGCACGTCGGCCGGTTTGGGCTCGAAGGTATGGACGTCACCGTTCTTCGGCACGAGGCTCGTCACGGTCACGAACGACCCACCGACGTTCGAGATCATGTCGGCGAAGACAGTCGTCGTGGTGACGACGGTGAGGGTGCCCGCGGGTGAACCGGTCGCGCCACTCGGACCGCAACCGGCGGCGGAGAGCGCCGCGACCAGGACGGAGGCGACGCCGACGCGACTGCGGGGACTGAGACTCAATCTCATGAAAAGGGACGGGAACGCCCTGGACTTGACCAAGCGGGACTCCTGCTAGCGCGTGGAGGCGGCCTGGCAGGCCGGGCAGACGCCGAAGACCTCGAGCCGATGCGACTCGATCCGGTACCCGCTGCGCGCTTCGAGGTCGCGCAGGGCGCTCGCGAGGCCGCTATCCGGCATGTCCGTCGAGCGGCCGCACTGTGAGCAGACGATGTGGTGATGGTGGGCAGGCTCGCAGGCGACGAACGCGTGGTCGCCGCTGGGCAGGTCGAGCCGTTCGACGTACCCGAGCTCGGCGAGGATGTCCAGCGAGCGGAAGACGGTGGCCCGGCCGACCTGAGCACGCCCTCGACGTGAGCTCGCCAGCAGCTCGTCGGCGGTGAAGTGCCCGGCCTGCTGGCCGATCAGGCTCGCGACGACCCGACGCGGCTCGGTCAGTCGATAGCCGGCGTTGTCGAAGGCCTGAAGGATGGTATCTGCGGTCGCCACGGCCGGATCGTAGCAGAAACGAGACTGAGTCTCACTAAGGTGATGTTCACGCCAGCCGAGCTGGGTTAGCCGGATGTGTGGTCCGGCGGAGCGCCGACGGCCGCGGCGGCGCCCGCGTCGCGCATCCGCTCGACCCCGTCGAGGATCAGGTCGAGCCCGAACTCGAAGTCGGTCGGGCCGCCCTTTGATCGCGGCGCGAAGTGGTACGCCGCGTGGGCCGCGAGGTTGGGGTAGTCCTCGATGTGGATCTCGCGGAGGAAGGCCTCGACGCCGTCGGCGGGCAGCCGGCTGAGCCCGATCGAGTAGCCCGCCTCCCAGAGCGTGAAGCCCAGGATGTGGCTGTCGAGTGCGTGGTAGGCGAGATCTCCCAGCTGGGGCGGCAGGTTCGCATCGTTCAGCCGGCCGAGCACGCCGTCGATCTGGCGGAGGCGGGCGCGTTGAATGCCCCGCGCCGACATCAGGGGGTTGCAGGCCCACGGATGGCGTCGCAGCACCTGGTGCGCCGAGATCGCGCTCGATCGGATCGCGGCCTTCCAGTCGCCCTCGGCCGAGGGCAGCTCGATCTGCTCCACGACCAGCTCCACGATCGAGTCGACGATCTCGTCGCGTCCGGTCGCGTAGTGGTACAGCGACATCGCCTCGACGCCGAGCGCCCGGGCGAGGCCGCGCATCGTCAGGGCATCGAGGCCGCGCTCATCGGCGATCGCCATGGCCGCGGCGAGCACGCGCTCCCGGCTGAGCGGCGTTCGTGGTGCCGCGGTCTTCTTGGAGCTCGGCGCTTGCGCCACTTGACGACCTTACGCTGTATGTCTAGCCTTACGCCATAAGCATACAACGTAAGGCAGGTGTTCCGTGAAGGCGATCCTCATGCACCGCTATGGCCCGCCTGGGGTCCTCGAGCCGGTTGACGTCCCAGCCCCGACGCCGACCGCGGAGCAGGCCATCGTTCGGGTCATCGCCTCCTCGGTCAACCCCGCGGACTGGCACCGGATGCGTGGCGAGCCGGTGCTCGTCCGGTTCTCCGAAGGGCTCAGGACGCCGAAGAATCCGGGGATCGGGGCGGATCTGGCGGGCGTCGTGGAGGCGGTCGGCGCGGAGGTGACCACCCTCAAGCCCGGCGACGAGGTGTTCGGGATGAGCGTCCGCACGTGGGCCGAGCTCGTCGCGGTCAAGGCAGAGGGTCTCGTCCTGAAGCCGGCGAGCGTGTCCTTCGAGGCGGCGGGCGTCGTCGGAGTGGCCGCCCTCACGGCGCTCCAGGGCCTTCGCAACCATGGCCACGTTGCCGCCGGTCAGCGGGTCCTCGTCAGCGGCGCAGGCGGCGGGGTCGGGAGCTTCGGCGTCCAGATCGCCAAGGCCCTCGGCGCCGAGGTGACCGCGAGCACGAACGCCGGCAACCTCGACTGGGTCCGTTCGATGGGTGCGGATGAGGTCATCGATTACGCGACCACCGATCCGACTGCCGTCCGTGCCCGATACGACGTCATCTTCGACGCCGGTGGCTGGCTGACGCTCGCGGGCGAGCGTCGAGCGCTGAAGCCGGGTGGCATCGCGGTGAACGCCGGAGCCGGCAGGAGCGTCAGCGTCGCCGGGCTCGTCGGCCGGATGGCCGGCGCCGCGGTATTGACCCGTATCGGCTCACGACGATTCGTGTCGTACCTCGCACATCGGACGCAGGAGGATCTCCAGTTCCTGCGGGCGATGCTCGAGGCCGGGACGCTCAAGCCCGTCATCGATCGGCGCTATACGCTCGATGAGATCCGCGCAGCCGTGGCCTACCAGGAGACCGGCAACGCCCGCGGCAAGGTCGCGGTCGCGATCGCCGGCGAGGCGAGTTAGCGGGCGGCACCGTCCGCGGTGAGGCCATCGGACTCGGCGCCACTTCACCTGGAGCCCGGGAGGGACCTGCCCCTGACCGAATTCGGAGCGACCGACCGGCTCTGAAGTCATCACGGGACTCGTCTCTGATCCGGACGGACAATGCCTGACTCGTAGGCCACGACGACCGCCTGAGCGCGATTCCGAAGATCGAGCTTCGAGAGGATCGACGCGACGTGCGTCTTGACCGTGGCTTCGCTGACCACGAGATCCGCCGCGATCTCGGCGTTACTCATGCCGCGGGCGACAAGCAGGAAGACGTCGTGCTCGCGAGTCGTGAGGGTCTGGATCGCGTCGGGCGCGCCTGGAGGTCGCGACGCCGGGCGAGCGAATCGCTCGACGAGCCGGCGGGTGATGGAGGGCGCGAGCAGCGCGTCCCCCAGGGCCACGGTCCGGACGGCGCCGACGAGGTGCTCGGGCGTGACGTCCTTCAGCAGGAATCCGCTCGCCCCCGCCTGGAGCGCCGCGTACACGTACTCATCGAGGTCGAACGTAGTCAGGATCACGACGCGCGGCGGTGTCCGATCCGAGCCATCCAGGATCCGTCGTGTCGCCTCGAGACCATCCAGGCCCGGCATCCGCACGTCCATCAGGACGATGTCGGGTCGCAGCCGTCCAGATACGCGGACCGCTGCATCACCATCTGCGGCCTCGCCCACGACCTCGATGTCCGGCTGGGCCTCGAGGATCATCCGGAACCCGGCCCGGATGAGCGCCTGGTCGTCGACGATCAGGACGCGCAGTCTCGGTGCGGTCACGCTGCCGGCGCCTCGGGCTCGAGTGGCAGCCACGCGCGAACCGCGAAGCCACCGCCGAGGCGAGGGCCCGCCTCGAGTCGTCCGCCGACCTGCGAGGCCCGTTGGCTCAAGCCCGTAAGACCGCGACCCGCACCGTCGCCGGCACCCGGCGGCGCGGCGGGTCCGTCGTCGAGGACCTCGACTCGGAGCTGGTCCGGTTCGAAGCTCAGTCGGATCAGGGTCCTCGCCCGCGTGGCATAGCGCAGGGCATTCGTGAGGGCTTCCTGCACGATCCGATAGACGGTGACGTCGAGGCTGGCCGGGAGCGGCCGCTGGGGACCCTCGATCGTGAGCTCGGCCGGCAGGCCGGCCTCCCGGACCCGTTCCAGCAGCTCCCCGAGCTGGCCGACGCCAGGCTGGGGCAACAGGCCGGCCGCCTCGCCGTCGTCGTTGAGGACGCCGAGCAGCCGTCGGAGCTCGGCCATCGCCTCGCGGCCGGCTGCCTCCACGTTCAACAGCGCCTCGCGGGACTTGTCCGGTGAGGAATCCAGGACCTGCCGAGCGGCGCCGGCCTGGATCAACATGACGCTGACGCCGTGGGCGACGACGTCGTGGAGCTCGCGAGCCATGTGCCGCCGCTCCTCGATCGCGGCCGCCCGGAGGCGGTCCTCCGCCTCTCGCAGCCGGCGCGCCTCCACCTCGGTCCGGTCCCGCGCCTCCGCGCGGCGTGAGCGGACGATGTCGCCGACGAGCCACGCGGGCACGAGCACGACGAACGGCACGACGATCGCGGTCGCCGCCACGGTGTCCTGCAGGAGAAAGCCGATCGCCATCAGGCTCGCGACCCCAAGGACCGAGAGCGCCTGCCGTGTGCGATCCCGGGCGAGCTCTCCGGTCGTGTAGCTCGCAACGGCGACCGTGGCGACCTGCGGCCACGGCCCACTGGCGTGGACGCTCGAGACGACCGCGATGGCGGCGACGACGACGAGCACGGTCATGGGCCAGAAGCGGCGCGCGAGGAGAGGCAGGGCGACGAGCAGCAGCGCCGGGAGCTCGCGGCTGCGCGAGTCAACGCCGGTGACGAGCCCGAGGACGACGATCGCGACGACGATCGTGGCGTCGAGCGCGAGGGCGGGCCAGCCGGTGTCGTCCGCGTTCTTCGGAGGCATCGTCGCAGCGTAGTCGCGTCGCGAGAGAGCGGGCCTCCCGATCCAGGCTGACCTTGCCTCATCCGATGGATGGAGGTCGCGGCCGGCTCCACAGATCGGGCTACGCGGATTCGGTCCGCCGGCCGATGCCGTGGCAGCTCAGTCCGGCGACCGTGATGGCGACCAACTGCACGCATCGGAGACCCACATGCACGCCCTGATCTCGCTCCGAGGAGTCACGAAGCGCTATGGCGGCATGGCCCTGCCGGCCCTCACCGCGATCGACCTCGACATCGAACCCGGTCTGATCACGGCCGTGATGGGCCCGTCCGGGTGCGGCAAGTCGACGCTCCTGAACCTGATCGGCGCCCTCGACCGCCCGACCGACGGCGCGATCCTCGTCGGCGACGTCCGTGTCGATCGGCTGGGCGAGGGCGCGGCAGCCCGGTTCCGCCGGACCCAGGTCGGGTTCGTCTTCCAGTTCTTCCACCTGCTGGAGGATGTCTCCGTCCGCGACAACGTCACGATCGCCGCCCTCCTGGCCGGTCGATCCCGCCGAGAGTCGGAGCAGGTCGCAGAGGAGATGCTCGGCCAGCTCGGGATCACTGCCCACGGCGACAAATTCCCGGCCACCCTCAGTGGCGGCGAGCGGCAGCGGCTCGCGATCGCTCGGGCAGTCGTCAATCGGCCGGCGATCCTGCTTGCCGACGAGCCCACGGGTGCCCTCGATCGCCACAACGGCGAGATGGCCCTCGCCCTCCTCGAGGATCTCAACCGCCGCGGCCAGACGATCGTCCTCGTCACGCACGACGAGGCACTTGCCGAGAAGACCGCCCATCGGATCGTTCGCCTGCTCGACGGCGCGATCTCGGGCGACCAGCGCCTGCGGAGTGTGGCGTGATGGGCGCGGTACGCCTCAAGCTGTTTGCCGATCTGCGCCGACGCCGGCTGCAATCGATCGCCATCGCCCTCGTGCTCTGCTTGTCGACAGCCGCCGGGACGCTCGCGGTCGAGGTCCTCGTCGAGTCGCATGCCCCATTCGACCGGGCATTCGCGGTGGCCGGCGGGGCACACCTCGTCATCGACTACGGCGCAAGCGTGGCCGCGAGCCGGCTCGCGGCGACGGCCAAAGTCACGGTCGTCACGGCCAGCGCAGGGCCGTGGCCGGTGACGCGGGCCGCGCTCGGTGACCCGAAGGGTGGCCTGGTCGGCGGCCTCGAGCTATCGGGCCGAACCCAGCCCGAGGTGGGCGTCGACATCGTCACGCCCACAGCCGGGCGGTGGTGGCAGGCCGACGGTGAGGCCGTCGTCGATCAGGCGACGGCACGCATGCTCGGCCTGACGGTTGGCGACACAATCACGGTCCATCCGGAGCCGAGCGGCTCCAAGGGCGGGCCTGGCGTGCAGGCCGAACCCGGTGGCGGGCCTCCGGTTGGACCGGCAGCGCCACCCACCGAGTCGGGCGTCACCCTCAAGGTTGTCGGCATCGCTGGGTCGGTCAGCACGCCAGACGTCGCCGTGTGGACCAGCCCCGCCACGATCCGGACACTCGCCGGGCAGCCCGGTCCGGAGCAGGAGATGCTCTACCGCGTCGACCCGTCGGCGACCCCGGCGGACCTCGCTGCCGCGGTGTCCTCGATCACCGCTGGGCTCCCGAACGACGCCGTCGTTGGGACGGTCAGCTATCTCGATACCAAGCACGGCGTCGACAGGCTCGCGGACCTCTACGTGCCGGTCCTCCTGGCGTTCTCGTTGTTCGCCCTGCTCGCGGCGGCGTTCAGCATCACAAACGTCATCAGCGGGATCGTCCTGACGGGCCGTCGCGAGATCGGCGTCATGAAGGCAATCGGCTTCGTGCCCGGCCAGGTGACGCAGGTGCTCGTGGGCCAGGTCCTCGCACCGGTCGTCGTCGGGGCGCTGGCGGGCGCCGCGCTCGGGGCGATCGGCAGCCTCCCGGCACTCGCCGATACGGCGGAGTCGTTCGGCCTCCCGGCCATCGCCCTCGTGTCGTTGCCGGTCGCACTGGCGGTCGCGGTCGTCGCGATCGGCATCGCGAGCGTCGCGGCAATCGGACCCGCGATCCGAGGCGGCCGCCTGAGCCCGGTTGACGCGATGGCCGGAGATGCCGCAAGCGCCGGCCCGCTTGCGAAAGCCCTGCGCCGCCTCGGGCTCCGACTGCCCGGGCCGCTGCCAGTCCGGCTCGGCGTGTCAACGGCCGTCGCCCATCCCGCTCGCGCCGCGATGACCCTCGGCGCGCTCGTCGTCGGTGTCACGGCTGCGACCTTCAGCGTCGGCCTCAACGCCTCGCTGCTCAAGGTCAACGACCAGCTCGGCCGATCGTCGGCGAGTCCCATCCGGGTCGAGCTGGCGGACGGCGATCCGGAAGCGGTATCGGCCCTCGTCGAGGCCAGGCCGGACACGGCCCACACCGTTGCCGTGGGCGAGGGGACCGTGACGGTGCCCGGTGTCGGCGGCGTCGCCTTCGTCGGATACCGTGGCGACGCGACGTGGATCGGCTACGAGCTCGTCAGCGGCCGCTGGTTCGCAGGCCCCGGCGAGGCGGTCGCGCCGACGAACTTCTACACGGTCAGTGGCCTGCACCTCGGCGATACGACCACGCTCCGCGTGAGCGGCCGGTCGGTCATCGTCAGGCTCGTCGGCGAGACCTTCGAGACCGCCCAGGAGGCCGCCGACGACCTCGTCGTCCGGGGCGCGTGGGCCGACCTGGCGACGCTCGTTCCCAGTGTCGAACCCGATCGCTGGGAGATCCAGCCCACCGCAGGGGTCGACATCCACGATTACTGGAGCTCGCTCCAGACCGCCCTCGGCTCTCAGGCGCAGGCGTTCGTCGAGTCGCGTGGCCGGATCGATGAATCGTTCCTGCTGTTCCTGTCGGTTATCGGCGTGCTCGGCGTCGTGCTCACGGCGATCTCGCTCGGCGGCGTCTTCAACACGGTCCTTCTCGAGACACGCCAGCGGACCCGGGAGCTGGCAATCCTGAAGGCGATCGGCCTGACCCCCGGCCAGGTCACGGCCATGGTCATCGCCTCGATTGTGCCGCTCGGGCTCGTGGCGGGCCTCATCGGTGTCCCGACTGGGATCGTGGCCCAGCACCTCGTCCTCACCTACATGGGCCAGGTCGCGGCGAAGACCGGCGTCCCGGCGTCGACGTTCGACGTGTTCGGCCCGCTGGCGCTGCTCGGGCTCGGACTGGCAGGTTTAGCCATCGGGGCCGCCGGCGCCTACCTCCCCGCGCTCCGCGCGGCGCGGGCGAGGATCGCGCCGGTCCTCCAGGCCGAGTAGCCGGTCACGACCAGCTGTGGGTCCAGCCCTAGCGATCCTTGGCCAAGAGTGCCGTCCGGGTGAACGTCACGTGCGTCACGCCGCTGGGCGACGAGGTGGACTCGATCTCGAACTGCTTCTCGAGGCTCTCGAGCCCGTGCCAGAGGCGCACGCCCTGGCCGAGCAGGATCGGCACCACCACGATGTGCATGTCGTCGAGAAGCCCGGCTGTCACGAACTCGCGGATCATGGTTGGGCCGCCACCGATGCGGACGTCCTGGCCGTTCGCGGCCTCGCGGGCCGTCTCGAGCGCCTCGGCAGGCGAAGCCTCGATGAAGTGGAAGGTCGTGCCGCCCTCCATCTCGATCGGCGGGCGGGGGTGGTGGGTGAGGACGAAGACCGGCGTGTGGAACGGCGGGTTGGGGCCCCACCAACCCTTCCAGTCGGGGTCCTCCTGCCATCCGGGCGGACCGAACTTCCCGGCGCCCATGATCTCGGCGCCGATCCCAAGAGCGAACTGCCGCAGGAAGGAGTCGTCGATGCCGCGGGTCCCACCCGGCTGGCCGACCAGCTCGTGCCACCACCGGGTGGCAAACATCCATTCGTGCAGCCGGTTGCCGGCGTGGCCGAACGGTGCGTCGAGGCTCTGACCTTCGCCGGTGCCGAAACCGTCGAGCGAGACGGCGAAATGCTGGACGCGGGCGAGTGACACGGTCAGCTGATCTTCTCGAGCTCGGAACGGGAGTGGAGCCGACACTCGGATTTGAACCGAGGACCTGCTGTTTACGAAACAGCTGCTCTACCGCTGAGCTATGTCGGCGCCGATCAAGAATAGCCGATGCTCGATGAAATCAGCTGTTCGCCCTCGTGCAATCACGCTTGAGATCATGCTCAGACACGTGGCACTGCGCTCGAACAGCTGATAACTGTTAGCACTCGAAGTCGAGACTCACACCGATGCAAGAACGGTCGTTCGACTACCCGGCACCGCCCGCGAGGATGACGCCGCCGGCCATGCGTTCAGTAGGAAGTCGAGTCGCCAGTCCCCTCGAGAAGTTTGACGAGCAGTCGTCGCAGCGTCCGGCCCTCACTGGTCGACAGGCGCCCCAACGTGGTGGCGTTGACCCTCACAGCCTTCGGGACGAGCTCATTGCGCAGCGACCGACCGCGGTCGGTGAGATGGATCCGACTGACGCGTCCGTCGCTGGGATCGGCAATGCGGGTGACGAGTCCGTCGCGGACCATGCGATCGATAGTCCGGACCATGGTCGGTGGCTCGATCGCGACCATCCGCGACAGGTCGGCCTGGCTCATGCCATCCCGCGCCCACAGGAACATGAGCACGGCCCATTGGCCGATGGCCACGCCGGCCGGTCGTATCTCCTCCGCGAGTTGATGAGCGATCGAACGTGCGACCCGATTGACGAGATAGCCGAGGCTGTCCTCGATCACGAACTCGCCAGGGGCGGCGGTGTCGCCTGAAACATCGCCGTCATCCCGCCCCTGCGTCTCGGCCCGAGTCCGAACCGACCACTCGCTCACGCGTGAGAGGACTCGGCGTCGCGTACCTGGATGTAGCCGTCGATGCCCGCGATCCGGAGCAGTAATCGCTGCACGGGATCGAAGGTTGTGAGGATGGTCGCGGCGTCGACTCGCTCAGGCGCCGTCACGGAATAGACATCGCCGCGCCAGTGGATGGTCCCGCCGCCCGCGGCGACCAGATTCCGGTACCAGTCGACCTGCGCGCCGAAGGCAAGCGCGATGGTGAATCCATCACCGCTGCGCCGGGCCGCCACCGGCGTGCGGTAGACGCGGCCACTCCTCCGGCCGCGATGCTCGACGACCGCGAAGATCGGATTCCAGTGCTTTCCCGCGAGCGGCAGCGTGACCGGGCTGATCAAGCGGCTGATGCGCCACAGAACTCCGCCAAATCGCGGCTTGGGCGCCGGCCCCGGAGTCTGACGAAGCTCCGTGGTGGTATGAGTCGGTGATGCGCTGAGCGTCATCGCTGGGCCTCCAATCCGTTAGCAGGCTATCTATCTTGGAACGATAGCATGCTAATGATCGGCCTGTCAATAGTGCGATGCGCGTGCCGTGCCCTAAGCGGTGCGCATGCAGGCCCAGCGACTTACGAAACAGCTGCTCTACCGCCCGCTCGGCACCAGCCACAGGCCGGACCGGGACCGGCGCGCTTCAGTTGGCCGGGCGATCGGCTCCGCCGCGCCCGACCTCGTCCATCGCGAACTCGATGATGAATCGACGGGCAATCATCGGGTCGAACTGTCTCCCGGCGGCCTCGCGGATCTCCGCGATGGCTTCCTGCGGCCTGCGCCCGGGCCGGTAGGGGCGATCGTGGACCATGGCATCGAAGGCATCGACGACAGCGACGACGCGTGCGCCGATCGGGATGGCCTCGCCGGCCAGCCCGTCGGGGTAGCCGTTGCCGTCCCAGCGCTCATGGTGGTGGCGGACGATCGGTCCCAGGCGGCTCGCCATCCCGAGCGGCCGGCAGATGGCTTCGCCGGCCTCGGCGTGCCGTTGAATCAGCGACCACTCATCCCCTGACAGCGGCCCCGGCTTCTGGAGAACGGCCTCCGGGACCCCGATCTTGCCGACGTCGTGCAGGAGACCCCCGGACATGACCGCCTCGAGGTCTTCGGGCGGCAGCCCGATCGCAGCCCCGAGATTCGCCGCAAGGCGAGCTACCCGGTGGGAATGGCTCGCGGTCGCCGGGTGGCTGGTGGCGACGGCATTGACGAGCGCGGCGAGGACGGCGTCCGGCGCTTCAGCCGCCAGGAATTGCGCCCGGTTCCGGGCCACCGTCTCGAGCCGCTCGTGGAGCTCGGGCTGGCCGAAGGGCCGGGTCAGGAAGTCGTCCACGCCAGCGGCCATGACGCTTCCGACCTCGTCGAGGGCGCGCGGATCGGCGACCGCAATGATCGTCGCCTGACGAGTGGACGGCAGCGCCCGCATCCGGCGGGTGAAGGCGGCGGCGTCTCGCCCGGGGAGGTCGACGTCCACCAGGACCACGCCGGGCGCCTGGCGGCGGGCGACCTCGAGTGCGGCCTGGGCGTCCCGGGCAGCGAGCGGCTCGTAGCCGTCGGCGGCAAGGAAGTGCCTGAGGCGGTCGCGTTCGAACGCGTGGGGTTCGACAACGAGCGCGGTTCCGGAATTCGACCAGCCCATGTCAGCGACCTCGTCATCGACTGCGACGGTGGCGTCGTCCGCGATGCTAGGGGGTCGCTGCGTCGCTATCGCATCGCCGCATCGAGATCATTGTTCCGGACCCGTCCGCACCGCCCTAAACGCGGACGCGCTTGCAACGCACCTGCAACGCGAAGACGCGATCAGCGGATCCTTCTGGTCCTGAGCGGTCGGCCTCGCCGCGAGCGGAGGCGGCTAGGGCACATCGGGGGCTGGGGCGCCTCGCGCGGAACGATCAGTCGCGGACCGGGCCAGCAGGACCACCGCCGGCTCGCCGGGCGACCAGGCGGCATGGGCCATGTCGACGCTGAGGCCGCGGTGCCGCAGAGGTGTGCCTTCGTCGCGCAGCCGGCGCAACGCTCGAGCCTCATGGCCGCGCGCCGGATGGCCGCTCTCCCGCACGACGCGGTGCCACGGCAGCCCGTCGCCGTGCCGGGCCATGATCTGGCCGACGAGCCGCGGTGAGGCGCGGCCGGTGGGCTCGGCGAGGTATGCGGCGATCGCGCCGTAGGCCATGACCCGACCCGGCGGGATCGCTGCGACGACACCGCGAACCGCGCGGCGGTATTCGGCCGGGGTCATGGCGGGATCCTTGCGATCGGCTCGGGTCAGAGGCCCAGCTCGCCCCGAACCGTCTTCAGGGCTTCGATGACGTTCGTGACGTGCTCGTCGAACGGTACGCCGAGCTCGACCGCGCCCTTGTTGAGCTGGTCTCGCGGGACCTGACGGGCGAAGCCCTTGTCGCGGAGCTTCTTTGCGACCGCGCGCAGGTCGACCTCGTCGAGGCTGCGGTTCGGGCGGACGTACGCCACCGCGATGACGAAGCCCGTCATTTCGTCGCAGGCATAGACGGTCTTCGCGAGCAGCGTCGTCCGCGGTACGCCGGTGTGGTCGCCATGGCCGAGGACCGCCTCGACGACCTCCTCGGAGTAGCCGCGCGACCGGAGCTCGTCGGCGCCGCGCAGCGGATGCGTCTCGGGGTAGCGCTCGTAGTCGAAGTCATGGAGCAGACCGGCGCAGCGCCAGTCCTCGAGGGCCGGCTCCGTGATCCCGAACCGATGCTCGCCGTACCAGGCGACGGCCGCCTCGACGGCAAGGCCATGGCGCCGCAGTGCGTCGGACGGCGTCCACTCCGTGAGCAGGGCCCAGGCGTCCGCGCGGCTCGGCATCGCCGGAGGGTACCGCGCCCGAATGGCCGGATGGGGAGCGATCAGCCGCCGTTTCCGGATCAGGATTCGGTTGCCGGCGGCTCGCCGGGCAGGACGATCGTGAAGGCCGCGCCGCGGCCGGCCGCCGATGGTTCGAGGCGGAGGTCGCCGCCCATCTCACGGCACAGCGAACGGGAGACGTACAGGCCGAGGCCGGTGCCCTCCTGGGTGCTGCCGGCCGAGCCGCGCTCGTAGCGCTCGAAGATCGAGCCACGGTCGGCCTCGCGCACGCCGGGCCCGTGGTCGACGATCGTCGCAGCGAGCTGGAGCGTCGCCGGCTCCGGCTTGACCTCGACCCGGATCGGGCTGCCCGCCCCGTACCGGACGGCGTTGTCGAGCAGGGCCCACAGGACCTGGTCGAGCTGGTCCGGGTCGGCGCTCGCGAGCCAGCCGCCGGCCTGGTCGTCGAGCTCGAACGGCGTCTCGACGGCGCCGAGGGCCTCCCAGGCGCGCCGCGCCCGGGGACCGAGGGCCATGACCTCCGGCCGCGAGCGGAGCGTGCCGGCCTCGAGGCGCGAGACGGCCATGAGCTGCCGAACGATCCGGTTCAGCCGCTCCGACTGCTCGACGATGATCGAGAGGCGACGATCGGGCCGCTCGCCCTGGAGCTGCTCCGCATAGGCCCGGATGCTGGTGAGCGGCGTCTGGAGGTTGTGGCTGATGCCGCGCAGGAAGTCGTCCTTCGCCGCGTCCAGCTCGACGAGCTTGCGGCGCTGCTCCTCGACCTGCTCGAAGAGCTCCAGGTTCCGGATCGCGACCGCGACCTCGCTCGCGTACAGCTCGAGGAGGTCCTGGTCGGCGGAGTCCCAGCCGCGGGTCGCGGGCAGGTGGCCGGTCAGGATTCCGACACGCCCGTCGGGCAGCGCGAGGACGGCCCGGACCGGCCGCGACTCGCCGGGAATGACCTCGTCGAACGGGATGTCGGACGGGTCGCCGAGATGGATCTCGGTGTCGATCATCCCGAACGTCTCGCGGGCGCTGGTGGTGGCGTGATCGACGAGGCGTTCGAGGCCATCGTCCGGCGAGGTCTCGCCGATCGCGAGGAGCATCCCGCCGAGCTGCTCGTTGCGCCGCTGGAGATCGGCCGCCAGCCGGTTGTGGCTGTCCACCAGGCGGGCGAGGTCGTCTTCGCCGGCCACTTCGACGCGGGCCGACAGGTCGCCGGCCGACACGCGCTCGACGGCCCGCGAGATTGCGCGGAGCGGGCTGCTGAGGCTGGCGCCGAGGATGAACGCAAACACCACCGCGATGATCACTGCGACCGCGAGGGCGAAGAGAACGAGCCGCACCAGGGTCGAGTCCAGCCCGCCCGTGCGAATGGCTTCGGCGGCGAGCAGGACGAGGCCGAACCCCGCGAGTGGAACGACCGCGCCGGCGATGAGGCCGGCGGTCATCCGGGTCCGGAACGACATCGACGGGCCGATCCGCTGCGGGTCGGGCGCCGCCCGGCGGCCTTCGAGGCGCGGCGTCCCTCCCGAGCCGCTCACGCCCGCACGGACACGGTCACGCGGGCTCGTCCAACGTCGCCGGCGTGCCTGTCGAGGGCGTGTCCTCGGCGGGCGGGATGAGCTCGCCACCACCCTCGCCCTCGCCGACGAGGCGGTAGCCGAAACCGCGGACGGTCACGAGGTGGGCCGGATGATCGGGGTCGATCTCGATCTTCTGGCGCAGCCGGCGCATCGTCACCCAGACGTACGACGGATCGGCGTCCTCGGCGTCGCCCCAGCCCCGATCGAGGAGCGTCTCGGTCGGGACGGTCTGGCCGAGGTTCGCCGCAAGGGCATAGAGGAGCCGAGACTCCGTCGGGGTGAGCGCCACCGACTGGCCGCGCACGGTGGCGGTTCGGTGATGGAGCTCGAGGATGAGGTTCGGGCCGAGCGTCAGCTCGCGCTTCGGGACGCGATCGCGCAGCCGTCGCAGGACCCGCCCGATCCGGGCTCGCAGTGTCGGCGATTGATACGGCTTGGTGACGTAGTCCTCGGCGACCTCCTCGAGCAGGTCGGCCTTGGAGTCGGCCGTCTCGATCGCCGACAGGACGATGATCGGCAGGTCGGCCCGGGCCTTGATCTCGCGGGCGAGGGTCAGACCGTCCATCCGCGGCATCATCATGTCCAGCAGGAGCAGGTCCGGCCAGCCGCCCTCGAGCCGCCGCAGCGCCTCTTGGCCATCCCTGGCGGTCTGGACTTCGAAGCCGTCGGCGCGCAGCTGCTCGGCGAGCAGCACGAGCAGGTTCGGGTCGTCGTCGACGAGCAGGATTCGCGGCGCCCCCACCCCGTCGCGCCAGCTGCCCGCGAACATGGCCGGAGGATAGCAGCGGGATTCGGCTGATCAGCGGCTCAGGGCGCCTTCGGGTTCACGAACCGGCAGCGGTCGATCAACGGCC
>Ga0193751_1000529_pt1 | contig 29515 bp, 21 predicted proteins | sample L1c2metaG_FD_143050 | JGI IMG/M metagenome (GOLD analysis project Ga0193751, IMG submission 143050) | Soil microbial communities from a riparian zone of the East river system, Colorado, United States - L1c2 | ecosystem: Environmental > Terrestrial > Soil > Riparian zone | place: USA: East River... | reverse complement strand
CGTGCAGCCTATGGCCAAGCAGGGTCCGCAGACGTCCGGTGGGTCTAGTGGTGCTCGCCTGGCTCCCACGGTCAGATGTCCCGAGCCTCAACCAACAAGGGTATCTTCATCATGCAGCTATTCAACTTCCCCGGTGATCCACGCTACACCACGTAGCGCGGGAATTTCTTTAGAGCCTCTGCCATATCTTCCACGGTAGCCGGACCGTACCTCCGCCCGATACTCGCAGGGGCGTGGCCCGTGATCCGATCACTCATTTTCTCGGCGATGCCTACGCGATCCGCAATCCGTTGGAATGTGTTTCGCCAACCGTGCGTAGGCCCAACCTCAGGATCAGTGATCCCTAACTCCCTCACCCACGCACCAAGCCGCCCACGCGTCTTGATCGAGGGAGAACGCTCCGGGTTTAGCGGGTCCACTTCACCGGCGGCCGCCGCCCGTAAGTTATAGAACAAAGGGCCATCGCCCTGTGTCCGCACAAACTCAATGAACCCTTGGGCTATGAGGTGCTCGTGAAGAGGCACCGTTCGCGCGTTGCTGGTTTTGATAGAGCCTGCCTCAGGCGTGAGCCTCATGGCGTAAAAGTCACCTCGCTGAATGACATCAACTCCACGCAACTGAGTTATCTCGCCTGAGCGCGCGCCCGAGTATGCGCAGACCCACATCACCCATCGCTTCGCACGAGGGAACGCGTCCCTCAGGTTAGTGATCGCCGTTGAAGCCCTCAAGATCACCTGAACCTCCTCCGGTTTGAAGGACTTCCCCTCCTCGCGAAGCACGACCGCCTTGGGGACATCAATCTTCAAGCCCGCGAACGGATTGGTTCGAATATGCTTGTGCATCAGAGCCCATGAGAAAACGGTTTTCACAGCTGGCAGCCACACGCCATCTACGGTCTCCGGTCTGCGCTTAGGTGTCACGAGCGTGTCCTTCCAAGCCCGTGCATCATCTTCCGTTAGACCGCTCGCGCTGCCTTCCGAGAAAGCCACGTTCAAATGCTTGAACACAGCACGCCAACGGTTGACCGTGCCATCGGCGGGCTTCCTAGCGGATACGTACGCTCCGAAGAGTTCCCAGCAACTCATGCCGGTGGATGCAGCACGCCGCTGATCAACGTATGCAGGAAACGTGTCAGGGTAGGTATCTCGGGAAAAGTCTCCCTTCGCTTGTTGCTCAAGCAACGCGTATGCGGAGAACAGTCTTTCCGACACCGCATCAACAAACAGAATGTGGGCGTCGTGAGTGAGCGCAACACCCTCAATGGCGAGGAAAGATGCTACTAGCGCCATCTCGGCGACCTCCGGCCTGACAGCGTCACGCACCTCAGGCCATCGGGTCCAAGGCCATGTTGGGTCTGGGTCAGGGTCCTCAAGATGCTCTACGGGCGCGTGAGGATGCCACACCCGCTCCAGCAGATGCTCCTTACGGTCAGCCCAGTGCTCCGGTGATCCCGGGTCATCCGCATGCCGCGCGACAAACCACGAGTACCACCGGCCAGAGAGCGCCAAGGCGTTGCGCTGCGTGAGCGGTTGCCCAGTGCCTTTTGCCGCTGCGCGAATGCGCTCAATCTGCGTCTCAACTTCCGCTAGCCACTGCCCATGCAGCGCTTTGGCTTGGGCCTTGGACGTTCCTGCGGGGACAACAAGGATTGCCTCATGGCTCACGCCGTACAGCCGCTTGTATTCCGCACGAACATCCTTCGGGATGGCCTTACGAGATTTGGTCGCACCTGTTGCTGAGAGATTTAGCGCAGCCATTCGGATAGGCATCTGTATCGCTCTTTGTATTTGAGAGCGAGCGAAATGGTCAGGCTGTTCAATTACTTGCTGTGGCAGAAGCACTTAGGGAGCGCTCTGGTACAGTTGGGTGGGCTCGAACCACCGACCTCCTGTTCCACAGACAGGCGCTCTAACCAACTGAGCTACAACTGCATCCTTGGCCGGCCCCAAAAAGGGGTCGCGAACGGGGCGGAAACTAGGTGCAACGCCGCTCTTTGGCAAGGCCGGGAACGGGCCAAAACATCACTGTCGTCCTTGCGAAGCAGGGACCATGACCACCGGCTTTCCTGGCCAAAAAGAAGCATCCACCGCCGTCCGTCTCGCATCGCGCTGTCACGGCGTGGGGACCCCGCGTTCGGTAGGACGACATCTTGTCGAGCCTCGATAGCTCGAGCCTCGATAGCATGCCACCAAAAAGCAAAAAGCCCGGGCTCACCGCCCGGGCTTTTTTTGGGAACGATTACAATTCGCGATCACGCCGCGGGCTTGAACAGCTTCGAGGCGTTGGTCTTGATCGGCTCGACGGTTTCGGTGGCGACGCGCTGCGACAGCTCGGCGAGGTCCTTGCCGTGGGCGGTGAACGCCTCGAACTGCTTCTTGGCGTGGCTTGTCCACAGCTCCAGCGCTTCGGAGGGCGATTTGACGCCGATCAGTTCCTGCGCGAAGTCGAGGTTTGCGGTGGTATTGGCCTTCATGATTTCCATCAGCTTGGCGGAGTACTCGCTGGCGCCCTTGCTGACGCTCGAAAACACCGCCTCGACCGTGCCGTTGTGGCTTTCGGCGACATCCTTGAACTTGGCATAGCTGTCGCGCGCCTGCGAAACGCCCTTCTCGGCGAACGCACGCATCTGCTCGGGAACTTCGAATGGGATGATGGAAGCGGAGAAAGGATCGGTGGGGTTAGCCATGGCAAGCGTCCTTCGCAATGGGGGTGAAAGATAGCGTGACCCCTTGCGCGCCCAGCAATCTCCGGGAACGTCGACTTGGATCACCTCTTGGAAATGCCCTTTGTCGGGCCGCCGACACACAACACCTTTATCGTGGCAATTTTGTGCAACGCAGCTCAATTTCAGCGTGCGGCGCTATATCGCGAGCGCGGGGCTGATACGCGCTGCAAGCGGCCCGAACAACACCTCCCATCCTCACGTGCAGAAAGGGGGCCGATTTCCTTCACTTCGCATCGACCTAGCGGAATCTCAGTGTTTCGGCTTGGCGGCATCCAGCGCCGCACGGCTGACAATCTGCCCCATTTCGCTGGCCTGCTCGGCCAGCGACCGCATTTGGCTCTGCACATATTCGCCATGCAGCCGCACGACTTCGGTCAGATCCTTGGCGTGCAGCAGCGATTGCGCGTAGTCCAGCGAGGCCTGCACGTTCTTTTCGGCGTAGGATATCGCCTTGGCGCCGATGTCCTTGGCGCCGGCGCGAACCGTCGCGCCCCGCTCCTCTAGCGAGCCGGCGGTTGCCTGTGCGCTGGCGAGGAATTTCTCGAACGCCTTGCGGGCCTGCTCGAAGCTGGCCTCGGCCATCGATCGCATTTCCTTCGGAACCTCGAAACGATTGTTATCGCTCATGATCCATCTCCTGTTGAGCTCGATCATGATGCGATTAAGTTGAATCGCATCATGATCTCATCTCTTTGTTTGAGCATGATCTTTTCGGAAAAACCGGTTTCCACTTTTCCGGATCATGCTCTAAAGGGCCATCCGCGGCCCAGGTTCCCCGCTCGCCTAACCCAGCCTTTGGCAGAAAACTTCGCCCGCATAGCGCGGGGCATCATCGTGGACCCTTGAGGGCCCCGTGCAACACCCAACGCCGGACCCGGTGACAAGGTCCATGTCAATTAAGGTTATCCCGGGCTTTCCAAGTCGCTGCCGCGACCTGGCCGTGGACCTGCCGCTCCCTGCGGGCAATACTAACGAACCGTTGAGGCTGTCCTTTTCGGATCGCCGATATCTGCCGCCCCTATCGAGTAACAGCCACGCCTGCCGGTCAGATCAGCACGATGAACAGCGCGGAATTCCAGCTGCGGGGCGTCAGCGATCCACGACTGGCGGTGCATGCGACAAGCCCCCATCCCGCATGGCTGTGGTCGACCGACGGCACGCAGGTATTGTGGGCCAATCCCGCAGGCGCCCGGCTGTTGGGCGCGGCCAATGGCACCAGCCTCGCCAACAAGACCTTCGGCCCGGCGGATTCAAACCGGCGGCAGGTGGCGCAACTCGCTCATCGGCTGCCCGCGACGGGCGCGGTCCGGCTGGAGCGCCTGCGCGGCTTCGGCGCGCCGCTTGGAGGGCTCATCACCTGCGGCTGCGCGCGTCTCGACTTTGCCGAAGGCAGCCAGGGCATTCTGATCGCGGCCACTGAGCTGGTCGGCCGCCCGATGCCGATGGCCGAGCGGCTGCAACGGCTGGTCGAAGGCGTTGACGCGCCGATGGCGGCCTTCGCACGCGATGGCACGCTGGTCGGCGCCAGCGAGGCCGCGCGATTGCTGCTCGATTTTCACCATCTTTCCGAAGCCGGACTAGAACAGGTGCGCGATGACGCGCTCAAGGAGGGCCGCGCCGAAATCGCCCTCGGGATTGGCGAGGTGGTGCTGCAGCGCGTCGGCAGCGGGGTGGATGTCGGCCTCATCGCATCGATCGCACCTGTTGCGACACAGGCCGCGGTCGGGCATGCCGTTCCGCCAGGCGATCTGCCGATCGCTGACTATGAACGACCCGCGATGTCGGGCGAAGCCCCGGCGGAATTTGCGCTGATCGACGAATTCGCCGAAACGCCCGATGAGCCCTCTCCCGCGTGCGAGACCTCCGGCCCATCGTCCGTCGCGCCACACCCGGTCGAGGCGCCGCCCTCATTCGGGGCGCCCGCGCCACGGCCACGCCGGCATCCGCTGCGCTTCACCTGGCAGATGGATGCCGATGGCCGTTTATCGCTCGGCCCCGATGAGTTCACCCGCCTGATCGGCGCCCACGCCGCCGCCGGGTTCGGCCGGCCCTGGCGCGAGATCGCCGAGAGCTTCGGGCTCGATCCGCAGGGCCGCGTCGTCGAGGCGATCGCGACGCGCAACACCTGGAGCGGCATCACCGTGAACTGGCCGGTCGATGGCGGCCGCCTGCCGATCGAATTGTCGGGATTGCCGATCTGCGACAGCGCGCAGAATTTTATCGGCTATCGGGGTTTCGGCGTCTGCCGCGACCTCGACGGCCTGGCGCGCCTTGGCGCATGGCGCCACGATGAATTGCTCAATCACACCACCACGGGGAATGCGACCTCGTCCGCCGCTATCGCCGCCGACCCGATCCGGGCTTCGTCGGTTGCGCAGCCGCCCGCGGCCGCCGATGCCGTTGCATCCATGGCGGCGCAGTCAGCCTCAACCCGTCTCGAGACTTCACAACGAACCGATTTGGAAACAGCCGTGGAACCGCCCAACGAAGTGCCGCCGAACGTCGTTCCGTTTCGACCGGCCGGCGACCAGAAAGCGCCGGTGCTGACAACCGTGGAGAACAGCGCCTTCAACGAGCTGGCCCGGCAATTATCGGCGCGGCTCGAGAGCGACAACGGCGCCACCGCCGCGCCAACCACCACCGCGCCCGAAGCGGTCGTCGAGCCTGCGGCCACAACCGAAACCGCCGAACAGATCGCCGAACCACCGAACTGGCTGACGCACCCCGAGCCGCCGGCGCGCGGGGAGGCCGGGCGTGACAAGATGCTGCTCGATCTCTTGCCGGTCGGCGTCTTGATCTATCGGCTCGACCGGCTGCTCTATGCCAACCCGGCATTTCTCGAGCACCTCGGCTATCCGAACCTTCATGCCCTCGAGCAGGCCGGTGGCATCGATGCGCTTTATGTCGAACCCGGTGTCTCCCGCGCCAGCAGTACATCGGACACCGGCACGCCGGTGACGATTTCCGCGCCGGCCGCCTTGGCCCACACGGCGGCATCGGCCATCGACGCGCGCCTCTATACGATCAGCTGGAACGACGATTTGGCGCTGGCTTTGATTTTCTCGGGCGCAGCCGTGGCAAGCGCCGGCGTCGCCGCCGCGATCAGCCATCCGGCTCCTGCATCCGAGCCGTCCGCCGCCGGCCACGCCAATGCCGATGAATTCGGCGTCATCCTCGATGCGGCGGCCGAAGGTCTTGTGATGTTCGATGCCGAAGGCCGCATCCATTCGTGCAACCGCAGCGCCCAAGCGCTGTTCGGCCATGACGGCACTGAGCTGGTGCGACGCAATCTCACCGAGCTGTTAGCGCCGGAGAGCCAGGCCGCGGTCAAGGACTACCTCGCAAGCATCACGGGCGCCGACGTCGCGAGCCCGCTCGATCATGGCCGCGAGGTGCTGGGCCGCGTGCGCGGCGGCGGCCTGATCCCGCTGTCGATGACCATCGGGAGGACGCAGGCCCAGGGTCCGAATTTCTTCGCCGTGCTCCGCGATCTGTCGCAGGCCAAGAAGAGCGAAGCCGACCTGCGCGACGCACGGCGGCTCGGCGATCGCGCGGCGAACGCCAAGGCCGATCTGCTCGCGCGAATCAGCCACGAGGTCCGCACGCCGCTCAACGCCATCCTCGGATTTTCCGAAGTGATGATCGGCGAGCGGTTTGGCGCGCTCGGCAACGAGCGTTACATCGAATACATGAAGGATATTCGCGCTTCCGGCGAACGCGTGATCGCCATCATCGACGACCTCACCGATCTCAGCGGGATCGAAACCGGCAAGATCGACCTCACCTTCGCCAGCCAGAACCTCAATGAACTGGTCGAAAGTTGCGTCGCGGCGATGCAGCCGCAGGCCAACCGCGAGCGCATCATCATCCGCACCTCGCTGGCGCATATGCTGCCGCAGGTCACCGCCGATGCGCGCGCGCTGCGTCAGATCGCGCTGAACCTGATCGGCAACTCGATTCACCTCGCCAACCCCGGGGGCCAGGTTATCGTCTCCACGGCTTTGTCGGATTTCGGCGAGGTGGTTTTGAGGGTCCGCGATACCGGCCATGGGCTCAATGACAATGAAGTCGCCGCCGCGATGGCCCCGTTCCGGACGCAAGGCCCCTCGGATCGGGCGCAGGACGGTTCCGCCGTCAGCCTGTCCCTGACCAAAGCCCTGGTCGAAGCCAACCGCGCGCAATTTCACATCAGGACGGGTAACCATTCCGGCACGCTGGTCGAAGTGGTGTTTCCGCTTGCGATGGCGAGGGTCATGGCTCCTCGATAGAGCGTAATGCGATTAGATCGAGTTTGTAGCGACGACTTCCAGCTCCTGATCCGCCGTGTTCAGGGATACTTGTTTGATTAATCCGTAGATTGCTGGGATGACGATCAGGGTGAGCAAGGTGGATGAAATCATGCCACCGATCATCGGCACCGCGATCCGCTGCATGATTTCGGAGCCGGTACCCGTACTCCACATGATCGGCAGCAAGCCTGCCATGATCGCAACCACCGTCATGATCTTCGGCCGCACCCGTTCCACCGCACCTTCCATAATGGAATCGTAGAGGTCGCCGCGCGTCAACGGCCGGCCTTCGAGGTAGCGTCGCGCCTTGACCTCCGCCAATGCCTGATTGAGGTAGATGATCATGACGACGCCGGTTTCGGCGGCTACACCCGCCAAGGCAATGAAGCCAACCACCACCGCTACCGAGAGATTAAATCCGAGCCACCACATCAGCCAGACGCCGCCGACGAGCGCGAAGGGAAGCGACAGCATCACGATCAGGGTTTCGGTCAGGGAGCGGAAGTTGAGATAGAGCAGCAAGAAAATAATCGCCAGCGTCACCGGAACGACGATCTTCAGGCGCGCCGTGGCGCGCTCCAGATATTCGTACTGGCCGCTCCACATCACGTAGTAGCCGGGCGGAAATTGAATGCTGGCCTGTACCGCGCGCTGCGCATCGGCGACATAGCCGCCGAGGTCGCGGTCGCGGATGTCGACATAGATGTAGGTCGCCAATTGTCCGTTTTCGGTGCGGATCGACGTCGGTCCCCGCGCCAGCGCCAGTTTCGCGACCTCCCCCAGCGGCACCGCACCGCCGCCCGGCATCGGAACCAGAACCTCACTGGCGATGGCCTGCGGGTTATCGCGCAGGTCGCGAGGATAGCGCATATTGACACCAAATCGCTGCCGGCCTTCGACCGTGGTGGTCACGGTCTGACCGCCAAGCGCGGTGCCGATGGTATCCTGAACGTCCTGAACCATGATGCCGTAGCGGGCCAGCGCTTCACGGTCCGGCGTCATGTCGAGATAGTAGCCACCGATCCCGCGCTCGGCGTAGGCCGACGACGTTCCGGGCACCGCCTTGAGAACCTGTTCGATTTGCCTGGCGAGTTTGTCGATTTCAATCAGGTCGGTGCCGATCACCTTGACCCCGATCGGTGTCCGGATTCCCGTCGACAGCATGTCGATGCGTGCCTTGATCGGCATAGTCCAGGCGTTGGATACACCGGGAAACTGCAGCGCCTTGTCCATCTCGGCGATGAGCCCGTCGACCGTTACCCCTGGACGCCACTGCTCCTTCGGCTTCAGGTTGACGACGGTCTCAAACATCTCCGACGGAGCCGGATCGGTCGCGGTCGCCGCGCGGCCGGCCTTGCCGTAAACCGATGCCACCTCGGGGAATGAGCGGATGATCTTGTCCTGGGTCTGCATCAGTTCGCCGGCCTTGGTCACGGATATGCCCGGCAGCGTCGTCGGCATGAACAGCAACGTGCCTTCGTTCAGGCTCGGCATGAACTCCGTGCCGAGTTGGCGCGCGGGCCAGATCGTCACCGCAAGTACAGCGAGCGAAAGCAGGATCACCAAAGTCTTGGCGCGCATCACGGCCTTGATCACGGGCCGATAAATCCAGATCAAGAACCTGTTGATGGGATTCTTCCGCTCCGGGACGATCCGGCCACGCACGAAGATCACCATCAGCGCCGGCACCAGCGTCACCGACAGCAGCGCGGCGGCGGCCATGGAGAAGGTCTTGGTGAACGCCAGCGGGCTGAACAGCCGTCCCTCCTGCGATTCCAGGGTGAAGATCGGCATGAACGAGACGGTGATGATCAGCAGGCTGAAAAACAGTGCTGGCCCGACCTCCGATGCCGCCGCGATCAGCACATCGATCCGCGAGCGACCCGGCGCGGCGCGTTCTAGATGCTTGTGAGCGTTCTCGATCATCACGATCGCCGCATCGACCATGGCGCCGATCGCAATGGCGATGCCTCCGAGACTCATGATGTTGGAGCCCAGCCCCAGAAGCTTCATCGCGCCGAATGCCATCAACACGCCCACCGGCAGCATCAGGATCGTGACCAGGGCGCTGCGAAAATGCAGCAGGAACAGGATGCAGACCAGCGCGACGACGATGCTCTCCTCAAACAGCGTGTACTTGAGCGTATCGATGGCTGCATAGATCAGGTCGGAGCGGTCGTAGACCGGCACGATCTCGACCGATTTCGGCAGGCTGCTGGCGATTTCCTTGAAGCGCTTTTTCACATTCTCGATCACGTCGAGCGCGTTGACGCCAAAGCGCTGCAGCACGATGCCGCTCGCGACCTCGCCCTCCCCGTCAAGTTCGGTAATCCCGCGACGCTCGTCCGGACCCAATTCGACGCGGGCAACGTCGCGCAACAGGACCGGCGTCCCGTTGCTCGTCTTCAGCACGATATTGCCGAGGTCGTTGACGCTCTTCAGATAGCCCTTGCCGCGGATGACATATTCGAACTCGGAGAGCTCGACGGTGCGGCCGCCGACGTCGGCGTTACTGGCGCGGATCGCGTCACGCATCTTCTGCATGGTGATGCCGAGATCGCGCATGCGCTGCGGATCGAGAATGACGTTGTACTGCTTGACGAAGCCGCCGACGCTCGCGACCTCTGCGACGCCCTCCGCCTTCGCCAGCGCGAACTTCAGATTCCAGTCCTGGATCGTGCGCGTGTCGGAAAGATTGAGCTCCTTCGACATGATGGCGTATTGGTAGACCCAGCCGACGCCGGTCGCGTCCGGGCCGATGGTCGGCGTCACACCCGTTGGCAATCGCGAGGCAGCGCCATTGAGGAATTCGAGGACCCGCGAGCGGGCCCAGTAGATGTCGGTGCCGTCCTCGAAGATGACGTAGACGAACGATACGCCGAAGAATGAGAACCCCCGCACCACCTTGGACCGAGGCACGGTCAACATCGCCGTCGTCAGGGGATAGGTGACCTGGTCCTCGATGATCTGGGGCGCCTGGCCGGGATATTCCGTGTAGACGATCACCTGGGTGTCGGAGAGATCGGGAATCGCATCCAGCGGCAGATGAACCAGGGCGTAGATGCCGGCCGCGGCGGCGAAACCCGTGCCAAACAGAATGAGCAGCAGGTTGCGGGCCGACCAGTCGATCAGGCGGGCGATCATCGCTGGTCTCCCGTTTCCGAAAATCCCTTGAGAGCCGCTTTCAGATTGCTTTCGGCATCGATCAGGAAGTTGGCCGAAACGACGACCGGCTCACCCTCCCTGAGGCCGTCGCGCACTTCGACATACCCGCCGCCGCGATGGCCGAGCTTTATCTCGCGTGGCTCGAACCGGCCCTGTCCCTTGTCGATCAGCACCGCCTGGCGGGTGCCGCTGTCGAGTACGGCGCTTTCGGCAACGGCCAACACGGGTTGGGGGGCGCCGGTGTCGATATCGACATCAACATACATGTCGGGACGCAGCAGTTCGTCGGGATTGGGCATCTCGACACGGATTCGCGCGGTGCGCGTTTGCGCGTTCAAATGCGGATAGATCAGCGCCACCGTGCCGGCGAAGCTTTGGCCCTGCAGCGCTCGCGGCCGGACATTCACGTTCGCGCCGACCGAGATTTGGGATAGATCGCGCTCGGCGACGTCGATGACGACCCAAACCACGCGGTGATCAGCTATCCTGAACAGAACATCACCGGGTCCCGCCCGCATCCCGTTCACCGCGTTGCGTTCGAGGATTTCGCCGTCTTGCGGAGCGAGCCAGGGAACCGAGAGCGAGATTTCGCGCGTGCGCTCGAGTTCGGCGATGGCTGCGTCCGGGGTGCCGAGGTTTTCGAGTCGTCGCCGTGCGCCTCTCAAAGGCTGGCCGGTGGTTCCTGCGTTCAGCGCCGAGAGATATTCGGCGGCGGCGCTGGAAAGAGCGGGACTGTACACTTTGATCAACGGCTGGCCTTTATGGACGTGCTGGCCGGTGGTGACGTCGGCCACGGTTTCCACAAAACCCTCGAATCGCAGCGCGACGACCGACACGCGACGCTCGTCCAGCTGGATCGTTCCGGGCGCCTTGACCGTCGATTTGATGGCGCGGCGCGCAGCCGGCTCGGACCTGACGCCGGTGCGCTGGATTTTGCCGGGCGATAATTTAACCGATTCATCGTCGGAATCCTCGCCCTCGAACACGGCGATGTAGTCCATCCCCATCGAGTCCTTCTTTGGCGTCGGCGAGGTATCCGGCAGTCCCATGGGGTTGCGGTAGTATTTGATCTTCTGGTTGTTCGGCATCGCTGGCTCGGCGCGGACAGCCGTCGTCGTGCCGCTCATGGCAACGATGATCGAGGCGGCCAGGAGGGCGCGCCAATAACGAGACGATTTCATGCTTAAGTCCTCGGTCATCTCTGGTTTGCCGCAAGGCGGCATGCATTTATCCGCGCGGCTTCAAGCCACGCGGCAGCAAACCGGCGCTTCGACGCCGATCAGACCGGAGATCGAGGGGGATGTTCGGGAGGTGAATGTCCGAGGCCATCGGGCCGGAAATCGTTGCGCGGACGGGCAACGCCGGAGGCGATCGCGAAAGGCGGTTGGAAAACAGCCACCGTCAGCCCAGGGACACAGTCGGCCGCGCACGCCGCCATCAAGACGCAGTTGTTGCAACCGATCGGTGCCGCGGCGCTCGAGGGACAGCAGGGCATATCAGCCATTATCGCATCGGCTGTCGCTGGCGCGGACCCATCGTCCATCATCGCCGGCATCGACGCAGCCGATATCGGACTGGCCATGACAGGCCGGGCAACCGGAGCCAATACAAGCCCTGCGATCACTGAGATCGCGAGCAGCCGGCGGATGGTCATTTGACGGTCCATGCCGCAGAATCCCACAGATGGGTTAAAATTGAAAGCCTCTCAAACTAACGACGCCGTGATGTGGAGCGTCGACCAAGCCGTTCGGATCATGCCCTAACTCCGCCGGAACGTGCTGAACTGAAACCGCTGCACCGCGCCCCACGGCGTGGCGTGATCGTGCCGGCGAGTGTCGATCAGTTTGAAATCGTCCCCGAGAAACGCGGACAGCGCGGCCGCATCGTACCGGACGATCGGCAATCCGCTGCACTTCTCGGGTCCATCGAGTGCGAAGGTGCCGATAATGACATGCCCTCCGCGCTTGACCGCCTTGTTGAGACAATCGAGGTAAGCGGATTGGTCGGCCGGATCGGTCAGGAAATGAAAAGCGGCGCGATCATGCCACAAATCGTACCTCTCGATCGGCTGCCAGGTCGTGATATCGGCAACCACCCATTGGACTTGCGCCGCCTTGGTGCCAAGACGTTCCTTGGCCGCATTGAGCGCGGCGGCGGAAAGGTCCAAAACCGTGACCCGCGCGGCATGCCGCTCGACAAGGGCATCAACGAGTCGTGAGGCACCACCGCCGATATCGATGATATCAGCATCATCGGACAGACCTGCAAGCGCGATCAATTCAAGCGACGGCGCGGGATTCTCCTGAAACCAGCTGACTTCTCTTTCGCCTTTGGTGCTGTAGACATTCTCCCAATGGGCCTTTCTGCCGCCATCACTCATGAACGTCTCCTTCACGCGCTGTGCCGCAAGGTTCAAAAATGCTCACGCCTCCTATACTAGACAACAAGAGCCCGTCGTCGCCTTCTCTCTTCGTGCCTTCCGCACTATTGCGTGAAGCAAGACGTCAGAAGAACCTTCCGGCCGTCCAGGTGCCTGAGGTATGCATACTCGATCCCGACGGCGACATTGTGCGCAAGCTGCGCGAAAGCGGAAAAACCAACCGCTTTGCCGATTGGCCCTGTTACCACACGGAATTGGATAGGTTCGCGCTTGCCGGGCGCGAGACCGGCATCATCGGACGGGTGGTGGGTGCCGCGTTCGCGGTTCTGGTGGCGGAAGAATTGTTCGCAAGCGGCTGTCGATTGCTGGTCAGCCTCACCTCGGCCGGCCAGATCGTGGCTTCCGGACCGCCGCCCTATTTTGTCATCATCGATCGAGCGTTGCGCGACGAAGGGACGAGCTACCATTACGCAGCGCCTGCCGAATTCGCCGAGGCTGACCCCCGGCTTGTCGAAAGTGCCGCGAAGGCGACCTCCAAAGGCGGACCGCGCGTGATCGTCGGGGCCACCTGGACGACGGACGCGCCGTTCCGCGAGACCACTGAGGCGATCGAGGCAGCCCGAAAGAAGGGAATCCTTGGCGTCGAGATGGAAGCGGCTGCGCTCTACACTTTCGCGAGGTCGGTCGGCATGCCACTGCTTTGTCTCGCCCATGTCACCAATACGATGGGTCAGGATGGCTTGGATTTCGAGAAAGGAGACGATGACGGCACAGGCGACGCGCTGAGAGTGCTGGAGAGCGTGATTGAAGCGCTTTACCGGGAGCTCCCCGCCCAAGGGTTCCTCGGCTAGATCGTGATACGATTAAGTTGAATCGCATCACGATCTCATCTCTTTGTTTGAGCATGATCTTTTCGGAAAACCGGTTACCACTTTTCCGGATCATGCTCTAAACGAAAGTCGTGCGCGCTTACGCGACCATCTTCTTCGCTAGTTTCGCGCGCCGGTCGAGGCCGGCGAGTAGCGGTCCGAACCTAAGCGCGAATCCGAGAAAGGCGGCCGCCCAGGTGAATGCGGCCAGGTGCAGCAGTGGCTCGCTGTGAGCGGGATCGACCACCGCACAAACACGCGACAGCGCCGCGACGATGATCGCGGCATAGATCGCTTGCGTCGCGCGAGAGGCGGTCAGGGGCTGGCCGGTATGACCCAGCGTCGCCCGACTCATCACCGCGAGCGTCATGGTGCCCGCAGCCCCCACCATCCAGGCGTGGATGCCGGCGCCCGCCGGAACATGCCCGAATGCGGACGCAGCATTCAGCAGAAAGCCGAGCGGAATGAAGGCGTAGCCGACGTGCAGGATCAAGAGCAGCCGCTCACGCACCGTGCGGTCTCCCGCCCAGCGTCCGAGCCGCGCCAGATGCAGCAATCCGGCCAGTGCGAGCGCGGCGCCGGTGAGATCGCCGATCGGACTGACGATCCAGGACAATAACGCCAGCGCGCCGATGGCAATCGCGACGATGTCGAAGCGGCCGAACGGTACCGGCAGCCGGCCGGGATTTTCGCGCACCAGCCAGTTGCGGGTGAAGCTCGGAACGATGCGTCCGCCGATCAGCGTGATCAGCAAGACCACCACCGCGATGCCGAGGCGGATGCTGATATCGGCTGCGCCTTCAAAACGCGCCTCGAGGTGGAAGGCGACATTGCCCGCCAGCAGCACCAACAGCAGAATCACCACGTTCATATTTCGCCAGTTGCGCCCCGCGAGAATCTCGCGGCTCGCCGCCGCCGCGACCAGCAGCAGAAAGCTCGCATCGACCAGCATCGCGGCCAGCCAGCCGGTGTATGCCGAGAACGTCACGCAGCCGCGTCCCGCCAGCCAGACCGCCACCAGGGCCATCAGCGGCTTGCCCTGTATCGGCAATCGTCCGGTCCAGTTCGGGATCGCCGTCAACAGGAACCCGGCTATCACTGCCGGCAGATAACCAAAAAGCATCTCATGCACGTGCCAATCACGCGGTGCAAAGATTGAGGTCAGCGCGATCTCGCCATGGAACAGCGGCAGCCAAATGAGTATTGCGAGGCCTGCATAAATCGATCCCAGCAGGAAGAACGGCCGGAAACCATACGAGAACAGCGGCAGTCCATCATAAGTTCGCCTGCGCGGAGTTTCGGTCATGGCTGTTCCGATCGGGGTTTGAATACACCATTCTGCGCGCAATTCGGGGAACCATTGTTGCGCCAGCGCAAACTTTCGCTTGATCAGGAGCCGCGATCGCAGTCTAGATTCGGCTGAAACTCATGGGGTGTCGCGGGGAAACATGGCCACGGTCGATCATTCGCTAGTTGCCGGCTTGCCGCTATTTGCGGGTTTCAGCGCCGAGGAACTCGACGAGATCCTGCGCGAGGCCCGCTCGCTGCGGTTTGCGAAGAATCGCAACATATTCGAGCAGGGCGAAGACGCCCACTCATTCTTCGTGCTGCTTCACGGCCACGTGCGCGCCAGCAAGACCACGCCGATGGGCGAACAGGTCGTGGTGCGCTATGTCGCGCCCGGCGAAACCTTCGGCGTCGCAATGGCGATCGGGCTGCAGCACTATCCCGCGACCGCCACCGCCGTCGATGACAGTATCGCGCTGGCGTGGCCGTCGACGACATGGCCGCGCCTGGTATCGCGATTTCCGCAACTCGCCACCAACACATTGCAAACCGTGGGCGGCAGGTTGCAGGAAACCCATACCCGCGTGGTCGAAATGTCGACCCAACAGGTCGAACAGCGTGTCGCCAACGCGCTGCTGCGGCTCGCCAAGCAATCCGGTCACAAGGTCGAACACGGCGTCGAAATCGACTTCCCGATCAGCCGTCAGGATATCGCGCAAATGACCGGCACCACGCTGCATACGGTCAGTCGAATCCTGAGCGGCTGGGAACAGCGCGGGCTCATCGAAGGCGGGCGGCAGCGCATCGTGCTGCGCGAGCCTCACAAATTATTCCTGCTGGCTGAGGAAACTCCTGGCGAACGCGAGTCTCCGCTCCGGCCGTGAGCGCAACAAAAGCGCGTGGCAACGCCGATCATGCGCAGGCGCTCAATGCCTTTAGAAAGGCGTCGCGGTCGACGCCGTGCTCATGGCAGGCGTCGTCCACCGTGTGGAAGCAGGCGATCGGACAACCGACGCAGCGCATCTTGAATTGAAGGAACACCCGGATCGTCTGCGGCGAGCCGCTCATGACGTGGTCGACCAGGTCGTCAAACCGAATGGGCATGCGCACCTCCGTTCTGAACTGAAGGTAACGCTGCTCCCCCGAAATTCTCTTTGTTCCGGCGCAAATTCGGAGCAGGTTCCCGGAGCGGGACGAGATCAGGGCGTGAACCCATAAATTCAGAATGGTCGGCGGACGTCCGCCTTAGTGCGCATTCCGGACTCAAGCCGGACATCGCACGAGGTCTGGAAGAGTGCCGACAGCCGACATGGTGGTTCTATTCCGACATCTGGAAAATCAGGCGTGAGACCCGTCGTGCAGTCTAAATTTGGCTATCGATGGCCTGCGGTCGATCCATTCACTTGTGCTGGCGTGAAAATTGGATTCGATCAGCGGTTCGCGAGTTTGTTGTACTCCGCGATCGCCCGCTGCAGGTCGTCGTATTCATCGCAGGGGATGAGGCAGATTTGCTCGAGAGCGGCGAGATGCTCTTTGGCTTTCGCAAGATCACCTTGGGCCAAATGGGCTTCACCGAGGTGTTCGTGCGCGCTGCGGTGCCGAGGAATGAGGGTCAGAGCCTGCTGATAGTGCTGCATTGCCGGATCGAACTGCCGCAGCCTGCGATAGGCGTAGCCAAGATAGTTCTGGATATCCGCATTGCGGGCGTCGCGAAGGGCCGCATTCGTGAGAGCCTTGATCGCTCCTTCCCAATCGCCGGCGCCGATCGCTTGCTTGCCTGCTGCGAAATCGGGATCGAGCGCTGCCCAATCCGGCGTTTCCACCATTGCTGCCATGGTCGAGCAGATCGGCCACGCTTCGGCTGCATTGGTTACCCTGGACACTGCATTGTCCGGGCTGGCCCGCGTCGCCGTCCCGCCATGGCGGGCAGGTGCAGTCAAAAAGTACGAAGCCAGCACTGCGGTCAGCACTCCCGCAACGGCGGCGATGAGGATCGAACGCATCATGATCGTTGTGCCACCATTCGGCTGCCGGACAGTGCGACCGGCAGCCGTTCTGCTCATTCTCTGCCTCGGCAGCCTACTGCTGCATCAAAGATGCCTTGGCTTCGCTGATTTCCACCCGATCGGTATCGGCGTCTTTGGTCATCTCAGAAAGCTTCCGGAAATATGTCGTGGCCTTCTCCGGCTGATTTGCGGCCTTCGCCGCCTTAGCTGCGCCGTACAAGCCGCGCAGCCGGTTGGGCGTCGACACCAGCGAAGTCTCATATTCCGCTAGCGCTAGTCCCGGCTGTTGCTGTTCGAGCAGCAGGTCGCCCAACAGTTCGCGCATCGGGTAGAGCCGGTTCTCCATCGCGATGTGCTTTTCGCTGTCGTCCTCCAGATCCGCCGCCGCGCGCAGGAGCTTTAGCGCCGTCTCCTTCTCCCCCTTTGCTTCCGCAATCCAGGCCGATGCAGCCAGCATCTGGATTTCGACCGGCGAGGCCCAATAAGACTGACTTGCGTTTTCCAGCGTGGCACGAATTACCTTGAGATTGTCGACGTCGCGCTCGGCAGCGGCGAGGTCGCCGCCTCGGGCCGATCCCATGGCGCGGGCGAAATGAGTGATAGCCTCGGCCTGTGGAAACTTGCTGCCCCTCGGCTCAAGCGCAGCTGCCTCTTTCCACGCCTGGCGTTCCAACGCAAAGCGCGCCGGCACCGCCGCAAGCGCCGTATAGCTGCCGAGGAATTCAAACCCGAGCTTCCTTATAGCGTTGCTGTCGTCGCGTAGCCGCTTCGCCTGTCCCTCCTGTCCCGTTTGCAGCAGGGCGTATTCCATAAAGTCCATATGGTGCGGCTCGCTTGGATGCGTCGCCCCCGGCCAGAGCCTGGCCGCTTGCGCCTGGGCGATCGCGCGTGATTTCGTGTTCGATGCGACCGATTGTGTCCACATCCCGACCATCGAATAGGTATGCGAGGGCATGTGCTGGGCATGCTGCGCCGCGGGGGCAACCTCGGCATATCTATTGGCGGCATCAAGACCGCGTTGCGCGAGCGTCGGGTAATCGTAAGTGTGGATGAGATAGTGGAGCACGCCTGGATGGTCCGGTAGTTTCGCCTCGATCTTTTCCAGGATCGCCCCGGCCTTGAGCTGATTGGCATAGGTCTTGTCGCTGTGCAGCGCCGTCTCATTGAGAGCAAGCGCGTAGAAAATCGCCGCCTCCGGATCGTCGGGATATTTCTGCATCAGCGCTTCCATTGCCTTTTCGTAGGCAAGCCCGCGCTGGGTTTGATCGACCTTGTCGTAGTCCTTGTAGTAAAATTCGATCGCCGCGAGCCAGTCGCGCTCGCGCTCGGTCTTGGCACCGATCGCTTTACCCTTCTCCACCGCTTCCAATCCGTTCTTCAAGATGGTGGAGGTCAGCGGCAGGATCATCGGGTTGGGACGATGGCTGATCGCGATGCCCCAGTAGGCGATCGCGCATTGCGGGTCGGCGGCAGCGGCTTCGGTGAAGGCCTGGACGCTGTCCGGATAGAAGAATGAATGCACCATTGCCAGGCCGCGGTCGAATTTCTCCTGCGCCTGCGGCGTGCACGAGGTCTCGAAGTTCACGCGGCCCAGTCCTTGCGACCAGGCCGCCGTGGCGAATGCGCTCGCCAACAGCGCTGTGGCGAATGTTCCAAGATCTGATCTCATGGCGTTCCCTCTTGCGGTCGAAGTAGAGTTTCGCGCAATCATCGCCGTGCACGCGTGCGCACTGCGTATGCTCAGTGAGAGACCGGCACAAAAGGATTGTCGGTTTTAGGAAAATGCGGAGCATGCCGACAGCATCTGCGCTGCCCATTCGGCTGTAACGGAGACGTCGGCACATCCCGTCCAGAGCAGCTTGAAGGAAAGACTACACGATCCCGCGCCCACTCAAAAGAGGCCCTGTCTGGGTCGGGCCGCGGCACATTCGGCCGAACTGGTAGCGGCAATGTCCGTTTGGGGTCCATTCGCATCGATTTTGGCATGTCCGCTACATATCCGGTTAGGGGGTAATCTCGGAAATGCCGGTTGTCCGGTTTGTCGGTTGAAGGCATCCGTTTGGACGTGATTCAAAGCGCCCAGGGCAGAGCCTCGAATCATGCGGTATGAACTCACGGACTTTCCCTCTCCCGTTTGCGGGGTCGGAGGCGAGCGAAGCTCGCTCTCGAGGTTGGGGTGCGGGGGCCTCCGCAAAACGCGCTGGTCGCGCTAGACCGCCCGGCTGTGAAGCTGCTTTGATCCGTCAAGATGCGCGTCGAAGGCGGCCGCGACGCTGCGGACCAGAAAGCGTGAATCGTCCTTCACCGCCAGCGAGGCGCCGTCGAGTTCGACCACGCCGGAGGAAATCAGATCCTGCAGGCGGTGCGATGATTGCAGCATCTGCTCCGGAGCCTGTCCGTGCCGCGCGCAGATCGGCGCGAGGTCGACGCCGAAGTCGCACATGATGCGCTCGATGATCTCAGCGCGCAGCCGGTCGTCGCCGGTCAACGCGTGGCCTTTGACCGTCGCCAGTTCGCCGCCGGCGATGGTTTCGCAATAGGCGCGCGTATTGACCTCATTCTGCACATAGCCCTGCGGCAATTGCCCGATGGCACTGGCGCCGAAACCCAACAGGATATCGCTGGTATCGGTGGTATAGCCCTGAAAATTCCTGCGCAGCCGGCCGTCGCGCTGGCTTGCCGCCATCGCATCGCCCGGTAACGCGAAGTGATCGAGCCCGATCTGCAGGTATCCGGCCTGTTTCAAGGCGTCGGCGATCGCACAGGATTGGTCCAGCCGCGCCAGACTGTCGGGCAAGCAGGCTTCCGCAATCTTGCGCTGATGCTTCTTGAATGATGGGACGTGGGCATAGCCGAAAACAGAAAACCGATCGGGGCGAAGCGCGATGCAGCGCCTGACGGTGTCGAGGCAGGAGGCGACGGTCTGATGGGGCAGTCCATAGATCAGATCGAAGTTGATGCCGGCGATGCCGGCCCGCCGCAGGCCGAAGGTAGCCTCCGCCGTCTGCTCGAAACTCTGCATCCGGTTGATGGCGCGCTGGACGATGGGATCGAAGCTTTGCACGCCAAGGCTTGCGCGGTTGACGCCGGCAAGCCCAAGCGCGTCGACCATCGGGGTCGTCAGCGTGCGCGGATCGATCTCGACGGCGATCTCGGCTTTGGGAAGGACAAAAAAGCAGTGCCTGATCGCGCCGATCAGATCGACGAAGAGCTCGGGCGCCATGATCGTCGGCGTCCCGCCGCCGAAGTGGACATGATCGACTTTCATGCGCCGTCCGATCTGTCGCGATACCAGATCGAGTTCACAGCGTAGCGCCCCGGCATAGACCGAAACCGGGCCGTCGCGGCGAGCGATCTGGGTATGGCAGCCGCAATACCAGCACATCTCCCGGCAGAACGGGACATGCAGGTAGAGGGAAGCGCTGGCGTGAGGCGGGATCGCCTGCAGCCATTCGGCATAGGTTGCAGGGCCGACACCGGCCGAAAAATGCGGGGCGGTCGGATAGCTCGTATATCTCGGCAAGCGCTCCTGTCCGTAGCAGGCAGCAAGATCAGGCCTCATTCCGTACCGCTCTTCGATGGCATCCATCGAGGCTCGTCCGCCTCGGCTTTTGGTTCCATACCCCAAGGAAGGGGGGTCGACTTTGCGCTCGCTCAAAGGGCGGTCGCCCATTTCAGGGCAATGTTGCGCCCTGAGCGACAAATCGGAGCCGAGGCCATGAGCCTATTTGTTCTGGACGCTGTTTTATGGGTTTTCGGGATCCGCGGTCATATCCCCGGTCACGATGACTTCCCCGGCGATCCGCACAGACCATCACTCGCCGCCGATACCGGCGGGTTGATGCGGGCCGTAGCCGCGCTGATGGCATTCGCCGCATTTCTGTCGCTGGGTCTGTGGGCGGCCGCCTGGCTCGCCGTCAAATGGCTGTAGGCGCTCGCGGCCGCACATTCCTGAAATCCGCGCTGCGGCCGCTCCGCTGGCTTTCAGCTCACCGCATGGACCGCCGGCAGGAAATCGCCAATCGCATCCAGAAACGCCTCCGGAGATTGCAATTGCGGGACGTGGGCGCAACCCGCGATAATTTTCAGGCGCGCGTTCGGCAGGCCGGCCGCCAATTCGCGCGACATCGGCGGCGGCGTCGCCTCGTCATGTTCGCCGACCAATACCAGAACCGGCACTTTGACCCGCGACAGCTCCGGCCGAAGGTCGAGCTCGGCGAGATCAGCGCAGGCCGCCTGCAGCACCTCAGGGTCGGTTTTGAGGAATGCCTCGCGGCGATCGCGCATCAGATCGGGATGCCGGGCTTGGAATTCCGGCGCAAATAGCCGACGCATCGCGACGTCGGTGATTGCCGACAGCCCTTGGGCTTTCGACGCCGCCGCCATGTTGCGGAAGGCTTCGCGGCCGGCTTGCGAGAACGCCGCGCCGCAATCGGCGAGAATGAGCTTGGCCGCGATCGCCGGATGGCGGATCGCCATTTGCAGCGCCACGAACCCGCCATAGCCGTTGCCGAGCACGATGGTCTCAGTGCCGCCGGCCGCCTCCTTCACCGCCTCGGCCATCCGGTCGGCGACGGCGGCGAGACCGCCGCTGACCGCTTTTGATCCGCCAAAGCCGGGCAATTCCGGCACGATCAGACGGAACGAACGCGACAGCTGTGGGACGATGGCATCGAAACTCGCCCGGTCCGACAACAGCGAATGAAACAGAAACAGCGCCGGCGCGCTGCCCGATCCTTGGTCAGATCCTTTGTCAGATCCTTGGTCAGATCCTTGGCCGGATCCTCGGCCTGATTGCGCCGCGTTGACCGTGCCATTGGCGAACAATCGGTCCATGCCGGTGTCTCTTTTCAAGTGTGGAATAGGCCCTGCTCGAGGGGTTGGGCCCAGTGATAGCTGCGGATTGATAAATCAAAATCCGGTCTTTTCAAGCGGGGTTGCTTGACCTGATATTTCACGGCTGCGACATTGAACGTGAAACTCAGAGCATGATCCGGACCCGAAGGGTCGCGTTAGCGCAAAGTGGCAACCGGTTTTCCCTTAGCTAACAAACGCGTAGCGTTTGCGCGGAGATCATGCTCAAACAAAGCGATGAGATCACGATGCGATTTAACTTGATCGCATCGTGATCCAGGGAAATTGCGATGCTTTGGCGCGACGATGTCCAGCAAAGCCTCGGCGTCGCCAAACTCAGGAGAGGCGCATGAATGTTTCCGCAAAGCCAGCCGCCGCCTCTGTCGAAATCCATGGCAATTTCGTCGACAGCCGCGAGATCGAAGCGGGCTCCGGCGAGATGCTCGACGTTCGCAATCCCGCGACTGGCGAGGTGATCGCGCGAATACCGAACTCGACCGCCGGCGATATCGACCGCGCGATGAAGAGCGCGCGCGCAGCCTTCGAAGGCCGCGCCTGGGGCGGCATGGACATTCGCGCCCGTGCCCGCCTGGTCAACCGCCTGGCGGACGCGTTTGAAGCCAATCTGGAGCCATTGTACCGGCTGGAGACGCTGAACAACGGCCGCCCGCTCAACGAGACCCGCGCGCAATTGTCGCGGCTACCGGATTTCTTCCGGTACTTCGCCGGGCTCGCGCTTTCGCGGCGCGACGCAGTCATCCCGGTCGAGGGCTCGTACCTGAACTACACCTTGCGCACGCCGATCGGTATCGTCGCCAATTGCACGCCGTTCAATCATCCCTTGATGATCATGTGCAAATCGCTCGCCGCGGTGCTTGCGAGCGGATGCGTCACCGTAGTCAAGCCATCGGAATACACCCCGCTGACGACGCTGAAACTGGCGCAAATCTTCACCGAGGCAGGCTTGCCGCCGGGCGTGTTCAACGTCGTGCTCGGGCTTGGCCAGAGCACCGGGCGGTGGCTCGCCGAGCATGGCGACATCAACAAACTGGTTTTGACCGGCGGCACCGAGGTCGGCCGCATCGCCGGTAGTGCGGCGGCAAAAGTGTTCGCGCATCAGACCATGGAATTGGGCGGCAAGACGCCGGTGATGGTGTTCGACGATTTCGACGTCGACCAGGCGGTGAACTACGCGGCGTTCGGCGCCTTCATCGGCGCGGGCCAGACCTGCGTCTGCGCCTCGCGCCATATCGTGCAAGCCTCGATCTACGACGAATTCGTCGAGAAGCTGAGAGCGAAAACGCAAACCATCCACATCGGCGACCCCTTCGACCCCGCAACCCAGCTCGGGCCGGTGATCTCGGCGCGGCAGCGCGACCGCGTGTTGTCCTATTGCCGGTTCGGCCGCGACGACGGCGCGCGGCTCGTCACCGGCGGTGCCGCCGCCAACGTGCCCGGCCACGGCAACGGCTACTTCGTGCAGCCGACGGTGTTTGCCGATGTGACATCGAACATGCGCATCTTCCAGGAGGAAGTGTTCGGCCCCTTCACCTCGGTTACGCCGTTCAAGGACGAGGCGGACGCGTTGCGGCTCGCCAATGACTCACCGTTCGGGCTGGCCGCCGCAATCCGCACCCGCGACATCGGCCGCGCCCATCGCCTCGCCGCACACGTCAAGGCCGGCATCGTCTGGGTCAACGACCATCACCGCCTCGACCCGGCCTCGCCCTGGGGCGGCGTCGATGATTCCGGGATGGGGCGCGAATTCGGCACCGAGAGTTTTGACGACCACTTCAACATCAAGAGCGTGATGGTGGCAACGCACGATCAGCCGTTCGACTGGTACCGCGACACGGCGGCCCAGCGGCGGTTGAACTAGAACTAACGAGTTTTACTGCGACATAGCCGGCTCTATCCCCTCATCCTGAGGAGCTTGCGCGAGCAAGCGTCTCGAAGGATGAGGCCACCACCCGGGCCTCGTGGTTCGAGACGGCGCAAGAGCGCCTCCTCACCATGAGGGTTTGGTGACGCAGTTGTACTAGAACATTAGAAGAGACAAGAACGAACAACGGGGGGAATTTTGATATGGCTCTTGCAGTAAACGCCGGCGCACGTCTCGACCGGCTGCCGATCTCGTCGTTTCACTACCGGATTTTTGGGCTGGTCGGCGCCGGGATGTTTTTCGACGGCTACGATCTCTATGTCGCGGGCGGCGTGCTGGCGTCGGCGGTCCAGAGCGGGTTTTCGACCGTGCCGCAGAATCTGCAATTCATTTCGCTGACCTTTGTCGGCATGACGCTGGGCGCGCTGATTACCGGATTTGTCGGCGACAAGATGGGGCGCAGGTTCACCTATCAGATCAATCTCTTGATCTTCGGGCTGGCGTCGCTGGCTGCCGCCTTTGCGCAGGACATGACCCAGCTGATCGCCTGCCGCTTCGTGCAGGGCTTGGGGCTCGGTGCCGAAATCGTGGTCGGCTATTCGACGCTGACCGAATTCGTGCCGCCGAGGACGCGCGGGCGCTGGCTGTCGATGATGGCGTTTCTGGTGGTGGCGGGATTTCCGGCGACCGCGCTACTCGGCTATCTGATCATCCCGACTTTCGGCTGGCGCCCGATGTTCGTGGTCGCCGGCGTCGGCTCGCTGGTGGTGTGGTATCTGCGCAAGAACCTGCCGGAATCGCCGCGCTGGCTTGAATCCGAAGGCCGCACCGCCGAGGCCGAAGCCTTGATGCAGGCGATCGAAAAGGAAGCGTCGGAGGGCAAGCCGCTGCCGCCGGTGGTGGTGCCGGCGCCGCTCGCGCCGGTCGTCGCCTCCGACATGCTGAGGCCGCCGCTGTTGCAACGCATGATCGTGGGCTCGTGGGTCTTGATCACCATCAACACGTTGATCTTCGGCTTTGTGATTTTTCTGCCGCAGTTCTTCCTGCGCCAGGGGCTGACGATCGCCAATTCGCTCGCCTATACGCTGGTGCTATCGGCAGGCTCGCTGGTCGGCTGCGCGCTCGGCGCCTATCTGTCGGATGCGATCGGACGGCGGGCCAGCATCATCGGCGCGTCGGTGGTGACCATCGTCGCCGGCTACATCTATGCCCGCTTCGACGCGTCGTCCGATCCGGAGATTGTGCTCGCGATCGGCTTCGTGCTGATCGTCGCGATCTATGTGCAGACCGCGATCCTGTTCGGGGTCTATACGCCGGAACTATTCCCGACCGAGATCCGGTTGCGCGCCAACGGCATCTGCAACACCTTCGGACGCGGCGCCACCGTGGTCTCGCCCTTTATCGTCGGCAGCCTGGTCGCCTCCTACAAACTGCCCGGCGTGGTCTGGCTGGTGATCGGCCTTGTGGTCGTCCAGATCGTGGTGGTGTGGGCCTGGGGCGTCGAGCCGCGCAACCGCGGGCTGGAGGATGTGGCCGCGGCGCAGGTCTAGCCCCCGTCATTGCGAGGAGCGTAAGCGACGAAGCAATCCAGTCTTGTTGCGGCCCTATGGATTGCTTCGCTTCGCTCGCAATGACGAATTCTGACGGCTCGGCTTGCGCCTAAACGCTCACGCGTTCTTCAGCGCCACGCGGAATTCGGCTTCGGTCTTCGACTTCACCTCGTCGAGGGTGACGCCGTCGGCGAGTTCGATCAGCGCCATGCCGTCGTTGCCGTGCTTGTCGATGGTGAACACCGCCAAATCCGTGACCACCAAGTCGACCACCCGCTCGCCGGTCAGCGGCAGGTCGCACTTCTTGAGGAGTTTTGGGCCGTCCTTGGCGGAATGCTCCATCACCACCACGACGCGCTTGACGCCGGCGACCAGATCCATGGCGCCGCCCATGCCCTTGACCATCTTGCCGGGGATCATCCAGTTGGCGAGATCGCCGTTCTGCGCCACCTGCATCGCCCCTAAGATGGACAGATCGATGTGGCCGCCGCGCACCATGCCGAAGGATTCGGCGGACGAAAAATAGCTCGTCGACGGCAATTCGCTCACCGTCTGCTTGCCGGCGTTGATGAGGTCGGCGTCTTCCTCACCCTCGAAAGGAAACGGCCCCATGCCGAGCATGCCGTTCTCGCTCTGCAGGTTGACGTCGATGCCGTCGGGGATGTAGTTCGACACCAGCGTCGGAATGCCGATGCCGAGATTGACGTAATAGCCGTCGCGCAGTTCCTTGGCGGCGCGCGCCGCCATCTGTTCGCGGGTCCAGGCCATCATGGTCTCCTTAAATGCTCTCTGATTTACGCATGATCTTGTCGGAAAACCGGTTCCCACTTTTCCGGATCATGCGCTGGGGCGCGGGCGGGTGTTGCGGAACTCGATGCGCTTTTTGCCGGTGCCGACCTCGACGATGCGCTTGACGAAAATCCCGGGCGTATGGATGTGGTCGGGATTGATCTCGCCGGCCGGCACCAGATGCTCGACCTCGGCGACCGTGATCTTTGCCGCGGTCGCCATCATCGGATTAAAGTTCCGCGCGGTCTTGCGGTAGACCAGATTGCCCGCGGTATCGCCCTTCCAGGCGTGGACGATGGCGAGATCAGCGAACAACCCGCGCTCCATGATGTATTTCTCGCCGTCGAAAACCTTTTCTTCCTTGCCTTCGGCGATCAGCGTGCCGACGCCGGTCTTGGTGTAGAAGGCGGGAATCCCGGCGCCGCCGGCGCGGATGCGCTCGGCCAGCGTGCCCTGCGGATTGAATTCGAGTTCCAGTTCGCCGGCGAGGTATTGCTGGGCGAACAATTTGTTCTCGCCGACATAAGAGGAGATCATCTTCTTGATCTGGTGCGTTTCCAGCAGCCGCGAAAGCCCGATGCCGTCGACGCCGGCATTGTTGGAAATCACGGTGAGGTTCTTCACCCCGGAGTCGCGGATCGCGTCCGACAGCACCTCGGCGATGCCGCACAGGCCGAAACCGCCGGACATGATCATCATGCCGTCCCTTAAAATGCCCTCGAGGGCCGATTTGGCGTCGGGATAGACCTTGTTCATGAAATGCGACCTGATGGCGGGAGGTGCTGGAGCGCACGCTGTCGAGGGATTATTAGGCAAATTCTTCGCAACGCGTCAATGACGGGGACTGGCGCGTATCCGTCACCTCGCCCCGCTTGCGGGGAGAGGTCGATTTGCGCAGCAAATCGGGTGAGGCGGAGTCTCCGCGAGTCGAATGCGTGGAGGGCCCCCTCACCCCAGCCCTCTCCCCGCAGCCGGGGGAGAGGGAGTCCACACCGCCGCCCGCCGGCCTTGAAAGCGTCAAGAAAACCCATCAAGTTGCGCGGGTTGGTGCCCTGCCCATGTTTTGCGCAGCACCCCGACGACATGCAGGCCGCCACGGTTCAACCAGACTCCCGTTTCAACCAGACTTCGTTCCAACCAGACTCCGTTCCAACCAGACTTGGATATCTCATTGACGATGGCCCAGGGAATAAGACGCCTCGGGATGCCGATTGCGGCGTTTCTCGGCGTGGCGCTGATCGGCCTGATCGCGATGTCGTGGCTGCTCAACCGGGATGCGCTGCGCCAGGCGGTGGAGGCGCAAATCCGCGCCGTCACCGGGCTTGATCTGGTGGTCAAGGGCCCGACCGACATTTCGGTGTTTCCGGCAAGCTATGTCTCGTTTCACGACGTCGGCCTGCGCGGCGGCGGAACCACTGAGCCTGCGCTCAATGTCGACGTGCTGACCGCGAATCTGCGGCTATTGCCGCTACTCCTGCAGCGTTTCGAGATCTCCGATTTGATGATGCTGCGCCCCCACATCCATGTCACACGCGACGCCAACGGCGAGAGCAACTGGACGCCGTTCATCGGCACCATCGTGCGCACCATGACGCCCGGCGCCGACAATCAAGTGTCGTTCTCTGAAATAAGGATCCAGGACGGCACGCTGACTTACGAGGATGCCGGCCATCATTTGACCGAGCAGCTCGACGACATTGATCTTTCGCTGGCCTGGCCGTCGATCTCGCGTTCGTTTGCCGCGACCGGGCAATTCGACTGGCGCGGCGAGCGCATCGACGGCTCGATCAGCGCCAGCGACTTCATCGCGGCGTTATCGGGCGACCGCTCGGGCCTGAAGGCGCGGCTGTCCAGCGCGCCGCTGAAACTCGCCTTCGACGGCACCGTCGCCAACCGCACCAGCCTGATGCTGGAAGGCAACTTGACCGTCGATTCGCCCTCGCTACGCAACGCGCTGCGCTGGACCGGACAGACGCCGCCGGGCGCCGGCGGGTTCGGCCGCTTCGCGCTGAAGGCGCGCGCCAGCATGGTCGGTCCATCGATCGCGCTCACCAATGTCAACGTCGAACTCGACGGTAATGTCGCCGAGGGCGTGATGACCTACGCCAACACCGGCCGCCAGACGCTGCAGGCGACGCTTGCCGCCGACAGCCTCGACTTCACGCCCTATATCTCGACCTTCCGCCTGCTCGCCGGCGGCGCGCATGACTGGAACCGGCAATTGTTCGATTTGAATGCGGTGTCGACCACCGATCTCGACATGCGTCTGTCGGCCGCGCGCGTCACGGTCGGGCAAACCAAACTCGGCCGCACCGCATTCGGCGCCAATCTGCACGGCGGCGCGCTGGCGCTCTCGGTCGGCGAGGCGCAGGTCTATGGCGGCGTCGTCAAGGGCTCGTTCGGGGTTGCGCGCGCCGACACGGTCGCCGACATCAAGGCCCAGTTCCAGTTCACCGATGTCGACCTGCAGGCCTGCGCCTCGGAATTGTTCGGCATCAACAGATTAAGTGGCCGCGGCAATCTCGGCGTCTCGCTGGCGGCCTCGGGCGCGAGCCCCTTTGGGCTGGCGCAATCGCTCGACGGCACCGCGACGCTGACCGGCCATGACGGCGCCATCACCGGCTTCAATGTCGAGCAGTTGTTGCGGCGCCTGGAGCGGCGGCCGCTGTCCGGCAGCGGCAATTTCCGCTCCGGCTCGACGCCTTACGACACGCTCACCATCGCCTTGAAATTCGCCGACGGCATCGCCACGACCGAGGATGTCCGCCTCGAGGGCCCGGCGGCGCGCATTACGCTCACCGGTACCGCTTCTGTGCCGGCGCGCGAATTCGATCTCAAGGGCACCGCCAGCCTGACCTCGGCGCCACCAGGCGCGCCCGGCTTCGACCTCCCGTTCGTGGTGCAGGGCCCGTGGGACGATCCCCTGATCTTTCCCGATCCCGAAAGCCTGATCCGCCGCTCGCCGGCGTCTGCGCCTTTGTTGGATGCGGTGAAAGACCGCAAGACGCGCGACGCGGTGCGCTCGGTGCTGGAGCGGTTTACCGGCGGCGGGGCGAAGCCGGCGGCGCCGGATGCGGTGGCGCCGAGTGCGCCAGCGGATGGGGCGAAGGCGAATTGAGGGCTGGCTTTGCTCCTGTAGGGTGGGTTAGCGAAGCGTAACCCACCGTTCACTTCGCCGCCGTACGGGCCGAAGCACACAAGGGACCACGCCGCTGGCCCGCGATAACAGATATTCAGGTTTGAGGCATCACGCGAGAGTGCACTCGTTTCGGATCGCCACGGTGATCCTCGCCTGGGTGCTTATCGCCGCTGCCTTTTACGATTGGCCGGAGTTACTCACGGGGCTTCAACGCGCGATACAGCGCGGCATGCAAGCCGTCGGTGACAGTATTCCGTCTCCATGGGGTCCGCGAATCGAATTTGTCTTCAGGGAGATTGGCGGCTTCGTTTGGCTGCAGATTACCTTGATCGTTATATTCCTGCGCGTTCTCTTGTCCGGCATTGCTGGCGCCTGGCGTTTGCTGAGAGGTCGGAGGGTGGATTGACGCGTAGTCCGGATGAGCGCAGCGACATCCGGGATTTCCTTTAACGCGTAGATGGGGTAACGGGCCCCTGGTCAGCCTTCCAGCAAGCCGCGCTCGCTACGGCGCTATTTGGTACCGCGCTTCGCGCGGCTTGCTAGGAGGGCGGGCGGTCGTCCCTCACATTGATGGTGTTAC
>Ga0193751_1000528_pt1 | contig 29537 bp, 29 predicted proteins | sample L1c2metaG_FD_143050 | JGI IMG/M metagenome (GOLD analysis project Ga0193751, IMG submission 143050) | Soil microbial communities from a riparian zone of the East river system, Colorado, United States - L1c2 | ecosystem: Environmental > Terrestrial > Soil > Riparian zone | place: USA: East River... | reverse complement strand
GCGTCCGCGCCAGCACTATTCCTATGCCAAGACTTCGGACGTTGTCGACATGGCTGCACTGTATACAGCTGGCATTGTCCGCAATCGTCCTTTCATCGATGGCAATAAGCGGACGGGGTTTGTGATTGGCGTCCTCTTCCTGGAACTCCATGGCTTCGACTTCAAGGCCAGCGAGCCAGATGCCACCCAAGCCGTCATGGCTCTGGCATCTGGCACGCTCGACGAGGCTGCTTTCACCGCATGGCTGCGGGAGAACGCGAAGCGCAAGCGGAGCCGATAACAGATTTCTTCTCTTCCGGCGCTACATCATCATTGAAGATAAAGGACTTGCAGCCGCCCACGAACTGGTTACGACCCTCGTTACGCCCGGCTCCCATCGACTATCGACCAGCGACCCCTTTGCAGCTATAATCCCCCCAGCGTCATCAAAAGACGCGTACAGGCTCTATCCGCCAGGTTTGCGGAGGGGCACTGGAGGACACTGTGAGTCTCACGCCTATCGGCGGGCATTATCCCAGCCGCAAGATCACCACCGCCACTCTCCGCGAAAAGAAGGTTCAACGCGATCCCATCACTTGCCTGACCGCTTACGACTACGCCACCGCGCGCCTGGTCGACGAGGCTGGTATCGACATTGCCCTGGTCGGCGACTCGCTTGCCATGACCATGCTTGGCTACGAGAACACGCTCTCGGTCACGGTTGACGAGATGCTGCACCACGTTAAGGCTGTGCGCCGCGGGGTGAAAGACGCGCTGCTTATTGCTGACATGCCTTACGGGTCGTATCAGGTTGACCCCAAAGACGCGATGAACAATGCCGCCCGCTTCGTGAAAGAAGGCGGTGCCGAGGCCGTCAAGATGGAAGGCGGCGAGAAGCGCGTGGATGTGATCCGCCGCGTGATCGATGCGGAGATTCCTGTCGCCGGGCACATCGGACTCACTCCGCAATCGGTCAACATGATGGGCGGCTATAAAGTTCAGGGCAAAACTCTGAGCGGCATCGAGCAGCTCATGCGCGATGCGGTCGCGCTTGACCGGGCCGGCGTGGCCTGCATTGTGCTTGAAGGCATTCCGCGCGAAGTTGCGGCCATGATTACGGCTGAGGTCGAAACGCCGACTATCGGCATCGGCGCCGGTCCGGATTGCGATGGCCAGGTGCTCGTCTTCCACGACCTTGTCAACCTGACGTTCGGACAGCCGGCAAAATTCGTGCGCCGTTACGGAGACGCCGCTGCGCTGATCACGCATGCCGTGCTGGCGTTCAAAGCCGACGTCGTTTCGCACCAGTTCCCGAACGATGCTGAGTCCTACCATCTGCCGAAAGAAACACAGGCCGCACTCGAAACGGTACTCCACCGCAAGCACGCCCTGCGGCGATAATGGCGGGCGGGGGAAACGTTGTGCGAACTGTCTTGCGAACCGTCGTGCGGGCTCTAACCACAGGGGACACAGAGGACCACGGGGGAAGGGCCACAGGGGGAAGCCTTCTAAGGCATGGCCTGGATACCGGCCGGAACATTATGCGGGACACTGTGCGGAACTCGGTGCGAAACACCTGCGCGTTCTTTGCCTGTCTCGTCCTGCTGGGGTCTCTTGTGGGCTGCTCCAAACCCCCGCAGCCGGAGACTGCGGAAACGCCGCAGCCGACCGGCCTCGAGTCCATTCCTGCCCCCGATCCCTCGAAGTATCCGAGCATCAGCGATATGACTTCTTGGAAGAATCCTTATTTAGTGGTGCGCGAGGATGGGATCGGCTTCGTCGATCTTTCGAATCGCGAGATCCACGTTCTGAAGCATGAAGAAATCCCGGCGGAGTTGGTCGCTCTTCCGTCGAGCGCCTGGCCTTATGGCCGCGTTGTTCTCATCTCACAGGCCGCTCCCAAAAATCCATCCGAACCGACGAAAGCAAACCTGCGCAAAAACCGGGCCCTGCTCCTGGGAACCCTCAAAGAATTGGATGTGCAAGTTCGCGAGGCGCCTTGAGCGGTGTGAGGACGCAGCAGCGATCCCGGCGTGCGCGGCCCCTAAAGGGGCTTCAAATCGGGCGACATTCGGCATCGCTAAAGCGATGCCCTGATACGAACCTTGGGTTACCTGGACCTGGGTTTGACCGGGCTTGGGTTTGACTGGGGCACTTGTCGTTGGTCCGCGCCGCAAAAGCGCAGTGTGACGCGGTTGCCGTTTCCATTTTCGTGAACCCCACCCAGTTTGGCCCGACCGAAGATTTGTCGAAATATCCGCGGCAGTTCGATCGCGACCGCCAGTTGCTCGAAAAAGAAGGTGTCGATATCCTTTTCGCGCCGTCGGTCGAAGAGATCTATCCGGATGGCGCGGTCACCTGGGTTTTGGTCGAAGGCCTTAGCGAAAAGCTTGACGGACGCTCCCGCCCTGGCCATTTCCGCGGCGTAGCCACGATCGTCGCCAAGTTGTTTCACATCCTCGAGCCCGACGCCGCGTTCTTTGGACAGAAGGACGCCGCGCAGCTGGCCGTGATCCGGCGCATGGTGCGGGACCTGAACTTCCCCGTGGAGGTTGTCGCCTGCCCGATCGTGCGCGAATCCGATGGCTTGGCCATGAGTTCCCGCAACGCTTACTTGAATCGAGATGAGCGCGGCCGCGCGCTCGTGCTGCGGCGTTCGTTGGAGCAAGCGCAGCAGGAATTTCAAGCCGGGGAAAGAATCGCCGCCAAACTGATCTCCGCCGCCAAGGAAGTCTTTGCTCGCGAGCCGCAAGTCGTGCTCGATTATTTCGAGATCGTCGATCCTGACACGCTCGATCCCGTCGAACGGATTTCGCAAAAGACACTGGTCGCTGTTGCGGCCTACGTCGGATCTACGCGGCTGATCGACAATCTTGTGCTCAATCCCTGAATCGATTTAGTGGTTGGAACGCCGCGGTCTAATTGGTTTGACTTGACCCATGGCCGCCCGTAAGATTTCAGCGCAGCGCGGGGAGAAGGAATGGTTGGCGAGATCATCTCGCATTACCGCATCGTCGAAAAGCTCGGCGGCGGAGGCATGGGAGTCGTGTACAAGGCCGAGGACACTCGCCTTGACCGCTTCGTGGCGCTGAAGTTTCTGCCTGAGAATGTGGCGCAGGACCGGCAGTCGCTCGAGCGCTTCCGCCGCGAGGCGCGAGCTGCGTCGGCGCTCAACCATCCGAATATCTGCACTATCTACGACATTGGTGAGCAGGACGGCAAGGCGTTCATCGTCATGGAGTATCTCGACGGAGCGACGCTGAAACATAGCATTGGCAACCGTCCGATGGAGCTGGAGACGCTGCTATCGCTCGGTATCGAGATTGCCGATGCGCTGGATGCGGCGCACACGCAGGGGATTGTGCATCGCGATATTAAGCCGGCAAATATTTTTGTGACCAAGCGCGGCCATGCCAAGATCCTGGATTTTGGCTTGGCAAAGGTCACAGGGCCCGCCTCGCGGTCATCGGAGGCTTCAGGTGTGACCGTGGAAACCTCGATCGCGGAGGAGCACCTGACCAGTCCTGGTTCTGCGATTGGCACGGTGGCTTACATGTCCCCGGAGCAAGCGAAGGGAAAGGAACTGGATTCGCGAACCGACCTGTTTTCCTTTGGAGCCGTGCTCTATGAAATGGCTACCGGGATGTTGCCATTTCGCGGAGATACGTCGGCGCTGATTTTTCAGGCGATCCTTGATCGGGCGCCGACTCCTCCCATCCGGCTGAATCCGGACCTGCCTCCGAAGCTCGAGGACATCATCAACAAGGCGCTGGAGAAGGACCGCAATCTGCGTTACCAGCACGCCGCGGACATCCGGGCCGACCTGCAACGCTTGAAACGCGACACCGACACGGGACGTGCGGTCGCCGCAGGTTCGGGTTCAGTAGCAGCGGCCCACGACTCAGGATCGAGGCCGGTAGCGCAGGTGGCTCCGTCCGGATCAGGTTCGGCGGCGGCAGCAGCTTCGTCGGGTACTTCCTCGGGAACGGTGACGCCCGCGAGCGGCACTGTTCCAGCCGCGCCGAAAAAATCATGGACGATTCCCGCCGTTGCTGCCGCTTTGCTGATTGCAGCGGTGATCGGCGGCGGCTTATTCTTCCGCTCCCGTCGGGCCAACGCACTAACCGAAAAAGATACCGTCGTTCTCGCCGACTTCGTCAACACAACCGGCGACTCCGTTTTCGATGGAACCCTGAAGCAGGCGCTGGCAGTCCAACTCGAGCAATCGCCCTACCTGAACCTGTTGCGCGAATCCCGCATCCACGATGCCCTGCGCTTCATGGGCCGACCGCCCGACGCACGCCTTACCAACGACGTCGCGCGCGAGATCTGCATCCGCGAAGGCGCCAAGGCCATGCTCACCGGCTCGATCGCGAGCCTGGGCACGCACTATGTCATCACCCTTTCCGCTCTGAATGCCCAAACCGGAGACGTGTTGGCCCGAGAAGAGAAGGAAGCCGAGAGTAAGGAGCAGGTCCTCAAGTCGCTCGACCAGGCCGCTTCCAGCTTGCGGGGCAAGCTGGGTGAGTCCATTGGATCGGTTCAGAAGTTCGCCACGCCGCTCGAACAGGCCACCACCTCGTCGCTTGAAGCCTTGCAGGCCTTCAGCCTCGGCCAGGCCGAGCATCTGAGACTTGAAGATTCGAAGGCCATTCCCCACCTCAAACGCGCCGTCGAGCTCGATCCCAACTTCGCCATGGCGCATGCCACGCTGGGCGTGGCCTACAGCAACCTCACGCAGGGAGATCTGGCCGCGAGTTTTATCACAAAGGCGTTCGATTTGAAAGAAAGAGCCAGCGAGCGCGAACGACTCTATATCTCGTCGCATTACTACGACCTTGTCACCCGGGAGATGGACAAGGCCATCGAGATCTACGAACAGTGGGCCCAAACCTACCCGCGCGACAGTGTCCCCCGCGACAACCTCGCCTTACGCTACTCAGCCATCGGGCAGCAGGAAAAAGCTCTGGCTAGTTCCAGCGAGGCCATGCGTCTCGACCCCAGAGACGTTTACGCGTTTCAGAATGTTGCCGACGCCTACGAACGCCTGAATCGCTTCGACGAAGCCAGGGCGGTGGCGGAGCAGGCGGCCGCACAAAACATGGGCCGCTCAGTGCACTTCGCGCTCTTCGATCTCGCCTTTATTCGCGGCGATGAAGCCGCCCAGCGCCACGAACTGGAACTGGCTGCCGGCAAACCGGATGAACCCATCCTGCTTATGATCCACGCCAACGCCGAGTGCGCGCTCGGCAGACTGCAACTCGCCCGGTCAGCTTATGCCCAAAGCAAAAGTGTCTCTCAGCGCCTGGGATACAAGGAGTTCAGCGGCGTCATTCTCGCGAGACAGGCTTCCTGCGAAGCGGAAATCGGCAACGTCAAGGAGGCGCGCCAGAAAATTGCGGATGCCCTCGCCGCCTCGCAAGATCGCGACACCAGGGCAATTGTTATGGCGGTGCTACCACGGACCGGAGACACCACACACAGCCAGAAAATTGCGGAAGATCTGATCCGCCAGTATCCAACCGATACCTTGCTCAACAAGGTCTTCGTTCCGGTCGCCCAGGCGGCAAGCGACCTGCAGCGCAACCAGCCGGCGCAGGCCGTGGCGCGACTGGAAATAGCCACGCCCTATGAACTCGGAAGCGGTCCTAGCACCGCGGGATACTGGGTCAACTACATTCGTGGCGAGGCCTTCCTGGGCTCGAAACAGGGCGCAAAAGCGGCCGCCGAGTATCAGAGAATACTGGACCACCGAGGCATAGACCCCGGGAATGTGACCTACACTCTCTCCCATCTGGGCCTGGGGCGCGCGTACGCTTTGCAGGGCAACACCGCCGCGGCAAAGTCCGCCTACCAGGATTTCTTTGCCGCTTGGAAGGACGCCGATCCGGATCTGCCTGTCTTGAAGCAAGCGAAGGCGGAGTACGAGAAGTTGCGCTAGTGAACACGCCGCCCGGATACAAATGGATTGCCAGCGATGAAGTAACGCAACGGTTGCTCGGCTGATTTCACAATCCCGATGCGCGGCGTGACCGTTACGCGTCGCACGCGATAGCCGTCATCCACAATTCGTAGATCAGAGCGCGAGCTCACCAGGCTTTTGCCGTTGTCCCGCTTGCGCGTGATCTCCAGGGCTTCGGCCATGCGTCCCGGGCCGGAAGAAATTTTTTTGAGGGAAGAAATTTTCCTGAGATCCATTTCTTTTGCTACCTCGATCCCTCGCGCCTCGGCCATGTACTCGATGCCCACGACCGGCTCCAGCGCCCGAAACAGCACGCCTCCGGGCACTCCGTCCGGCAGGCAGGAGACGTTCAGGCAATGGTGATTGCCGTAGATGAAGTACACATAGGCGTGGCCGGGAGGACCGAACAGAACGGCATTCCGCGCGGTCTTGCCCGCCGCCGCGTGAGCGGCCGCATCGCCTTGGCCTAGATAGGCTTCGGTTTCGACGATGCGTCCGACCGAAATTCCGCGAGGCGTTTTACGAATCAGCAGTTTCCCCAGCAACGCCCGCGCCACGCGCCTCGGATCGCGATTGAAGAACTCAGCTTTCAGCAAACTGGCGCGGCGGAGCGCCGATTCATTCGGTAGTGGAGCGACGGGCGTCCTCGCCCGTCCGGCTGCGAGGTGGCCGGGCGGGGACGCCCGGCTCTCCACCGGCAATCTCGGCCGCGCACTTCTCACGCCGCGCTCTTCAAGTAAGCCAGCACTTCATCCGCGTGTCCTTCTGCCTTCACGTTATTGAAGACGTGCTTGATCTTGCCGTCGGGGCCAATCACGAAGGTCGTCCGCGCGATGCCTTTCACTTTCTTGCCGTACATGTTCTTTTCTTTGACTACACCGAACTGGTTGGCAATTTTCTTCTCTGGATCGGCCAGCAAGGGGAACGGCAAACTGAACTTGTCCTGGAATTTCTTCTGCGAGGCTGCTGTGTCGGCGGATATTCCGACCAGCACCACGCCGGTTTTCTTGATCGCCGAATAGCTATCGCGGAAGCCGCAGGCTTCTTTGGTGCAGCCCGGGGTATCGGCCTTGGGATAGAAATAGAGCACCACAGTCTTGCCGCGAAAGTCTTTTGAGGCAACCTCTTTGCCGTTCTCGTCCGTCGTACTGAAGTCTGGGGATTTATCATTAACTTCCATGGAATTTTCTCCTCGCCGCTCATCGTTACATCGCAAGTTATATCGCAACGGGATGTTCGCCGTCACCTTGGCCGCCTCGAGCTTGCTCTGCAGTTCACGGGTTGTGGCCCAGGTTGCCGCTCAAGGTCCGATCCCGCAATTCGGGCACAAGCCGGCGTCTAACAAGGGGCCGCGCGCGATTGGGCTCATTCAACTCTCAACCAAGGGTAAAGCCCGCCTCACTCCCATTGCCATCATGATGGACGGAAAATTTTACGATGCGGGCTCGTACAAAGCTGCGCCCGTCCCCATGGCTCTCGACTTCGGCATCGTCTACGAGGGCTTTCGCACCGGCGTGTCGCAGGGCGTCTTCACAATTACGCAACCTGGGCAACTGAACCACGTCTGGATCGCCGAAGGCACGTGGCTTCCCGCCGGAATGAAGGCTCCCGAGAAGAGCAAGAAGTATTCGACGCCTGTGATCGAAGACAAGGACGCGCCCCCCGTCCTTCATCGTCACAGCGACAAGGCAGACTCCGATAGCGGCTCAGGTAAAGATAAAAAGGACGGGCAAAAGCCCGCGACCCCTGCGGCGACGCCGACTGCGCCGCCCGCCAGCGCGCCGAATCCACCGAGCGCGCCGGAAGCCGCAAAGGCGCCTACGGCGCCAGAGACCGCGAAGGCGTCTGCGCCAGCGCCTGCATCAGACGAGACAATCGAGGATCCGAATCGTCCTCGGCTGCGACGCGGGAAGCCGGACTCAAGCGCGCGGCGCGAACCGTTTGCGACGTTCGACCCTCTGACGGACGCAGCGTCGCCGGGCACGGCCTCGGCAGGCACGGGCAAGCCCGCAGGGAAGACGGCAAACAATTCCGATGCACCTTCGCCGCAGTTCACTTTCATCCCGGCGATTTCCGATGCCGGAGGGCCTGATCCGCGTCCCTATACCTATGATATGAAGCCGGCGGAAGAAGCAGGCTATCGCAGCAAGATGCTCGCTCTGGCCGCGACGCAGCTTCACGCCTCGGCAAACGCTGCGACAAAAGAAGCTGCGCCCGCGCCGAAGACGGCATCCGCTCGCAAATCCCCCGGCAAATCCGCCGGGAAGTTGCCCAAGCCTGACTTCGACGATGTGAGCTTGCGCATCTTTGATCTCTCCAATTCGAACGAGCCGGTGCTCGTGTTCTCCGCCAGAACTCACCCGGCTGCGGGAGCGACCGAAAGCTTCGAAGAACCAAGGGAGATCACGCTGATCGCCCGCACCAACCTCGAAGGCGAGTTAAAAAAACTATTTTTCTCGAAGACCGATTCGCGACATCTCGACGTCTCTCCGCGCATGGAGCTGATCGACGCGGTTGATGCCGACGGCGATGGCCGCGGAGAATTGCTGTTCCGGCGCACCTCCGACGGTGGCAGCGCCTATGCGATCTATCGCGTCACCGCCGACCGGCTTTGGCCGCTGTTTGAGGGGACGCCGTGAGAGGCAGGGGTCAGGGGTCAGGTCTCAGGTGTCAGGACACGAGGTGAAGATCGATCCGGACGCGGGACACGCATTCGAAAATCCCGACAATAAGCAGGGAGACCGGTGCACAAACATTTGTGCGTTTTGCGGATCGGCCGTCAAGGCGGAAGCTTGTATTTATGCGGCCTTCCACGGTACTGGTCGAGGCCGTGCGACTTCCAAGAAACATTCATGAAACTAGTGGCTGCGAGGACGCAAGGAATTTCCACTTGCCAGACGGTACTACTCTGGTTACTATGCACGCATCTTCAAATCTTGACTTGGACGTTCATTTCCTGGGATTGAGTTAGTCGCGTACCTATGAACATCGGCGAGACCATCCGCAATTTCCGGCTCCAGCGAAGCATGTCACAGGGCGACATCGAAAAGCGCACTGGCCTATTGCGCTGCTACCTGTCGCGGGTTGAGAACGGCCACACTATCCCTTCGTTGGACACCCTCGCCAAGATTGCCGGAGCGATGGATTTGGCATTGTCGCAATTCTTTTCCGAAGGCAACAGCAACGGCCACAAGGGGTTGCCACAGCTCTCCGATGATGAAGTCCGCTTTCTGAGCCAGATGCGGCGCTATTCGGCGAATCTGAACGACAGTGACCGGAAGCTGGTGCTGGCGATGGTGAAGAAAATGGCATCGAGCGCGAAGTGATCCAGCTCTCAGCCATCAGCACTCAGCCGTCAGCCATCAGCTCTCAGGGTAGGCAGTTTGCCGGGTGCGTCCAGGTTCACAAACCTCTAAACCCATAGGCTTTAGCTGACGGCTGAGTGCTGAACGCTGCCCTTGCACTTTCGTACCATCCCTCACGTGTCCGGCGGGAACCTCGCCATACTATGCTTAGGACGCTAAGCTATTAGCTGGGGGATATTTGTGACTATTGATGAAGAACTGAATCTCCTCGATCAGCAACTTCGCCGGCTGAAGATCGAGTACGAGATTTTCTTCAATAATCCGGCCAAACGGCCTCCCAACGACGTGGAATGGAAGGTGCTCTCGTTAATTCGCAAGTTCAGCGATGGCACGCGGATGAGTTTTTCGAATCGCTTCAGGTACAACGAAATGGCGCAGCGCTACGCGGTTCAAGCCGAGCTGTGGCGCAAGAAAATGCGGATTCGAGAAGAGGGCTATCGCCGGCCGGCGGATGCGATCCTCTCGGTGCAGGGCGTGCGCGTGTCCGAAGAGCATGAGGCTAAGCATCATCCGGTGTATGGCGTTAGCCACAAGGCCCAAGCCGCCGCGGCGGCGGGCGATCAGCCTTTCTCCGTACAGTGTTCCGGCGCGGCGGCCGAGCGCGAGCAGGTTGAATCCCTCTACAAGGCGCTGACCGAAGCCAAGAAAAAGTCGGGAGAAAAAGTTTCCGGCAATCTGGATTCTTTTGCCGCGTTCGTCAAGAAAAAAACCAGCGAGATTCGCAAGCAGCACGGCTGCGATACGGTGGTGTACTCGGTCGAGATGCAGGGTGGACAGGTGAAGCTTAAGGCGAAGGCGAAGAGCTAGAGGCAGGTGTCAGGTCTCAGGTGTCTCAGTTCTCAGTTCTCAGTTCTCAGTTCTCAGTTCTCAGTTCTCAGTTCTCAGTTCTCAGTTCTCAGTTCTCAGTTCTCAACTTCGGGTAATTGATGCCATTTTTCTTGGTCGCGTGCTCCGATTATTTTTTCTCCCCATTTGAGCGGACCTACAGAGTTCGGGGCGCCTGAGACTGAGAACTGAGAACTCCTACCAAACTGCTAAAATCTCCCTTCGCTCCAGAGGGCCTCATGTCCAAAATCCAACGCGCCATTCTTAGCGTCACCGACAAATCCGGACTTGTAGATTTCGCCCGCAAACTCGCCGCCTTCGGAGTGGAGTTGGTTTCGACCGGAGGGACGGCCAAGATGCTGCGCGACTCCGGCATCACCGTAAAAGATATCTCCGAGCTGACGGGATTCCCGGAAATGCTTGACGGGCGCGTAAAGACGCTCCATCCGATGGTGCACGGGGGCATCCTGCATCGCCGGGAAGACAGCGGGCATCTTGCGGCGGTGGCGGAGCATGGCATCCCGGCCATCGACATGGTAGTGGTCAACCTGTACGCCTTCGAAAAGACCGCCGCCAAGCCGGGCGTGCACTTCGACGAGATGATTGAAAATATCGATATTGGTGGCCCTTCGATGATTCGCTCGGCGGCGAAGAATTTTCAGGATGTCGCGGTCGTCACTTCGCCCGCCGATTACGCCGCGATCACCGAGGAGATGGCCTACTCGGGCTGCACGCTGTCCAGGGAAACGAAGTGGCGGCTGGCGCAGAAAGCGTTTGCGATGACTGCAGCTTACGATTCCGCCATCGCCTCGACGCTTGAGCGGGTAGGCAGCGACTTCACGTTGCACGCGGCGGAAGGCTTTCCCCGAAATCTGCGGTTGTCTTTTCAGAAGAAGATCGACCTCCGCTATGGAGAGAATCCGCATCAGAAGGCGGCAATGTATGGAGATGGTTCGGGCACGGGCGTGGCAAACGCGCGTCAGGTGCAGGGCAAAGAGCTTTCTTATAACAACATTGTTGACCTGCAAGCCGCCTGGGATCTGGCGCAGGAATTTGATGAGCCGGTCTGCGCCATTATCAAACACACAAATCCATGCGGAACCGCTACCGGGAAGACGCTCGCCGAGGCGTACATGCGGGCGCTGGAATGCGATCCGGTGTCGGCGTTTGGCGGAGTGATTGGAGTGAACCGGACAGTGGATGCGGCATCCGCTAACGAGATGGCCAAGCTCTTTCTGGAAGTGATCGCCGCTCCCGCGTTCGACGACGGCGCCAAGGCAGCTTTTGCGTCGAAGAAGAATCTGCGGCTGGTCGAAGTTCCTGGGGGACAGCAGAACTGGGTTCTGAAAAATATTTCTGGCGGAATGCTTGTCCAAGATTCCGATCTGCACAAGCTGGCTGAATCCGATCTGAAAGTTGTTACCCAGCGGCCGCCGACGCCGGAAGAGAAGCGGGCGCTGCTTTTCGCGTGGAAGGTTTGCAAGCACGTGAAGTCGAACGCCATTCTTTATGCCCGCGACGGGCAAACGGTGGGCGTCGGCGCCGGACAGATGAGCCGTGTCGATTCGTGCAAGGTGGGCGCCATGAAGGCGCAGTTGCCGCTGAAGGGGACGGTGGCCGCCTCCGATGCTTTCTTTCCCTTCCCGGACGGCGTCGAGGAAATCGCCAAAGCGGGGGCTACCGCGATTATCCAGCCCGGAGGCTCGGTGCGCGATCAGGAGGTCATCGAGGCCGCGGATCGACTGGGGCTGGCTATGATTTTTACCGGGGTGCGGCATTTCAGACATTAGAGCCGTGACATTGGAGCCATGACGGTCGCATGGTGGAGCACGGGATCTCGCCTGTGCGGCAGCGACGTGGCCGGGCGGGGACGCCCGGCGCTCCACTAGCAAAGCGGCGGCATTACTTCCCAAAGCCCGTGTACCTCCGGCTTCGGACCGAGCGCTTTCTCCCCGCCGATGGGCCTGACAAATGTAGAATAGGGAAATCCGGATGGCCGCGGATCAGCATCCAATCATTTTGCATCAAAACGAGTGTGTGGACTGCAATTTACAGGTTGCGGGATTTTTCATGAAAAAACAGTTGTGGATAGTTAGTGTTTTCCTTACGGGGTCTTTTTTACTGGCCCAAAACCAGCTTGCTCGCGCCGCGGAATCTCCGGCTGCCGCTGGCGCCCAGTCCGTTGCCAAGGGCAAAACGCCCGACCGGGCCGCTGCCTACTACCATTTCGCCCTCGCGCACATGTACGAGGAACAGGTGGCGACTTACGGGCGCAGCGAATTGGCGACTAAAGCCATTGAGGAATATCGCGCCGCCATTGATGCGGACCCGACCTCCGCGTATCTGACGTCCGGCTTGGCGGAGCTTTATGCCAAGACGGGGCGCATTCGCGACGCCGTGGTCGAGGCGCAGGACATCATCAAGCACAATCCCAACAATCTTGAGGCCCGCCGTCTGCTCGGAAGGATTTATCTGCGTTCGCTCGGCGACATGCAGGCCGGCAGCGGTTCGGAGAGTGTGCTGAAACTGGCGATCGATCAGTATGAGCAGATCATCCGCCTGCAGCCGGACAGCATGGATGATCACCTGCTTCTCGGGCGCCTGTATCGCTTGAACAACGATCTGCAAAAAGCGGAGAACGAATTCAAGATTGCGGTAAAGCTCCAGCCGGGCTCCGAAGAGGCGGTCACGACCCTGGCCTATCTCTACAACGAACTCGGCGATACGGCTCGCGCCACTCAGGTGCTCAGTTCGGTTCCGAACGCGGAGCGCTCGGCCAAGCTCTATTCGGCGCTCGGTTATACCTACGAGCAGCAAAAGCAATATAAGAACGCCGTCGAGGCGTATCGACACGCGATTGAAATGGACCGCGACAATCTGGACGCCATTCGCGGCCTCGCGCAGAACCTGCTGAACGATGGCCAGGCCGATGCCGCTCTCGAACAATACAAAGTGATTGCGGACGCGAATCCGGAAGATGCGCAAACCTACGTTCGTATCGCGGAAATCTACCGGAAGCAGGGCAAATTCGATGTCGCGCTCGACAATCTGAAGAAAGCCGAGTCCATGGTGCAGGACTCGGTCGAAGTTCCCTATAACATTGCCGCCATCTACCAGGCGCAGGGGCGTTATGACGAAGCGATTCCGATCATGCGCGACCTGCTGAAGAAATCGGAAAAGTCCGATGGCAGGTACTCGAACGGTGAGAAGAGCAACCGGGCGGTATTTCTCGAGAGGCTGGGCTCGATCTACCGCGAGCAGGGGAACAATCAGGCCGCCAACGAGACCTTCCGCCAGATTATCGCCCTGGGCGGCGATGAGAACATCGAGCGCGGGTATCAACAGATCATCGATACGTGGCGCGAAGCCAAGGAGTGGCAGAAGGCCACCGATATCGCGAAAGAAGCGGTTCAGAAGCTGCCCGGCAGCCGGGATTTGAAACTGGTGTTGGCGTCGCAGCAGGCGGATATGGGCGAGGCCGACAAAGCGCTGAAGGACGTCCGCGCGATGTTGAAGGGAGATGCCAATTCCAATTCCAGCTCCACCTCTAACTCTAACTCTGACGACCGCCAGGTTTATATCGCCTTAGCGCAGATGAACACGCGGCTGCGCCGGTTCAGCGATGCCGAGCAGGCGCTCGACAAGGCTGAGCAGCTATCGAGCAAGGCGGACGACAAGGAGTATGTCTGGTTTCTGCGTGGCTCGACTTTTGAGCGTGAGAAGCGCTACGCCGAAGCGGAAGAACAGTTCAAAAAGGTCGTGGCCAGCGATCCAGAGCATGCTTCGGCCCTGAATTATCTGGGCTACATGCTGGCCGACCAAAACACGAAGCTCGAAGAAGCGCTGGGATACATCAAGCGCGCCGTGGACCTCGATCCCACCAACGGCGCCTATCTCGATTCCCTCGGCTGGGCTTACTTTCGCATGGGAAAATATGAATTGGCGGAAGACAACCTGCTGAAGGCTTCGCAGAAAATCAATACCGATCCCACTGTCCACGATCACTTGGGCGATCTGTATCAGAAAACCGGGCGGCTGAAGCTGGCGGCAACCAACTGGGAGCGCGCGCTGATTGAGTGGAACCGCACGATTGCCTCGGAAGTCGATCCGGCAGACCAGGCGCGGGTGCAGAGGAAGCTCGATTCCGCGAAGATGAAACTGGCCAGAGAAGAAGGCGCGAAGCCGTAGCGCGAAATAGTAGATCGATGCGTTTTCGGTTCTCGATTCACACTCTAGGCAATGTCAAGACGCCGCAAGATTCTTCTGACTGCGCTATCGCTCCTATTGCTGGCTGCGGCTCTCGTCGCCTGGCAGATGGTCCTGCCGAAGCCTCGGTCGTCATTCGCCAGCCTGCAACCCGCTCCCGACTTCACGTTGAACGATCAGGATGGCAAGCCATTCACTCTCTCAAGCCTGCGTGGATCGCGCGTCGTGCTGGTGTTCTATCGCGGCTACTGGTGACCGTTCTGCATGCGCCAACTGCGCGAGTTCGCTCAGCATGCCGGTGAATTCGAACAGGCGAAAGCGCGCCTGGTAGCGATCAGCGTGGACGATCAAGAACATGCGCACCTGGTTTGGGACAAGCAGGCAGTCCACCAATTCGTTATCCTCAGCGATCCCGGGGCGCAGGTGATTCGCCAATACGGGCTGCTTCACCCGCATGGTAAAGGTGACACCGATATCGCCATCCGCACGACCTTTGTGATCGACGAAGACGGACGTGAACGCTGGCGCAAGGTTTCCGCCACCATCCCCGAGATTCCCAAGGCCGCGGAAGTGCTGCAACAGTTACGAGGGATGCAGTAGTTGAATGTTGATGGCGGCTATCCGATCAACATTCAACAATCACGAATCCGCAGTGCTAGACTTTCCCCATGCTCGCCGACTATGCGGTGCGCGTAGAAAACTCCCGCGGACGCCGGCATCCTGAGCCGCCGCATCCTTATCGCAATGACTTTCAGCGCGACCGTGACCGTGTCGTCCATGCCCGCGCCTTTCGCCGTCTGGAAGCAAAGACGCAGGTTTTCACACGCCGCTACTCCGACCATTTCCGCAACCGGCTGACGCACACCATTGAGGTCGCGCAGATCTCGCGCACCATCGCCGCGCAACTTGGACTGAACACCGATCTGGCGGAGGCGCTCGCGCTGGTGCACGATCTCGGCCACCCTCCTTTCGGCCACTCGGGAGAAAAAGCGCTCGACGCCGCCATGCGCGAGCACGGGTTTTTGTTCGATCACAATCTGCATGCGCTCCGTATCGTCGAAGACTTCGAACTGCGTTACGCCGCTTTCCGCGGGCTGAATCTGACGTTTGAAGTCCGCGAGGGCATCATCAAGCACTCGCACGATTACGATGCTGGGCAACATCCGGAACTTGCCGAGTATCTGCTCGATCAGCGGCCGCCGCTCGAAGCGCAGCTCATCGACCTTACCGACGAGATTGCCTACAACACCGCCGACCTCGATGATGGCTACGAAGCGCGGCTGCTCACGGTCGAGCAGATTGCGGATGGCGTTGATCTGCGCACACGGCGCAACGTGTGAAAGCGGCAGGCGCGCATTCTCTCGAAGATGTCCGCCGCCACACCGAGCGACTGGCCGCGTTCAGCCCTCCGGTCGAAGAGGAGCGCCGCCAGCTGAAAGACTTTCTCTACGAGAATCTCTACTACAGTCCGGCACTGGCGGGAGAGAAAGAAGACGCCGAGCGCATCACCGGAGAGCTCTTTGCCCATTGGATGGAAGAACCCGACGACCTACCGCGCAACTATCGCGAAAAAGCCGCGCAGGAGCCGCTACCCCGCGTGATCTGCGATTACATTGCAGGGATGACGGATCCGTTTATTTATCAGCAGTATGAGAAGTACTGTTGCGGGGAGTGAGCTACCGAAACCTCAATCTTGTGTTGAATCTGTAATGCGAGTAGAGTTCGAGCCGAAACCGCAAGGCGTGAAAACCCCAGCGTTGCCGGATGAAGGTGCGTATGGCAAATGCATTTGGTACCGATATTTTGATTCAAGCCGAAGACCCGATGAAGGCTGCCAACTTCTATGTCGAGGAACTAGGCTTTGAGATTACGGATAAGAATCCGAAAATGATCGGCCTCCACGGAGAAAACATCAATCTGTTTATTGAGCCTGGTCCCGCTCTTGGGCCAGTATTGGAGGTCACTGTAAAGAACGTTAAGGAAGCAAAGGCGAGGCTCCAGAAAAAGGGTTGCCAGGTAATCAAGGATGAGCCCGATTTCCCGAGAGTTTATATCAAGGATCCAAATGGGCTGATTTACAATTTGACGGAGTGACGGTTTTGCGAGCGCGTGCCGCGCGATCCCAAACTGCCGATGTTACTCATTTTCCCCAAATAACCCGGTAAATCAGGCCCGCGGCACCATCGCTCACGTACATCGCCCCGTCGCCACCAAACACGATCCCCACCGGACGCCCCATCCACCGGCCTTTCTTCGTCTCGTCCGGCGCCAGCCATCCGGTAATGAAATCTTCCGCGCCGCCCCGGGGCTGGCCTTTATCGTCGAGTTTCACTCGTACAATCTTGTATCCTGTCGGAACGCTGCGATTCCACGAGCCATGAAATGCGACGAAGATGTTGTTCCGGTACTCAGGCGGGAACTCCGACCCCTCATAAAACGCGAGTCCCAGCGGGGCGGAGTGCGCCTGCATCTGGACTTTCGGCGCAATCACATTCTTGCAACGATTGTCGCCCGGCTTGGTGAATTTTGAATCGGGCACGCGGTCGCCATAGCAATAGGGCCAGCCGGCATCGCCGCCTTCTTTGCCAAGATCGACGATGACTTCCGGCGGCAGATCGTCGCCCAGCCAGTCGCGCCCGTTCACTGTGGCCCAGACGGTATCCGTCTTGGGATTCACCGCCAGCCCCACGGCATTGCGCAGGCCTTTCGCGAAGATCTTCTGGCCGCTGCCGTCCGGATTGAATTCCATCACGGCCGCCCGCCGCGGATCTTTCTCGATGCAGAGGTTGCAACTCGATCCGGCCGAGACGTGCATCTTGCCGCCGTGAAACAGGAGGCTGCGCGTCGAGTGCCCGCCGCCGCCGGGCAGATCGGCGAGCGCTTTCGGATTAGACGCCCGCAGGTTGGCCTCGTCCCAGTCATAGCGGCGAACCTTGTCGTTTTCGGCGACGTACAGCCTGCCTTCGTAAAACGCGATTCCGTGCGGCTCATTCAGCCCGCTGAGGACATCTGCCGTCCGCTCGGCCTTCCCTGCATGTTTCGGATCGGGAAGCGCGACCACCCTGCCCTCTCCCGATTCGCTGACCAGCAGGACGCCGCCCGGGCTGAAGGCCATCATACGAGCGGATTCCACTTCCTCGGCAAAAACTGAGATGTGGAATCCCGGCGGCGCTTTCAAGCGCGCGAGATCAAAGGAAGTTTTCTCGGCGCGGGCAAAATTGGCAAAAGTGGTGTAGGCGAGGTATGCGATTACGCAAGACAACACTGCGATGAACGACAGAAAAACAATTCCTATTCGCCTCAGGATGATGCCACGTTGAGCCATTGTTGTCTTTCCAGTCCCTCAACTATCAGAGGCTCGAGTGGAAGAATACTACTCGTGCACGCAGTTTTTATATCGGCCCCCGCCAAAATTACCGCCAAGCGCGGTTCGTCGCGGGGGAATGATAGGGTTCAATATCTATGAAAATAAAGCACTTGCAGTCTACCTCCGAAACCGGGGCATTTGGCATCCAAACTGTTTATAGAAATGCGGGCCGGTAGGTTAAGGTCGGCTTTTTTGAGGCAAGTGTTTGCGGCATCTGTGGCGTTTGGCACTCGCCTCCCGAAAGTTTGCAGGTTCTGTTCAGGTTCTGTTAACGACGCAATTAAAATCGCGCCGGAAGGCGCTTGGAGTGGCTCCCCCCACTCCCCCACTTGGAGGAAGTTAAAATGAAAAACCGCACCGTCTTCGCTCTGCTGCTGGCCGGAATCCTAGCTGTGCCAGTTTTTGCGCAAGATAATTCCACTCCCCAGACTCAACCATCGTCGACCCAACCCGCAGCCCAGACGGCCACCAAGGCCGACAGCGCCACGGGCAAAGAGCCCCTGCAACCGGAGACTCGCGAAGGCTTCTGGGGTCACATGAATCCGTTCGCGCGCAAGAAATACGTTGCGCGTCAGACCCAGCCGATCCGCGACCGCATCAACGAACTCGATGAGCTGACCGCGACCAACACCAAGTCGATCAAGGACACCGATTCCCGCGCGCAGCAGGGAATCCAGCTCGCTTCGGCGAAGGCCAACGAGGCCGATCAGCATGCCATCGACGCCGGCAACAAGGCGCAGGCCGCGCAACAGACCGCGCAACAGGCCCACACCCGTCTGAATACGGTCGAGCAGGTGGTCACGAACATCGATCAGTATCAGCCCACGACCCAGACCGAAATCCTTTTCAAACCCGGACAGACGGTGCTGAGCAAGAACGCCAAGACCGCTCTCGATGAAATGGCTACCCCGCTGAAGAGTCAGCGTGGCTACGTCGTCGAAGTCCAAGGCTTCTCCTCGGGTCATGGACAGGTGGCGATCTCCAACTCGCAGAAGATGGCCGAGTCGGTGGTCCGCTATCTGGTGCTGAACCACGACATTCCGGTCTACCGGATTTACCTCGTCGGCATGGGTAATGCACCGGTCCCGGCCACAGCGGCCGCGGGGACAGAGCCCGCGCCGAAGCCGAAGCGCATCACGGGTGGCCGCGTCGAAATCAGCCTCCTGAAGAACAATCTGGAGCAGCTTGCTTCGACGAGCAGCACACCGACGTCGACTCAGGATCAACAGCAGCCGAAGTAGAGTTACCCTCCCCTGGAAGCCCTCCCGTGAAAACGGGAGGGTTTTTTATTTGTGGGAACGTGGCTGCGCCCATTTTTAGACGGGGGAGAGCCCCGTTACCACGCAATTTTCCACACAACTATCGAGTCCTACATCGTGCTATCCTCCAACGCGTCATGGAAACTCTGCTCTACTTCCGCACACCTTCGCCCGTCGGCCCGCTCTTTCTCGCCGCTTCCACAAAAGGTCTGGTGCGACTCGAATTCGAAGCCCGCATGCAGAAGCTGAATTCCGATACGACTGAGCTGCGTGAGTCCAAACCTGCGCTCGCCCCCTATCTCCGCGAACTTAACGGTTACTTCGCGGGTGAGCGACGCGAGTTCTCCCTCCCACTCGATCTTCGCGGAACCGAATTCCAACGCGCGTGCTGGCGTGCACTGCTCGAAATTCCATACGGTGAAACCCGCAGTTACCGTGACATCGCCCAAGCCGTTGGCCATCCGCACGCCTACCGAGCGGTCGGCATGTCGAACAACCGGAATCCAATCGCCATCGTCGTCCCCTGCCACCGGGTGATTGCGTCGAGCGGATCCCTGTGTGGTTACGGCGGCGGGCTCGACATCAAACGCAAGTTGCTGGAGCTTGAGCAAGGCAGTTTTCATCTTTGTCTTCCGCTGGGGATCGGCGCATAGAAGGCGTCCGGCGTTTTCTCCTGTACACTAGCCGCCATCTTCATCGTGAACGCCACGGGCTCATCCACGACTTCCACCGTCCGCAAGGCCAGCCTTTTCTATTTCGTCTTCGTGATGTTTTCCTACACGACAGGAGGCCCGTTCGGTGTCGAAGGTATGGTCACGACCAGCGGCCCCGGCATGACCCTGCTCTATCACCTGCTGATCCCGCTGTTCTGGTGCATCCCGGTGTCGCTTGTTGCCGCCGAACTCACCACCGCCATGCCTGTCGAAGGCGGCTTCTATCGCTGGAGCCGCGCCGCCTTTGGAGATTTCTGGGGATTCCTCGCCGGATGGTGGAACTGGTCCGCCTCCTTCCTTCTCGGCGGCTCCTACGCCGTGCTCTTCACCGACTACTTGACTTTCTATTTCCCCCAGATCGTCGGCTGGAAGCACTGGCTGGTTTCATTTATCCTGATCGCCCTCATCGCCTGGATCAATATTCGCGGGATTCAGATGGTCGGCAAGGCCGCCACTGTTTTCGAAATATTTATTTTTATTCCCATGATCGCCATGATCGTCCTCGGCCTCGCCAGGTGGCATCACAATCCGTTTGTGCCGTTTGTGCCGCCAAACCAGCCTTTTTCCAAAGTATTCGGAGTGGGTCTTGCCCTGGGCCTTTGGCTCTATTCCGGATACGAGCAACTTTCCTCCGTGGCCGAGGAAGTCGAGAACCCGCAACGCAGCTACCCGCGAGCGCTAGCTCTGGTCGTTCCCCTTTCCATTGCGACGTACTTCCTGCCGACGTTCGCGGCCCTGGCTGCGCTCGGCAACTGGCAACAGTGGAAAGATGGATACTTCTCCACCGCCGCCGTGCTAATCGGTGGCCCCTGGCTCGGCAATCTGATGACGATCGCCGCTATGGTGGGCAACGTGGCGCTGCTCAACAGCACCGTGCTCACCACCACGCGCATGCCCTTTGCGCTGGCCGAAGACGGATACCTGCCGCCGTTCCTCACGCGCCGGCATCCGCGCTACGGCACGCCCTGGATCGCGATTTTGATCTCCTCGGCGATCTACGCCTCGCTGGCGCTGCATTCGCTTGGCGAATTGATCAGCATCTACGTCTGGCTGCGCGCCGCCACCACCGTGCTGACCGTCCTTTCCGCCTGGGGGCTGCGCCGCAAACGCCCCGACTTGCCGCGAGCCTTCCGCATCCCCGGCGGCAATCTCGGACTGATCTACGTGATCGCAATGCCACTCGCGATGACCTACGTTGTCCTGCGTTACAGTGATCCGATCGCGCTGCGATGGGGGCCGTGGGCACTCGTTGCGGGCCCAGTCGTTTATTTTGTGGTGAAATGGTTTGCAAAGCGCGCAGGGCAACAGGCGGACAAAGCAGAGTAGGTTCGCATGCACGCATCGCGAGGTTCGTATCAGGGGTATCGCTTTGGCGATACCGCAATGCATCGTCGAGAATAGCGCCTTCAGGCGCTGCGTCGGTCGAGCGAGGAACAAGTGCTCTTTACAATCTGTGAACTGAGCCGAAAAATTCGCGACCGCGAAATCTCTCCGGTCGAACTCACGCACCACTGCCTCGTGCTCATCGAAAAGCTCAACCCTCTGCTCAACGCCTACATCACAGTTACAGCCGAATCGGCTCTTGAGCGGGCCCGTCTTGCCGAGCGAGAAATCTTCCGTGGAACCTATCTCGGCCCCCTTCACGGCATCCCCATCGGACTCAAAGATATTATCGATGTCGCCGGAGTCCGCACCACCGCCGCCAGCGCGCAGTTCAAAGATCGCGTGCCCAGCGAAGACGCCGAGGTCGTCCGCCGCCTGCGTTGCGGAGGCGCGGTCTTTTTGGGCAAACAGAACCTGCACGAATTCGCTTACGGCGGCAGCTCGATCATCAGCTGCTTTGGCGAGGTTCACAACCCATGGAACACGACGCGGGTCGCTGGCGGCTCCTCCGGAGGCTCCGCCGCCAGTGTTGCCGCCGCTCTCGGCTTCGCCGCCGTCGGCACGGACACCGCCGGTTCCATCCGCTTGCCCGCAGCCTACTGTGGCGTCGTGGGGCTCAAGCCGACTTACGGCCGCGTGAGCGCGCGCGGGGTCATCCCGCTGTCGCCGTCGCTCGATCACGTCGGCCCGATCGCAAACTCGGTTTATGACGCGGCTTTGATGCTGCAAGTGATGACGGGCCGAGCCTCAGCCGATCCCTGCGCTGAGCCCAGTTTCATTTCAGCGTTCGACGAGCTTCCACCGAATCTGCGCGTCGGTGTGCCCCGAGAGTTCTTCTTCGACGACCTTCATCCCGAGGTTGCCGATGCAATCGATAAGGCGATTCAGGTCTTCGCCGCACTCCGCGCCGAGATTCGTGATGTCAAACTCGAAGTCTCCACCGACCGCACGCTCGCGAGCGCCGAAGCCTATGCGTATCACAAACCGTTCGTCGAGCGCTCACCCGAACTTTATCAGCCCGCGACGCTCGCGCGCATACAGGCCGGCGCCAAGATCTCAGCGGATGATGTTCTCCGCGCCACCGACGATCTTCGTGCGAGCCGTGAGGCGATCCGAAAAGTATTCGATGAGGTGGACGTGCTGCTAACGCCGACAGTTCCGATTCCGCCGCCGTTGATTGCCGATCTGCTGAAGCGTCCCGAAGACTTGCGCGCGCAAGAGATGATCATGCTGCGCAACACGCGGCCCTTCAACGTCTGGGGGATTCCGACGATCTCGATACCGTGCGGATTTACAAGCGATGGCTTGCCCATCGGCCTGCAATTAGCCGCCGGTCCTGGGCACGGGATCGTATTGCTGCAAGCCGCGCAGGTCTTTGAACAAGCGACAGAATGGCACGAGAAGATGCCATCACTGGCGAACCTCTGACAAAGTGGAAGATTTAGGAAGATGTCAGCACAACCTTCTTGATTTTACGGCCGAGTCGCACCGTAAGGGTTGTACCAGCGTGAGCCTTGACGATAGGCGAAGTTGTCTTCACACCATCCACGCTGACGGCGCCTTCTTTGATCTTCCGATCCGCTTCACTCGTCGACAATGCAAATCCGATCTTAACCAGAACCTTCGCCAGACGCACGCCGTCGCCTTCACGATTCGCAACCTCTGCGAAGGCAACCGGCACCGTTTCGATTTCCTCCGGTACCTGATCTCTCTGAAATTGCCGTGCCCAGTCCTCCGCCGCCTTCGCCGCTGACTCCGCCGAGTGAAAATCCGCCACAATCCCCCGCGCCAACTCTTTCTTCAGCGCCATCGGATGCGCCTTCCCGTTCGCAGCGTCCGCCTTCATCGTTGCTATCTGCTCCATTCGCACATCCGTCAGCAGCTCGTAATAACGCCACATCATCTCGTCGGAAATCGACATCACTTTGCCATACATCTCAAGTGGCGGCTCGTGTATTCCAATCGCGTTCCCCAGCGACTTCGACATCTTGTTCACGCCGTCGAGGCCTTCGAGAATCGGCGTAGTCAGCACCACCTGCGACTCCTGCCCGTACGCGCGCTGCAACTCGCGTCCCACCAGTAGATTGAATTTCTGATCGGTGCCGCCCAATTCGACATCGGCTTCGAGCACCACAGAGTCGTATCCCTGCGCCAGCGGATAGATCAGTTCATGCATGGCAATCGGTTTCTCGTCACGGAAGCGCTTGTGGAAGTCCTCGCGCTCGAGCATTTGCGAGACCGTGTACTTCGCGGTCAATCGGATGAAATCTTCGGCCGAGAACTTCGAAAACCAGCGGCTGTTGAAGTCCACTACCGTCTTTTCCGGATTGAGAATCCTGAAAACCTGCGCTTTGTAAGTCTCGGCGTTCTCCGCAATCTGCTCGCGCGACAGCGGAGGCCGCGTCGCTGAGCGCCCCGTCGGATCTCCGATCATCCCGGTGAAATCCCCGATCAGGAAGATAACCGTGTGTCCAAGATCCTGAAAATGTTTGAGCTTGCGCAGCAGGACCGTGTGCCCCAGGTGCAGATCGGGCGCGGTCGGATCGAAGCCCGCCTTCACCCGCAGCGGCTTGCCCGAAGCGAGCGAGCGTTCAAGCTTGGAGCGCAGTTCGGATTCTTTGACGATCTCCGCCGCGCCCTTCTTGAGGTATGCCAGCTGTTCGTCAACCGGTGGAAAGTTAGCCATGTCGTAGTGATTATAACGACCCTGTTCGTGGAGAGCCGGGCGTCCTCGCCCGGCCGCGATGATGCTGGCGCACGCGGGACCGGCGAGACGCCCGTCCCTCCATCAATTCGCAAGGCTACCCGTGCCGATAGAAGCTCAGCGCCGCTTCTCCCTGCACCAGTTTGCGATACCGCCGCAATTCCCCAAACACGTCTCCCGGATCAAACCTTTTCTCATGCTCTGCGATCACAAGGCTCCGCTCGCGCAACAATTTCGATTCCGCCAGTGCCACCAGCGTCTTCGTGTACTCGTCCTGCATCGAGTATGGCGGATCCAGAAACACGAAATCGGCACCGTTCCGCAGCGCCTCCAATTGCCGCAAGGCTTTTCCGGCCTCGACCTTCATGATCTGGAAGCCGCTCGCAATCCCCAATGACTTCAGGTTCCCGGCAATCACTTCCGCCGCCGCTTTGGACGACTCGACGAAATGCACCATCCGCGCGCCGCGGCTGAGTGCCTCAATGCCCACCGCGCCTGTCCCCGCATACAAATCGAACCACGTCGACTCCGCCAGCGCGGCCGGATCGCCCGCACAGAGCACGTTGAACAGCGTCTCCCGCAGCCGGTCCGCCGTCGGACGGATTTCGAGGCCGGGCAACGATCGCAATGTCCGGCGCCGGTACTTTCCCGCAATCACTCTCATACGTTCGCGCTCACAGCGGTCCAGTGGGAGACGCGGCAAGCCGCGTCTCTACGGGAGATGCCCCTCAGGCCCAGCCCTTCCGATTCGCCTTTTCGCAACCCCGCAGCGTGAATCGGTGTCTAAGTAGATAGAATACTGGTAGGCATGTCGATGCGCAGTTGGTCCATCCCGGTCGGACGTCTTTTCGGAATCGAAATTCGCATTCATCTGACCTTCTTGTTTCTGCTGGTCTTCGTGTGGAGCACCGAAGCCGGTACGCAGGATGCCGGCACCGCCCTGCGCGGGCTCGCTCTGGTCGGCATCGTTTTCGGCAGCGTGGTTCTGCACGAATTAGGTCACGCGCTGGTGGCTCGCGGTTCGGGCATTCCGGCGAAGGGCATCATCCTGTTGCCAATCGGCGGAATCACGATCCTCGACGAAGCGCATGCCATTCCCGATTCGATCGACGCCTGGAAGCGTGACATCCGCATCGCGGTTGCCGGACCCCTGGTGAATCTTGTCATCGCTGGATTGTCCGCAATCGTTTTGGTTGCGGTCGTACCAGGCTTTTCGCTTAGCTCAAGGCCGCTTCTCCACTCAAGCGCACTGTTGCGGAGCATCGTCTGGTCGAACCTCTACCTCGGGTTATTCAACCTGCTGCCTGCATATCCCATGGATGGCGGGCGCGTCTTGCGCGCTGTTTTTTCGCGGCGCACCGACATGGTTCAAGCCACGCAGCGCGCGGTCCGCATCGGCCACGTCTTCTCCATTATGTTCATGATGGTCGGAATGCTGATGAGCAACTGGTGGCTGGTGATGATCGGATTTTTCCTCTTCGTTGGCGCGCAACTCGAAGAGCGCTCGGCGGTATTTCAATCCGTGCTGCAAAGCGTGCGGCTGGAAGAAGTCATGCTCACCGATTTCGCCACCCTCTCGCCCGCCGACACTTTGGAAGACGCGCTCGAAAAGGCCGTGCATACGCTGCAGGATGATTTTCCGGTGGTGCGCGGCAGCGACATGGTGGGCGTGGTCTCGAAGCAAAAAATCCTCGAAGCGCTGCGCGCCGAAGGCAACGGCTACGTGCAGGCTGTGATGAACCGCATTTTCGAAGTTGCCGCCAGGCAGGAGTCGCTTGCCTCCGCCTTCCGCAAGCTCTCCGCGAACAATCTCAGCATCATCCCGGTGGTCGACGAACAGCAGTTGGTCGGGATTGTCACTCTGCAGAACCTGATGCACTCCATGTCGCTCTTGGCCGAGAGCCGCAAATTGCGCAGAGAAGCGCTGGACTCGTAGGAGGTCAGAGGTAAGAGGTCAGATTGCAGAGGTGAAATTCCCAGGTTCGGCGACGGCGTTTGCGCGACAGTTTCTAACCTCCACAATCTGACCTCTCACCTCTGACCTTTCGCGTACACTTCCTGCGCCGCGCGCACCGCACAGCCAAACTCGACCTTGCTCCCCGTGGTTTCGGCGATTACATGTTCGAGGGCGGCTAGCACTCCCACCGTGTCCAGATAATCGTAGTAGCCAATGTGAGCGATGCGGAAAAGCTGTCCCTTCATTTCAGCCTGTCCGTTGGCCACGACCGCGCCAAACTGTTCGCGGAAGCGTTTGCAAATGGCCGTTGAATCAGTGCCGGCCGGCGCAGCGACGGCAGTCAGCGCGGCCGCTGGAGAACTCGCCGCGAATAGCTTCAGGCCCAGCGCTTCGACACCGGCACGCGTCATCGCCGCGCACAATTCCGCGTTCGCGATCAGCGCGTCGCGCCCCGCGGCAAGGTTCCCGTCACCGATTTGACGCACATAATCGAGCGCCGCGGCCAATCCCGCAAACAGGGAGGTCGCGGGCGTGTATGCCGTCTCCGCCTTGGCCGCCGATTTCCGTTCCTTGCGCAGATCGAAGTAATACCGCGGAGACTTCGCCATCTCCATGCGCTGCCACGCCCGCTCGCTGATTGCGCCATAGGCTAATCCGGGCGGGATCATCAGCGCCTTCTGCGAGCCGCCAATGATAACGTCGATTCCCCAGGCGTCGACGTCGAGGTGAGTTGTGCCCAATCCGGTGATCGCGTCAACCACAAATAAAGTATCTGGCAAAGCCCGCACGAGTTTCGCAATCCCCTCGACGTCATGGCGCGCGCCCGTGGAACTTTCGGTCGCCTGGACATAAACGCAGCGGATCTCCGGCGTCAGCTTGCGGCGCACTTCCTCCAGCGAAATTGTTTCGCCATAGGGAGCGGTCACCGTTTCCACGGAGCAGCCAAACGCCTTCGCCAGCGATGTCCAACGCTCGCCGAACTTTCCGGCGGTCAGCACCAGTACCCGATCGCCCGGAGAAGTCAGGTTCGAGATCGAGGCTTCCATGAAACCCGTGCCGGACGATGAGAGCACGAGCACGTCGTTCTTCGTGCCGATGAACTCCTTGAGGTCGGCGAGAACGCGCGTGAAGAGGGCGCGGAAATCAGCGGTGCGATGGTGCGCGCTATAGGAAGCCATCGCCGTCTGGGCTTGGGGCAGCAGGGGCGTCGGTCCGGGAGTGAAGAGCCTGTTCTTCTTGAGCATGGGAATGAATCAGAATAAGGGATGCAACCGGATTCGGGAAGTGATTGCAGAGGGCAGAGGTTAGATTGCAGAGGTTAGAATCACTCGCTATAGACCCTTGCGTTTGAGCATAAGGTTCTGACCACTGCAATCTGACCTCTGACCTCTGACCTTTCCAGCGTTCTATAATCCTCCCATGCCCCTCATCGACCAGATACAGAAAGACATTGTCACGGCCATGAAGGCCCGCGAAGAGCACCGACTCTCCACCCTGCGCATGGTCAAGACCGCGCTCAAGAACCGCGAGGTCGACAAGATGGCGCCGCTCGACGACAAGGAATCGCAGCAAGTGCTTTCGACGCTGATCAAGCAGCGCAAGGACTCGGTCGAGCAGTTCACCAAGGGCGGACGCCAGGAGATGGCCGACAAGGAAGCCGCCGAGATCAAGCTGATCGAGGCTTATCTACCTAAGGCCGCGGGCGAAGAAGAAATCGTGGCTGGAGTCCGCGCGGCCATTGCCGAGATGACGCCCGCTCCTGCCATGAAAGACATGGGGACAGTTATGAAAGCCGCAATGGCACGCTTCGCCGCCGCCGGGATGCGGGTGGATGGCAAGGTGGTGAGCGAGGCGGTGAAGAAGCAGTTGGCGGGGAAGTAGTATTTTGGGCACGCGGGCCGATCTTTCTTTCAGTGTCCCAGGCGCTGAAAATGCCCTCAATACGCGTCCTTCCGGTGCCGGAAGGAGTGCAGCACGACTTCGCTTCCAAAAATGTCGTAGCGCAGGCGGTAGTCTCTTCAGCGCACGCGCCACTGTCCTTCTCCCGGTTTCAAGCCCGCGAGCTTCTTGATCTTGTGACGTCCGTTGCGGTTGTGGGGATCGTCGCTGAGAATCTCAATCCGTTCTTCGAGGGCGCGGACCAAGGCGGAGTCCTTCCTGGAGATCGCTCGGAATTCCCGCTCGAACGCGGGCGTGGCGAGGACTCGAAACGGTCCGGCCATGACGCTTTGCTCTTATTTCTTCTTGCGCTTGCTGCTCGGAGCTTTCAGTTCAGACAGGAATACTTGTGCACTGCGCGCCGCTCCGCGGCGATACTCCGCCGTGCTGGTCTGGACTTGTTCCTTCACTGAGTGGTTCTGCATTTCCAGATAGTCCTCAAGATCGTCCACGTGCATGAGGCCCACGACGGGGATGCCGTCGTTCTCCAGAATGAAGAATTCGCGGTTCACGTGGGCCGGCGCACCACTTGGCCGAGATTCACTCGCGCTTTGGTCAGGGGAAGGCGGTTTACTATTGTTTTCATAGGATTGATCAATGTTAATCAATCCTACTCGATTTGGCAGGACGACAGAATTCCGGTCAGATTCGACGCGTGGGGAGTAGTGCCTCAGTCAGCGAGCCGAGCATTCGCTCGGCTGGACGGCCGAGGGCGGCCGTCCCTACGCGGCTCGTAGCGACGCGGAAGTTCGTGCTGCTATTTGCCCCGCTGCCACTCCCGATAGGCTTCGCTCTTCCCGATGCCGCGCTCTTTCGCTACTTTCTTCAGCGCGGCTTTTTCATCGGCCTTTTCTTTGGCCATGATTTCGCGCACGCGCTGGGCGACGCTCACGGCCTCGGATGCGGACGAAACCACTCCCTCTTCGGCTTTCGCGATCAAGAGTGTGATCTCGCCTTTTACGTCTCCACGGGATTTGAATTGTTTGAGAATCTCTCCTGCACGCCCACGCAGGAATTCTTCGTGGATCTTTGTTACCTCGCGGGCGACGACCACGTGCCGCGCTTCTCCTAGAATCTCAGAAACATCCGCCAGCGTCTCCAGTAGGCGGTGGGGAGCTTCGTAGAACACCTGCGTTCTTGGCGACTCGCAAATGCTTTCCAGCAGCTTGCGGCGCTGTCCTGACTTGGCGGGGAGGAATCCGCTGAAGCGGAAGGAATCGGTGGGCAGGCCGCTTGCCACCAGCGCTGCCAGGAAAGCCGACGCTCCGGGAATCGGTATGACCGGCACGTGATGCCGGATGGCTAGCGCAATCAGCCGGAATCCGGGGTCGGAGATGCCGGGCATGCCTGCGTCGGTGACGAGAGCTATCTTCGCGCCGCCTTCGAGGTCGACGACCAACTCGGAGGCTTTGGTCATCTCGTTGTGCTCGTGATAGCTGACCAGCCGCGTCTGAATGCCGTAATGGCTCAGGAGCTTGAGAGTCTGGCGTGTGTCCTCGCAGGCGATCAGGTCAACTTCTTTGAGGACGCGAAGTGCGCGCAGAGTAATGTCTTCGAGGTTGCCGATGGGGGTGGCGACCAGGTAGAGGGACGGGCCTCCAATCGCCGTGCCTCGTTCTGAGATGCCGCCATTCTGTGTGTCTTGACCCATGCGGAGAGTCTAGCAAGGAACTCGCGCGTCTGGGTCCCTCGTGGGACGGGCGAGGCGCCCGTGGCTCCACCGAAGCCGAGTTTTGTCCAGCGAACCAGCGCGATCAACTCTGCGCTTCGCCTTTTATTCGCTTCGTGCTAAACTGACCAAACTGATGTGACAGCCGACACGTCACGCTCCAGCCCGCGGGTGTAGGCTACGAGGGATTCGTACCCCGAATTCCAGATT
>Ga0193751_1000527_pt1 | contig 29547 bp, 31 predicted proteins | sample L1c2metaG_FD_143050 | JGI IMG/M metagenome (GOLD analysis project Ga0193751, IMG submission 143050) | Soil microbial communities from a riparian zone of the East river system, Colorado, United States - L1c2 | ecosystem: Environmental > Terrestrial > Soil > Riparian zone | place: USA: East River... | reverse complement strand
GCCATGCCGCCGCACCCCCAGCACGATGCCTTCGTCAGTCCATTCCATGGGCGAGAGTGTAACATGTAGGGTGGGCTAAGCGAAGCGAGCCCACCAATTACGTACAAGCGTTTGAGATGGATATGGTGGGCACGGCGCAAAAATTCGCCTTTGCCCACCCTACGTTTCCTGCACCGCGTCCGGGACACGAGATCACTTCACGCGTTGAACCATCCCTTCGCGTCGCCGGTAAAGGAACAATACAGCCCCGCCGCCGTGAGCGCGCAGGATACGACCTCGATCGCGCTATCCACCTGCAACCCGCCATCACCGACGATCTGCAACAGCGAGATGACGGAAAGCACCAGCGAGCCAACCAATACCCAGCGCGGCCAGTTCTTTCGCCGCTGGGCGGCAAGCCAGACGAAGTAGAACAGCAGCAGGATCAGACAGGCTGCGAGCATAGTCGCGATCATGATCGTCGATTGCGTCATCTCGGCGCTCGGGGTCCGATCCTGAAAGGCGACCGACAGCGCGTCGAGCGCCAGCGAGGCGTACAGCAGTACTTCGAACCACAACACGTTCCTGGGTATGTTCATCGTTGGCGCCGGTTATTTCCTTGCTCGATCATTGCTCAATTATTGCTCGATTATTCCCTGGGGAATTCGAGACCCATTTCACGGTAACGATCGGGATCATCGCCCCAATCCTCGCGCACCTTCACGAACAGGAACAAATGCACGGGTTGGCCGACGATTTCCGCGATGTCCTTGCGGGATTCCGCGCCGATTGACTTGATGGTGGCGCCGCCCTTGCCGAGCACGATCTTGCGCTGGCTTTCGCGTTCGACAAAAATCGTCTGCTCGATCCGGATCGATTTGTCCTTGCGCTCGGTCCACGAGTCGGTCTCGACTGTGGATTGATAGGGCAATTCCTGATGCAACTGGCGGAATATCTTTTCCCGCGTGATCTCGGCCGCCAGATGCCGCATCGGCGCGTCCGACATCTGATCTTCCGGATAGTGAAACGGCCCCGGCGGCACCATGGCGGCCAGCGTGCGGCGCAAATCGTCGACGCCGTCGCCGGACAGCGCCGAGACCATGAACGTCCTCGCAAATGGCAGGCGGTCATTGGCGGCCTTGGCGAGCGCCAGCAGTTTTTCGCGCGGCACCAGATCGATCTTGTTCAGCACCAGGATCTTCTCGTGCTGGACGGTTGAGAGCCTGGTCAGGATCGAGTCGGCTTCCTCATCGATGCCCTCGCGCGCATCGATCAGCACGCAGACCAGATCGGCGTCATGAGCTCCGCTCCAGGCGGTGGACACCATGGCGCGGTCGAGCCGCCGTTTGGGCAAAAAAATCCCGGGCGTGTCGACCAGAATGATCTGCGCCCGGTTCTCGATCACGATGCCGCGGATCAGCGCGCGGGTGGTCTGCACCTTGCGCGAGACGATCGTCACCTTGGAGCCAACCAGCGCATTGACCAGCGTTGACTTGCCGACATTGGGAGCGCCAATCAGCGCGACAAAGCCGCAAGCTGTGTCAATCGGTGCAGTTTCGTGTCGGGTGTCATCCGTCATTGCTGCCGCCGGCGACGCCTTCGCGCGCGATCATCACGGAGGCTGCGACCTTTTCGGCGGCGCGCTTGCTGCCGCCGACGCCCTCGGCCGGTGCCAGCCCCGGCAATTCCACGGCAACCCGAAACTGCGGATCGTGATGCGGTCCGGTGCGTTCGATCTCGCGATAGACCGGCGTCGGCAGACCCTTGCCTTGCGCCCATTCCTGCAGCACCGTCTTGGGATCTCGCAGCGGCCGCCGCGGCTTGTGCATCCGCTCGGTCCAGTTGCGCTCGACGAATTGCGCCGCCGCAGGATAGCCGCCGTCGAGAAACACCGCGCCGATCACCGCCTCGCAGATGTCGCCGAGCACGGATTTGCGCAGGCGCGCGCCCGCCCCCGCGCCGACGGCGCCGAGCTTGATGTCATCGACCAGCGCGAGCGACTTGGCGACATCCGCACAGCTCTCCTTGCGCACGAGGTCGGCGAGCCGCTTCGACAACTCGCCCTCGTCAGCATTGGGAAAGGCGCGATACAGCATGTCGGAAACGATCAGTCCCAGAACGTGGTCGCCGAGGAATTCCAGGCGCTGGTAGCTGTCGCCGCGCTTGCGCGAGGATTTCAGCGCGGAGACATGGGTGAACGCCGTGGCGAGCAGCCCTGAATCGGCGAATTTGTGGCCGATGCGCGCCTCGAGGGCGGCCTTGGCGCCGGTCTTGGAGCGTTTTTTCCGGGCGGTTGCAGGTTCGCGCCCGGTCTCAGGCGGAAGGCCTGTTTCGCCAGATGACGACGAGGTCTTGATGTCAGGCGCGTCGTCGTTCATCGCACAATTGAAAATATGCGATTCCAGCGCACCGCAGTGGGCCAGCGCCAAAACATCCAGGCATGCTCGCCTTCGGCGATCGAGAAGAAAATCATCTGGGCCCGGCCGACGATATTCTCGAACGGCACGTAACCTACCGCCGACAGCACCCGGCTGTCGGTGGAGTTGTCGCGGTTGTCGCCCATCATGAAGAGATGGCCCGGAGGCACCGTGTAGACAATGGTGTTGTCATAGAAACCGTTGTCGACGCAATCGAGCGATTCATAGGTGACCCCGTTCGGCAGCGTCTCCTTCCACCGCTTCACGCGCGCGGTGGCGTCGGACCCGCAAGGATCCTCGCCGACGAAATCGCTCAGTCGCTCGCGTTTCACCGGAGCGTCATTGATGTGGAGCAGCCCCTCCTTCATCTGGATGCGATCCCCGGGCAAGCCGATCACGCGCTTGATGTAGTCGGTGGAGTCATCCTTCGGCAGGCGAAACACGACGATATCGCCGCGCGCCGGCTCCGAGCCGAAGATGCGGCCGGAAAACAAAGGCGGCGATAGCGGAAGAGAGTAATGGCTATAGCCGTAGGAATATTTCGATACGAAAAGATAGTCCCCGACCAGAAGCGTCGCCTTCATCGATCCCGAGGGGATGTTGAAGGGCTGGAACAGAAAGGTACGGATCACCAGGGCGATCAAGAGCGCATGGATGACGACGCGGATGGTTTCACCCAAACCGCTTTCGGATTTTGTGCCGGATGTCACGCTCATCGCTTTCCTGCTTCCCCGCCGCTGGTCCCCGCGCGGCGGCAGAACATTCTCCTCACGCGAATCGATGTTCGCTCCGCGTCCAGGAAAATGGTCTTGCTTTCTGATGTTGCCAGCGAATTCGGCGCGCCATGCCCAAATTCGCCCTGCTTCGATGTTCCCTGCGGCGTTTTAGACGGTTGTTCGCAGCCGCGCAATCAACGGCCTCATCAAAACTCCACAAGTTACTGATAAGTAACAAATTTTAGTTTTGCAGGGATGGTCTTGGGCTGCCCGCTACGGCGACTTAGAGTTTGCCGGCGGCGACCGCCGAAATTATGACGAAGGCCTGTGCCAACGGCCAGTCATCGGTAATGCTGAGGTCGATCCTCGCCTCTAAGCCCGGCGGTGTCATGGCCTGCAGCCGCGCCAGCGCCCCGCCGGTCAGTTGCATGGTCGGGCGGCCACCAGGCAGATTGACCACCCCCATGTCACGCCACCAGACCCCGCGCCGGATACCGGTGCCAAGCGCCTTGGAACAGGCTTCCTTGGCGGCAAACCTTTTGGCGTAGGTCGCCACGACCATCTTCTGGTTTTTGGCGCGGCGTTCGGCCCTGGCGCGTTCGGCCTCGGTAAAAATGCGATCGAGAAAGCGATCCCCGTGACGCTCGATGACCTTGGCGACCCTGCGAATGTCGATCAGGTCGGAGCCGATACCAACGATCATGCCTTGCCCGCCTGTCTGCCACCGGCAGGGCCGGACCTTTCGGCGTTGCTGCGGCCGCGATCCATCGCGGCCCGCATCGCGCGAACCGTCTCCGCAAGGCCGGTGAACAAGGCCTCTCCGATCATGTAATAGCCGATGTTCAACTCAACGACCTCAGGCAGAGATGCGATCTTTTCCGCGGTCGCATAATCGAGGCCGTGGCCGGCGTGAACTTCGAGGCCGGCCGAACGCGCCAGCTTCGCGCCCGCGACGATGCGCTGCCATTCCGATTCGGCCTTTGCCTGATGACCGTCGACCACCGCGTCACACCAGGCGCCGGTATGAATTTCGATGACGGGCGCGCGCAGTTTCGCCGCCATGTCGATCTGGGCGGGATCGGCGGCGATGAACAGCGACACCCGCACGCCCGCATCGCTCAATCGGCTGATGAATGGCGCAAGCGCGTTGTGCTGCCCGACCACGTCGAGACCGCCCTCGGTCGTCAATTCCTCCCGCCGCTCCGGGACCAAGCACACCGCGTGAGGTTTGGTCGCAAGCGCAACCGGCAGCATGTCCGCCGTCGCCGCCATCTCGAAATTCAACGGCTTTGAGATTTTTTCCTTCAGCCGCGCCATGTCCTCGTCGCGGATGTGGCGGCGGTCTTCGCGCAGGTGCGCAGTAATGCCGTCGGCGCCCGCCTCGATCGCGACAAGCGCGGCGCGCACCGGATCGGGACGGCGTCCGGCACGCGCGTTGCGAAGGGTCGCGACGTGATCGACGTTAACTCCAAGGCGGAGCGCGGGATGGGGCATGCAGGACTCGCGGGATTTAAGATTTCGAGTTTCTCATCCTTCAAGAGCGGCGGCGTCGCCGCATCTCGAAGGATGAACAGCGCATTGTGGTCTCATGGTTCGAGATGGCGGCGCAGTCAAGTATACGCAAACTGCGTAAACTTGTCTGCGGGCGCCTCCTCACCATGAGGAAATCTAGCCGTTGACGCGTTCGACCCGTGCGACGACGGCCTTGGCACGCAACTGGGCGATAATAGCGCTGAGATGCTTCAGGTCATAGACCTCAAGGTCGATGGTGAGCTCGGTGAAATCGGGCGAGCGGCGCGACATGCTGATATTATCGATATTGCCGTCATGCTCGGCGATCACGATGGCGACCTGGGCCAGGCTTCCGGGCTCGTTGACGTTATCAACGAGAATCCGCGCCGGAAAGCGCTGCGGTGTTGACTCGTCGACATCCCAGCGCACGTCGAGCCAGCGCTCCGGCTCCTCCTCGAAATCCCTTAGCGCCGGCGATTGGATCGGATAGATCGTGATGCCCTCGCCGGGGAATACGATCCCGACAATGCGGTCGCCCGGCACCGCGCCGCCATTCGGCGCGAACTTGACCGGCAAATCCGAGTTGATGCCGCGGATTGGAATGGCGGAGGGGCTGCGCGCCGGGTCGGGCGGCGACTTCAGCTTCAGTTTGGCAGCAAGGCCCTTTTTCGCGCCATAACGCGCGACCCGCTCCTCCTTGTAATCGGGGTACATGGCGCGCGCGACGTCGGAGGCCTTCATCTCGCCGCGACCGACCGCCGCCATCACGTCGTCGACCGAGGCCCGCGCCAGCCGCGGCAGCGCGCCCTTCAATTTGTCGTCGGCGTATTCGATTTTGGCGCGGGCGAACAGGCGCTCGACGATGCGGCGGCCGAGGCCGGCATATTGATCGCGCACCGCCGTGCGCGTGGCGCGTCGGATCGCCGCCCGCGCCTTGCCGGTGACCGCAAGCGATTCCCAGGCCGACGGCGGCGAGGACTGGGCTTCGGAGGTCAGCACCTCGACCTCGTCGCCATTCTGCAGCTCCGACGACAGCGGCGCGAACTTGCCATTGATCTTGCAGCCGACCGCGCTGTTGCCGACATCGGTATGCACGGCGTAGGCGAAGTCGATCACGTTGGCCTGCCGCGGCAGCGCGATCAGCTTGCCCTTTGGCGTAAAACAGAACACCTGGTCGTGAAACAGCTCGAGCTTGGTGTGCTCGAGAAACTCTTCCGGATTGGCGCTGTCGGAGAGGATCGCGATGGTGTGGCGAAGCCAGGCAAAGGCGTTGGATTCGCGCTTGAGAAGTTCGGTCGGCGATCCCACGCCATCCTTGTAGAAGGCGTGCGCGGCAATACCCAACTCCGCGATCTCGTCCATTTCCTCGGTGCGAATCTGCAATTCGACGCGTTGCTTGCCGGGGCCGATCACGGTGGTGTGGATCGAGCGGTAATCGTTTTGCTTGGGCGTCGAGATGTAATCCTTGAACCGGCCGGGTACCACCGGCCAGGTGGTGTGCACGGCGCCAAGCGCGCGGTAGCAGGACTCGACATCCTTCATCACGATGCGGAAACCGAAAATATCGGACAGTTGCTCGAAACCGACCGATTTGCGCTTCATCTTGGTCCAGATCGAAAACGGTTGCTTGCGCCGGCCATAGACATGCGCGCTCACACCGTTCTTCTGAAGGTTCCTGGAAAGCGCGCTTTCGATCTCGCCGATCAGGTTGCGGTTGCGGTCGGCCAGTGAATCCAGCCGTTGCATCACCACCGAATAGGCCTCCGGGTCGAGCGTGCGGAACGAAAGATCTTCGAGCTCTTCGCGCATCTCCTGCATGCCCATGCGACCGGCGAGCGGCGCGTAAATGTCGAGCGTTTCCTCGGCAATTCGCTTGCGCGCCGCCGGCGGCACGAACTCGAGCGTGCGCATGTTGTGCAAGCGATCGGCGAGTTTGATCAGCAGAACACGCACATCGTCGGCGATCGCGAGCAGCAGCTTGCGCAGGTTCTCGGCCTGCTTGGCCTCGCGCGACACCAGTTCGAGCCGCTTCAGCTTGGTGAGACCCTCCACCAGCGCACCGATTTCCTGTCCGAACACCTGATCGATTTCGGCGCGGGTGGCCTCGGTATCCTCGATGGTGTCGTGCAGGAGCGCCGCGACGATGGTCGCGTCGTCGAGCTTGAGGTCGGTCAGGATCGCCGCGACTTCCAGCGGGTGGGAAAAAAACGGATCGCCGGAGGCGCGGGTTTGCGACCCGTGCGCCTTCATGGCGTAAACATAGGCGCGGTTCAGCAGGTCTTCGTTGGTATCGGGATTGTAGGAGCGGACACGTTCGACCAGATCATATTGCCGTATCATCCGCGGGCGCGGCGTCTTGCCTGCCCTCGCCTCCGCGGTGGCGGGCGCAGCCGAGGGGGACGCCAGGGCGACCGAATCGGTCGCGGCTTGCATCTGTTCGGAACTGCGGCGCCTATAGACCATCGAATCAACGCCTTCAGATGCGGCCCCGGATGGGGCCCGCCTCCCAATATGATTGGGATAATCTAGTTCGTTCTCGGGCGGAGCGGCACCCTTTCCGGGTCTGGAGCGCCCGATTTCGGGAACCGATGCGTGCAGTCTAGCGCGAAATTGCCGGTGTTCCGATCAAATCGGAGACAGCCTTCGCCGAATTTGTCCGCAACCTTCGGCCGATGGTAACCATGAAAGTGTCGACAAAAAGCAAAAGGCCCGAAGCAATGTCCGGGCCTTCATAGGTCAGATGGCAGGTGTGCTAAACCCTGGGCTGTAGCGCGGACGAATTACTCGTCCTCTTCGGGCTGCTCTTCCGGGGGCGCCAGGCCTTCGAGACCCTTCAGCAGCTCTTCCTCGGTCATGCGCTCGACGGCAACTTCGGTGTCGTCGGCATCCACGCTGGCACCCGCCGAGCCGATCAAGGGCACCGTATCCGGCTCCGGCTCGTCCACCTCGACGAATTTCTGCAATGAATGCACCAGTTCTTCGCGCAAATCCTCAGGCGAAATGGTCGAGTCGGCGATTTCGCGCAGCGATACGACCGGGTTTTTATCGTTGTCGCGGTCAACCGTAAGTTGGGAACCCGACGAAATCATCCGTGCGCGGTGAGCCGCCAGCAAAACCAGATCAAACCGGTTGTCGACCTTATCAATGCAATCTTCTACGGTGACGCGCGCCATCGACTGTCGCTCCGTTAAATGGGACGGAATATGTTGATTGTGACGGGGTAGTTATAGGGGGACCGGTCTCTCCGCAAGACAAATTTGTGATTTGGCCTGGGCAAGGGGCTCTGATAACCCATTTTGGGGGCTTTCCATTGGAGCGTTCTCTGAGCCGTCACAAACGGTTGCGCGGACAAGAAAGCGCTTCATTGCGTTGTCAAAATCCACCTTCGATTGCACTGACCTTCCGATCTTTCCGGCGGCATGTGGCCGTACAATCCGCGGGGCTTAGGCAGTAATCGTTCTGAAAAATGCGCGGACCGCTGCCGCTGCGCCAATAAGTTAAGGTAACAACCACGTGAGAACTGTAAATGTCGCCTGCTTCCAATAAGATCGCGCTCTTTATCGATGGCGCCAACCTTTATGCAACCGCCAAGACGCTCGGCTTCGACATCGATTACAAGCGCCTTCTCAAGGAATTCCAGAGCCGCGGAACTCTGGTCCGCGCTTTCTACTACACCGCGATCATTGAAGATCAGGAGTATTCGTCGATCCGCCCCCTGATCGATTGGCTGGATTACAATGGCTACACCGTTGTGACCAAGGCAACCAAGGAATTCATCGACGCCAGCGGCCGGCGCAAAGTCAAAGGCAATATGGATATCGAACTCGCCGTCGATGCGATGGAACTCGCCGAGCACGTCGACCAGATCGTGCTGTTCTCGGGAGACGGCGATTTCCGGTCCCTGGTCGAAGCGGTGCAGCGGCGCGGCGTGCGGGTCACCGTGGTCTCGACGATTTCGAGCCAACCGCCGATGATTGCGGACGAATTGCGGCGCCAAGCCGACGTTTTCACCGATCTGATGGAGTTGCAATCCAAGCTTGGCCGCGACCCATCCGAGCGCCCGGCCCCCCGCGAGCCGCGGCATCACGCGCCGCAATTCCTGCAGCGCGCGACCACCATGGCGCCAAGGGGCGCTGACGACGATTTCGACGACTAAGCACGATTCCGGGCCCGGCCGGCCGCCAACCTCTGACGCCAGCCCCATCCTCACCGAACCCGACCGCAATTGCCCGCTTTGCCCGAGGCTTGCCGCGTTTCGCGATGCAGCGCGCGTCCGTGAAGCCAACTGGTTCAACTCGCCCGTACCCTCATTCGGCGATCCCGAGGGACGACTACTGATCGTAGGCCTTGCACCGGGCTTGCAAGGGGCCAATCGCACCGGCCGACCCTTTACCGGCGATTTCGCCGGCAACCTGCTCTACGCAACGCTCATCGAATACGGTTTCGCCAACGGCGTCTACCAGGCGCGACCTGACGATGGGCTGACGCTGGTCGATTGCCGGATCAGCAACGCGGTCCGCTGCGTGCCCCCGCAAAACAAGCCCCTGCCCGTCGAGATCACGACTTGCCGGCCGTTTTTGACGGCCACCATCAAGACTATGCCGCGGCTGCGCGCGATCGTGGCGCTTGGCCGGGTGGCACATGAATCGACCGTGAAGGCGCTGGCTCTTCGCAGCGCTGCTGTGCCCTTCGCGCACGGCGCGGTCCACCAGGCCGGCGCGTTGACGCTCTACGACAGCTATCATTGCTCCCGCTACAACACCAATACGGGGGTGCTGACGCCCGACATGTTTCGCGGTGTATTCGCAAAGGTGCGCGCGGATTTTGGGTGAGTTTGTAGGGTCGGCAAAGGCGCACTTGCGCCGTGCTCACCGCAGCTATCCCGGCGTTGTGGTGGTGGGCACGCTTCGCTTTGCCCACCCTACAAGCCACACTCAACGTCATCCTGAGAAGCCGCGAAGCGGCGTCTCGAAGGATGGGCCACGCCCCCCGAACTCTCATCCTTCGAGGCTCGCCAAACGGGCTCGCACCTCCAGCGACAACGGCGAAGCCGTTTCGCAGGGATGACGGCGGTCTATGCAGTACCACCGCAGCTAGGCGCGTCTTAAGCCCGATTTTCCTTGAGCCAGGCCAGCACGTCGCCGGCGTTCCGATCGGGCGGGAATACCGGGTAGAATACGTGAGCAATGCGTGCATCATCAATGATCAGCGCCAGCCGCTTGATCAACGTCAGTCCCGCCACCTCCATGGTCGGCAAATTCAGCGCATGCGTCAGCGCCAGCCTCTCATCCGACAAAACCGGAAACGGCAGATGAAGACGTGAAGCCATCTCGGCCTGATAGGCGTTGCTCTGCGTCGACAGACCGAAGACATGCGCCGCGCCGGCAGCCTTCAGCTCCGCGAACAGGTCGCGGAAGGCGCAGGTTTGCGGCGTGCAGCCCCGCGCGCCCGGAATCATGTCCCAGTCGTCGACCAGCGCGATCTTGCCGGGTTCTCCGGTTCTGGGATAGGCGAACACCACGCTGCGCCCGCGCAATGCCGACAGCGTCACGGAGGTGTCATCCGTGGCAACCAGTCCGATCGGTGGGATCGTCATTCCCACCAGGTGTGCCGCGGCGCCGTCGTCGGTCGGTGCGGGAATCTTGCTCCAATCGACTTCGAGCAGGTTTCTCTGGTTCATCGTCCATCTCCATCAGCCGTCATTGCGAGGAGTGTAGCGACGAAGCAATCCATGTTTCGCTGGCGCCATGGATTGCTTCGCGGAGCCTGTCATCGGGCGCGCATTCGCGCGACCCGTTGGCTCGCAATGACTTCATCCCCGCGCCCGCAGCAGGCGGCCCTTCTCCCTGCCCCAATCGCGTTTCTTTTCGCTCTCGCGTTTGTCGTGAAGCTTCTTGCCCTTCGCCACCGCCAGCAGGAGCTTGGCGCGGCCACGTTCGTTGAAATAAAGCTTTAGCGGGATCAGCGTCATGCCTTCGCGGTCGACCGCGCCCATCAGCCGGTTGATCTGTTTCTTGTGCAACAGCAGTTTGCGCGGTCGCTTCGGTTCGTGGTTGAAGCGGTTGGCCTGCAGATATTCGGGAATATTGGCGTTGATCAGCCAGATCTCGCCGTTTTTGGAATCGGCATAGGATTCGGCAATCGTGGTCTTGCCGTTGCGTATCGATTTGACCTCGGTGCCGGTCAGCGCGATTCCCGCCTCGACCGTGTCTTCGATGGCATAGTTGAAGCGGGCCTTGCGATTTTCAGCGACGACCTTGATCGCACGTTGGTTTTTTTCGGCCACGTTACGCCTTCTTCAGGAGATCACGGATCTCGGTGAGCAGTTCTACCTCGCGGGTCGGCTTGGGCGGCGGCGCTGCCTCGTCCTTGCGCTTGAGCCGATTTATGAGGCGAATCACCAGGAACAGCACGAATGCCACAATGGTGAAATTCAGCGTCAGCGTCAGGAAATTGCCCCAGGCCAGCACCGCGCCCTGCTTCTTTGCATCGGCAAGATTGGTGGCCGTGACCGTCTTCGACAAGGCCGTGAAGTAATTGGAAAAGTCAAGACCACCGACCGCGCCGACCAGGGGCATGATGATGTCGCCGACCAACGAGCTGACGATGCTGCTGAAGGCGGCGCCAATGATGACGCCGACCGCGAGGTCGACGACGTTGCCCTTCATCGCAAAATCGCGAAACTCCTTCAGCATCTCCAGGCCCTTCTCTTCAACTTCGCGAACCGGAGCACGCTTGGCGGCCACGCCGCAGGATTAGAACTTTTGTTGGAGCATGATCTCCGCGCGAACGCTCCGCGTTTGGCGAGAGGAAAACCGGTCCCCGCTTTTTGCGGATCATGCTCTAGTTGATCAGACCGGCATGCACCATGGCGCCGCGCACCGCCACGCGGGTGGACTCGGACACCGGCACCATCGGCAGACGCAACGTCTCGTCGATCTTGCCGAGCAGCGACAGCGCGTATTTCACCGGCGACGGGTTGGACTCGATAAACAGATTAGTGTGCAGCGGCATCAGCTTGTCGTGAACTTTGAGCGCGGTCGCGACGTCGCCCTTCCGCCAGGCGAGATGAAATTCCGAACACAGCCTTGGCGCCACATTGGAGGTGACGGAAATGCAGCCGTGACCGCCATGGGCCATATATCCCAGCACGGTAGCGTCCTCGCCCGACAACTGGTTGAAATCCTCGCCCAGCCGCGCGCGCTGCTGCGAAACCCGCACCATGCTCGCGGTCGCATCCTTAACGCCGGCGATGTTCTTGAGTTCGAACAGCCGCGCCATGGTGTCCACGCTCATGTCGACTACCGACCGCGGCGGAATATTGTAGATCATGATCGGAATTCCGATCGCGTCGTTGATCGCCTTGAAGTGCTGGTACATGCCCTCCTGGGTGGGCTTGTTGTAATAGGGTGTCACTACCAGCACGGCGTCGGCGCCGGCTTTCTCGGCGTGCTGCGCAAGCTCGATGGCCTCCCGGGTCGAATTGGAGCCGGCGCCCGCGATCACGGGAACTCGGCCATCGGCTTCATCGATACACCATTCGACGACGCGCTTGTGCTCGTCGTGGCTCACCGTCGGACTTTCTCCCGTGGTGCCGACCGGCACCAGGCCGTGGGTTCCCTCGGCGATTTGCCAGCTCACCAGGGCGCGAAAAGCGGCTTCGTCGAGCGAGCCGTTCTTGAATGGCGTAACCAAGGCGGTGAACGATCCCCGGAAATTCGTCTTGGCTGCCATGGACTTCCTCCGAACGCGTGGGCCCTCGGGCCTTGCCCCCACCATCAATGACCAATTCATACCGGGTCTGATGCTCCGGCGAAAGGCCTGAGCAACTCCCGGGATCGGGCCGTCCCGAGAGACCCTGGGTGCCATGCCAGCCGCGATTTTGCCGCGGTGATGGCGCAGACATCGCAAACGCCAGCGTATTCGGTATTTTTTCCGCATATTCAATCAAATAAACCTAAGGACCACCGCTGTCCCGTGATTCGCCGCAAAGGAATGCCGTGACCAAGCCCGCCCGCGCCGCCGCGTTGCAATCAACAGCAATAGCGACAACCTTGGCGCTGGCCGTGGGATTATCGGCCTGGGCAGTGGATGCCGCTGCCAAGCCCAGGATTCCGCTGCCGAAGCCGCGGCCGATTGCCCGCAACGTCGTAGTACCCACGAACACGTCCAGGACGACGCCCGCGACGAATACCGCAACCCGTGCCGGGCCGGCTCCAGCGATGGCTCCCGCAACGCGTCAGCACGCGGCCTTGCCGCCGCCACCGGCGCGCAAGCCACCGGCGGCCGCTGCGGTCGCGGCGACGTCGTCGACCTCGAAGGCCGACACCGACACACTGGAGAACGTCATCGAGCTCGTTCGCAAGCACAAGCCCGCGGATGCCACCCAGGCCGAGGCGGCCATTTCGGATCCGGTGGCAAAGAAGCTTGCAGAATGGATCATCCTGCGCAGCGACGACAACGGCGCCTCCGTCGAGCGCTATCGCGCCTTCCTGTCCGCCAATCCGAGTTGGCCCTCGCAAAGCTTCCTGCGCAGGCGGCTTGAGGCGGCGCTGTGGGACGATCACCGCGATGATGCAACCGCGTGGGCATGGTTCGAGAACGAATCGCCGTTGTCGGCCAAGGGCAAGTTTTCGCTGGCGCGGGCCATGATTGCACGAGGCGACCGGGCCAATGCAGAACGCCTGGTCCGCGATGCCTGGCGTAACGATGCCATGTCGGAGGACACCGAGAACGCGGCGCTCGATCTGTTCGGGGCCTTGCTGACGCCGGGCGATCAGAAGGCGCGGATGGACCTGTTCCTCTACGGCGGCGAGCACGAGGTGGCGCTGCGTGCCGCCAAGCGGCTTGGCAGCGGCGAGGTTGCGCTCGCCAAAGCCCGCATCGCAGCCTACCGCAAGGCTTCCAATACCCGCGCATTGCTCGAGGCGGTCCCGCGCGAATTGCACGGCGATCCCGGCTATCTCTTCAGTAAAATCCAGCTGTTGCGGCGGGAAGAGAAATCCACCGAAGCCGCCCAGCTCATGATGGGGGCGCCGAAAGACCCCGGCCGCCTTTACAATCTGGATGAATGGTGGATCGAACGGCGGTTGATATCGCGCAAGATGATCGACGCCGGCGAATTCCGCACCGCATACCTGATTGCGCGCGACGCCGCACTGCCTGCCCGCGATATCTACAAGACCGAGCAAGAATTCACCGCAGGCTGGATCGCGTTGCGCTTCCTGCGCGACCCATCGACGGCTGCGCAACATTTCGCGCGCATCGGCGTCGGCAGTGTCAACCCGACCACGCTGGCGCGGGCCGGCTATTGGCAGGGCCGGGCCGCCGAAGCCGCGGGCCGCTCCCAGGAGGCCCACGACGCTTATGCGGCGGCGGCGGAACATTCGACCAGCTATTATGGCCAGCTGGCGCGCGCCAAACTGGCTCTGCCGCAGATCGAATTGAATGGACCGCCCACCGCGCGTGGGCGCGCGGTCGAGCGGCTCGAAATCGTCCGCGCGGTGCAGTTGCTGTACGAACTCGATGAGCGCGACATCGCCATCCCGACCTTTGGCGACATCGGCGAAAACGGCGATCCCGATGCGCTGGTCGGGCTTGGCGAACTGGCATCCCGCCATGGCGATGCGCGCGGCATGCTGCTGATGGGCAAAGCCGCGCTCAATCGCGGGCTGCCATTCGAGTTCTACGCCTATCCGGTAACGGGCATTCCACCGTTCAGGTCGATCGGGCCAGATGTCGAGCAGAGCATCGTACACGCGATCGCGCGCCAGGAGAGCGCCTTCAATCCATCCGTGGTGTCGCCGGCACAGGCCTACGGGCTGATGCAGGTGACGCCGGATGCCGGCAAATATGTCTGCAAGAAATACGGCGCGAGCTTCGACCTCGGACGGCTGAAGACCGATCCGGTCTATAACGCCGCGCTCGGGGCGGCCGAACTGGGCGGCCTGATCGAGGATTATCGCGGCTCCTACATCATGACCTTTGCCGCCTATAATGCCGGTCGCGGCAGCGTCAAAAAATGGATCGAGCGTTACGGCGACCCGCGCGATCCCAAGATCGACGCCGTCGACTGGGTCGAACTGATCCCGTTTTCCGAGACCCGGAACTACGTCCAGCGGATCATGGAGAATTTGCAGGTCTATCGCGCCCGCTTCGGCGGCGGAACGCGGCTGCAGATCGAGGCCGACCTGCATCGGGGCAGTATCGAATAATACCAACGGCAGCGGCCATTGACTCACTACGTCATCCCCGGATGAGCGCAATTGCGCTCACTCGGGAGGTGCGAGCGAAGCGAGCCTCGAAGGATGGCAATATGCACGGACTCTCGACCATCCTTCGAGGCCCGCGCAAGAGCGCGGGCACCTACGGGTGAACGCAATTGCGTTCATCCCGGGGATGACGGTCATTGTCCGGTGCCGTTGGTATAAGTTCGCCGGCCTGCCGTCCGTCAGCTTCGAGCGGGCGAAGCTTGAGGCCATTCATCGCTTGAGATCAGCCCGGCCACAGCCACAGCCAAAGAAAATCCCCCTCCCGACAGATGCCTGTCGGAAGGGGGATTTGGGTTACGTCAGAGCTTCGTTATTTGTGGAACATGGGCTTCGCCGGCGCTGGCTCCTCAGGCGCCCAGAGGCGGTAGCTGAGGGTCGCGAACACCGTCATACCCTTGGTGATCACAGAAAGATCTTCGCCATTGAAGGGATTGATAGCGCCGGACGCCTTTGCAAAGATCTCCTGGGTCGCCCACACCGAGAAACTCGCCGCCCCGAAGTTGTATTCCACGAGTCCACCGAGGGCGAACAGCTGGAACCTCTGAGTATTGAGCAGGGTGCCGAACGGGTTAAAGGTTCTACATACGCCGACCGGACATTTGTCATCCGAAACCTGTGCGACGTAGTAACCTACCGGACCGATCGTCCACTTTCCGAAGGTCTTGGTGGCAGTGAAGTCGACATGGAAGATGTCGCCGGTGGTGTAGTTGGTGCGGCTATTCGCCGTATTGAACTCTTCGTACAAGAAGGCAGTCAGGTTCCAGCCATTCGCCAGATAAGAGAGGGCCCATTCAGGCTGGAAAGTCCAATAAGGTCGGCCTTGGTTGTTAAGGCCACTCAGGCCCTGGATGGTCCCGGTTGGCGCGTAGAAGGCAAAGCCCGCCTTCGTGACGAAGCCGCTGGTCCCGAGCTTCCAGGTCAATTCGACCGGAACGAAGTAGGTATTAAACACGCCGGCTGCTTGAGCGTTAACCGGCTGACCGATACTGTCCATGACAAACGGCTGCACGATGAGGGCATCATAGGTCGCCCCCAGGAAGGTCCAGCCCGGAACGAAAATGAAGCCCTGTACGTCGACCGCCGCCTGCACGCCAACTCTGGCACCCCCTAGTGCATTATTCACGAGTGGCCCAGAAAAGTTCGACTGATAGGTGAATACCTGGTTGAACATGTAGATGCCGGGCGGCGGCATGCCGGCGCTGGCTCCGATGAAGGCGCCCGGCTTCGTCTTCCAACTTTGATCTTCATATGCGTTCGCCGGCGAAAGCGCGAAGGCGGCCACACCTGCTGCAGCTAGAAGAGCTTTCATATTGAATTTCATGTGTCCCCCTAATTAGTCCTGTGAAACGCGAATCCTGGCCCGTCCGATGGACACACTAAGTTTCGCCCGCGAACATCCCCGGCACGACGAACTCAACATGCCTATTTCTTGAACGAGAGTTGCCGCTCACGAACCAAAAGGCAATTTAAACTTGTCATGTGAAACTTGGTGGCAGCCCTTTTTCTGATAGGTGTTGCAAATATGCACACCCGACCCATCGATCCGAAAATCAACTAAGTCTCTGTTTTGCTAGAAATTTCATCGCTTCTTGCCGTTACGCGGAAAAAACCATCACGACGCTCCAAGGCGGTATTCTCGGCGTAACAGCCGGCGTGTCGGGCACTTTCGGCCACGTCCTGGATGCTTCGAATCGAAGCAGCGTTGCATCCGCGATTGCCCGATTTCGCGTCGTCCGAAATTCGGCTAAGCCCATCGCGGCAAACGCAAAAATCGAAAGAAACCACCGGATTCACGTCTCCCATCGAGGGCAGCGAGCCGGCAAAAAATGCATCGACGCCGCCTTTGGATTGATTGAGGGCTGTTCGAATCTGCTTCCGACGTCAACGGCGGCCTCCCATGATCGATCGCCTCGTCGATGCCGATCTTTCGCTGCAAGGATGTTGCGCGACAGCCGCCCGCCAACGTAGGTAGTCGGATCGAACTGAACCGTTGATTGTGACGGGAGAGGCCGGAGGAAGAATGCGTTTTTCAGTGCTCCTTGCTGTGCTAGCCACATCGCTTGCGCTCTGTGGTCCGGTTCTCGCCGACAACCAAGGCGATCTCGAACGATGCAAATTTATCGGAGAGATCAGCAAGGCCGACGAAAGCATCGCGGCGTGCGATCGCGTGATCAATGATCCCAAGGTAAGTCCACAAGACCGCGCAGCCGCGCTCAGCAGCCGATGCGGTTGGTGGTGGGCCAAGAAAGATCCGGATCGCGCATTGTCGGATTGCAATGAAGCCCTGCGGGCCGACAGCAGCAGCGCCGCCGCCTACCTCAATCGCGGCAATGCCTATCTGAACAAATCCGACTTCGAGCGCGCCTTCGCCGACTTTAATGCGGCGATCCGGATCGATCCCACAAACGCGTGGGCGTTTGCCGAACGGGGCAACCTGTACAGGAACAAGGGTGACTTGGAGCATGCCCTAGCCGACCTGAACGAGTCGATCAGGCTCGCCCCGAACTACGCGCTGGCCTTCTTCGCCCGCGGCGATTTGTACAAAAGCAAAGGCGACCTCGCCCGCGCCATGGCCGACATGAACGAGGCGATCCGGCTCGACCCGAACAACGCGCTGGCTTACTTTACGCGGGCGCGGCTCTCGTACATGACGGGCAACAATCCGGCCGCACTGGAAGACTTCACCCGATCGCTCAAGCTCGACGCCGAGGATGCCACCGCCTACTTCAACCGGGGCGTCGCGTATTATGTCGTCGGCGGCCACACCGCGGACGCGGTGGCCGATTTCAAGAAGGCCGCCGAACTCAATCCGAAAGACGCCTATGCCGCGATATGGCGCGATCTGGCCGAGCGGCGCACCAATGCGGCAAGCCATTTGGCGGAAGCTGCCAAACAACTGGACATGGCGGTGTGGCCGGCACCGGTGATTCGCAACCTTCTGGGCGAGCTCAACACCGAGCAAACCTTCGGCGCGGCGTTCGACCCCGATCCGAAGACCAGGCTCGCGCAAACCTGCGAGGCCAATTTCTACAGCGGAGAACTTGCGTTGCTGAAGAAGAACAAAAAGGAAGCGCAGCGCCTGCTCAAGCTCGCGGCCAATGATTGCCCGCAAAGTTTTATTGAATCGACGGCCGCAATCGCGGAGCTGATCCTGCTCCGATAGAGTGGGATGAGCCTTCTTCGATGGTCATCCCGCTCGATCTCGTTATTTAAGCACGGTCTCCGCGCAAACGCCTCGCGTTTGTCGCGAGGAAACCCGGAATCCACTTTGCGCTAACGCGGCCCTGCGGGTCCGGATCATGCTCTGGGATCGTATCGCCGCGCGCGTTGGAAATATTGCGGCCACGATGAAGCCGGAACTCGCTGCAATTTTTGACGAGAGGCACCAGGGGCCAGCGTGCCATGGCGCGGCACCCCGTAATTGCCGAGCAGGTTCCCTTTGTCCCAGATCAGCCCCCGGAACACTGCTCAGCCTCTTAAGCGCCCTCGCTACTTCCGCATTAACGCCTGGGATGTGAGCGACCACCTAAGAACGGGACGACCTCGGGTTGCCCCCCTCCGTCGCGATGTCAGAGTGATCAAAGCAGCCCGCGCACGCAATATAAAGACGGGCCTCGGTGCGCTGCGAGACGGATTTTTGCGCGGATGTTGCACAAATAACACGCAAAGCCCGCTCGAAGGCCAGAGCCCGCTCGCGTGCCACGGCCAAATCAAGTCGAATTGCGCGGTCTGAAATCTGTCGCTTGCGGCTCGCGCCGGTGTCGGGCATATCGGCCACAACGGAGCTGTGGCCGAGTGGCTGAAGGCGGCGGTTTGCTAAACCGTTATAGGGTTGTAAAGCCCTATCGAGGGTTCGAATCCCTCCGGCTCCGCCAGAATGCTGTTTCAGCTTGTATCAGTTTGTATCATCTAGTCCAATAAATCCGGCCATAACTTGAAATATCTTGTATCGGGCTGTTTCCGCTTGCATCCCCTCGTTTCATGAGATAATTAGGGGTAGCAACAGGGGAGAGCCGGTATGGCGGAGACTAATTTACTGTCTGCGGCCAAGGTGAAGGCCCTCAAAGCCCCCGGCGACTATCTCGACGGTCGCGGCCTTTATCTGCAGGTGCGCTCGGGATCTTCGAAATCGTGGCTGCTGAAATACTCAATCGAGAAGCGGGCCCGCGAAATGGGCCTGGGGTCGGCCTTTGATTTCACGCTCGCCGAAGCGCGCGAGATGCGGGACCTGTTCAGAAAGCTCGCCAAGCAGGGCATTGATCCGATCGAGCATCGCCGCGCCGAGAAAGCGGCGAAGGCCCTCGATCGCGCGAAGTCCCTCACGTTCAAGGAAGCCTGCGCCCGTTATATCGCCGCGAACCGTTCGGGCTGGAAGAACGTCAAACACGCTGGCCAGTGGGAGGCGACGCTCAAGACGTATGCCTATCCGAAGATCGGCGCCCTGCCCGTGCAGGCGATCGACACCGCGCTTGTGATGGCGGTCCTCGATCCGATTTGGTCGACAAAACCCGAGACGGCAAGCCGCGTGCGCGGTCGGATCGAATCCGTCATCAGCGCCGCAAAAGCCCGGGGCGAGTTCAAAGGCGAGAACCCGGCAACATGGAAGGGCCACCTCGACAAGCTGCTGCCCAAGACGTCGAAGGTGCGCAAGGTAGAGAACCACGCCGCCCTGCCCTATGCCGATCTGCCGGCCTTCATCATGGATCTACGCAAGCGCGAGGGCATCGCGGCGGCTGCAATGGAATTCCTGATCCTGACCGCGGCGCGCACCGGGGAAGTGCTCGGCACCACCTGGGATGAATTTGACCTGAGAAAATCCGTCTGGACGATTCCGGGCGAGCGGATGAAAAACGGGAAGGAGCATCAGGTGCCCCTAAGCTCGCCGGCGATTGCGGTGCTGGAGCGGATGAGCAAGATCGCAAATGGCGAACATGTTTTCTTCGGCCAATCGAGCGGCCGACCGCTGAGCAATATGGCGCTGCTCGTGCTGCTCCGCCGGATGAAGCGAACCGATATCACCTCGCACGGTTTCCGATCGACCTTTCGGGATTGGGCGGCCGAGCGCGGCTATCAGGACCCGGTGGCGGAAGCCGCGCTGGCGCATTCGGTCCCCGACGCCGTGGTCGCGGCCTACAAGCGCACCAATTTTTTTGAATTGCGAAAAAAGATGATGGACGACTGGGCCGCGTTTGCGATGAGCGATCCGGCAAAGGTCGCCGACAATGTTGTCGAACTGCGAGCCTTGGAGCACCAACGTGCCGGAACCTGAAGCTGAAGTAGATGCGATTATACAAAATTCAATCATGGAATCGCTGCAGGACTACGTGCAGCGCGGTCGTGGCCTTTCGCATTTGACAGATGCCGACTTGGCGGACGCGTGGATTGTGCAGACGGATTATTGGGCAGATCAGGCGCCCAACTACTCCGAACGTATGCGCCTGGATTGTACCGCGGAAATGGGGCTTCGAAACATCGATCCGCCTTTCGATCGGGTTGGCGATGCTTTAGCAAAAATTTCCGCCCGTTCGCTCGCCTCTATGAGAGCAATTCGGAATGATCCAGGGCAAGCGGCGATTATGGAAAACGGGTTAGCGGACCAATTTCAAGAGCTCCAACAAGATTCCAAGAAACCGAAAAACTGAAGATAACTACCGAACGCCCACCACGAATTAGGCGGGTGCTGCTAGGATCGAACCGCGCGGGGCCGGAGGGCCTTCCGTATGATCGCAGTTCACCGCCGCGATCTGCCCCGCGCAACCTCTCGGCGGTGTGGCGGTGATCTATGACAGCGCAAGATCGGCGCATCAGCCTTTCTGTGGCGATCGACCACGCCGGACCCGTGCTCTTTGGCGCCGACTGGATTGATCGACTGAAGCCGACGGACGCCAAAATCCTTGCGAAGTTTGGGCCAAAGCCGTTCGGTCGACCAAATCAATCGATTGGGCCGTGCCCGCGCCAGTGGCAAGTAAAGCTAGACCGGGCGATTGGTCGCGACGCGCGTCTCGTTGTTCAGCGGGCCACGGTTCTCGACTGGACATTCTCCGCCCGCGTGATGACAAGCCTCAACCATTGCGACCAAGCAGCCCTGGATCGCGCGCTCGCGCGGTACCGACCGGCAAAAGCGGGCAAAGGCGCGCCTCCCCGTGTTAGGCATCGGCTGATAAATCAAATGCTTCAAGATATCCGCACCGGAAAAAGGACAGTCGACGCGCTGGAGGCTTTGAAAGAGGAAGCTATCGCCGAAGTGTACGGTGCAAGTCGGAAGGCCTGCAAGGCCGCGCGGATTGACGCGGTGGCCGAGGCGAAGCGACGAGGCCTTTTCTGAATTCGGCACAAATTGCAATTAGGGGCATAGCCGCGAAGCGTTTCTGAATGCGTCCCAGCAGTTCACGCTGAGGATGCGAGATGGACACCGTTCAAGCAAACGTCACAGGCAAGAAAGCGGGCACTGATAACGCCAGCGCCCCCCTCACGATCACGATCAGGCGCGCGCAGGAATTGTCCGGCCTAAGCCGCGCAACAATCAATCGGCTGATGTGGTCCGGCAAATTGCGGTCGTCGACCGTCGGCAGCCGCCGCCTCATTGAATACGAAAGCTTTGTAAGGGTGCTCGGGCTCGGTCAGCCGGAGGCCGCGTAAACGAGAAAGCCGCCCGGGCAAAGGGCGGCTTTTCGTTGTTTCAGGACAGGGCAGCAGGACAGAGCGAGATGGAAATAGGGCAAAGTCTCCCCGCGCGCGACGCACCGCATCGCGAACTTCTGCCAAACCGGCGGCCGGCGGTAACGCTCGGTTTCGAGCGCGACGGTTCGCACTATCAGATGACCATCGGCTATTTCGCCGATGGTCGGGTCGGCGAAATTTTTTTGAACGCTGATCGCCCCGATTCGTTTCTCGACGCACTGACCAGCGACGCGGCGATCCTTGCATCCATCGCTTTGCAGTATGGCGCCAGCCTTGAAGAGATCGCACACGCGCTGAAACGCGATGGCAGAGGCATTGCAGGTAGCCCGATCGGCGCCGCCCTTGATCGGATCGAGCCATGAGCGGCCGGATGAACTGGAAGGCCGCCAACGACCGCCGCCGCGTTCGCGAACACGGGGGCGGAGACCGTCAACGGGCAGATGCACGGCACCGCGGCGCCAAGCGTTGCAAAAACCCAAAGGCCGAAAGTCGAAATTGTTGCGCTTCCCGAGCCGATTGAGTTTCGATTCTGGAAAAACCGAGGCGGCGAGGCCGTCGTGGTTTCACTCAGAAGCTATCAAGGCCGCGCGCTTATCGACGTGCGCCAGAGTTTCACGAACGCCGAGGGGAAGCTACAGCCGACCAGTAAAGGCGTGGCAATGGCCGTGTTGCGTTTGCCGGAATTGGCAGCCTCGATAAATCGAGCCCTCGCAAAGGCCCGCGCGCTGGGCCTGCTCCCCGATGAGGGGGGCGAGCGATGAATGCGCCCCTCGCCCCGATCGATCTGGATTTGCTCGAAATCGACCCGAGGCCTTGCGAACTCTGCGGCCTCACCATCGGCCGTCACGAAATGGTCGACCACGGCGAGGGGCCGGAATTTTTCTGCGCCGATCTGTCACCCGACGAAATGACGCTTCCCGAATTGGAGCGGCGCGCCGAGCTGCGCCGGCAGGAGGAAATCGCGGCGATCCTGGCCGCAATGCGGGAGTGCCCGCCGTTGGCGCCGCGATCCGAGCCTGAGCCCTACCGCCCCGCGCAATCGACCGTGGACGCGTTTCGCCTGCTCGCCGCCAGGGCCGACGTCGGGCACCTCAAGGCATGGCTTGCCGATCGGCCGAAAGATGCGCCCTTGCTGCTCGCTCTGCTCGAAAGTCCAACATCATGCTGACACGGTTCGACATCGACGAGCTCAAGCGCGAATTCATCCCAGCCGAGACGCCCGACGCTATACCGCCGGCGGATGACATCCCGCCAGCTTCGAGCCTCGCCGAGTTCGGGCTTTCGCCCGATGCAGCCGACGGCCTGCCCGTGGTCGACAAGCCGGCGGATTCCGCCAAGCCGAAGGAAGCCGCGCCGCTCACCCTGGTAACGCCGTCGCAATGGCGCGGGGTGCCAATTCCGCCGATGCAATGGCTCGCAACGAATAGGATCCCCATGGGGGACGTCACAATTCTTTCAGGCGATGGCGGAGGCGGCAAAACCACCTTGGCGAAACAACTTGCGGTCGCGGTCGCGGCGGACCTTGGCGATTGGCTCGGCACCACTTGCTTAAGCGGGCCTGTGATTTTTTTCAGCGGCGAAGAACCGGAGGACGAAATCCGGCGCCGGCTTGAGCGGGTGACCAAAAAGCGCGGGCTCGAGGCCGACGATATCGAAACCCTGCATTTCCACTTTGCTGAACCGGACAAGTGTACCTTGGGGGGCGGGCCGCCCAATACCCCGATTGCGCCCTCGGCGCTTTTCAGTTCGCTTCAAAGGTCCGCAAGGGACATCCGGCCGGCGCTTATCATCGTGGACAGCAACGCCGCAACTCTCGGGGGCAACTATCTGGACCGGGTGCACGCGCGGTCCTTTGTCAGCCTGTTCCGGTCGCTGGCGCGGGAAATTGGCTGCGCGGTGCTGCTGCTCGACCACCCTTCACTTTCGGGAATGACCAGCGGGACCGGCCGGGCGGGCAATATGGATTGGTTCAACGCGGTGCGGGCGGTGCTCTATCTGCGATCGGTCGAAAACGAGCGGGGAGCGACATCGGGCCGGGAGCTCGAAGTCATGAAGTCGAATTACGGCCCCCGCGGCGAAAAGCAAAGACTGCGCTTTGAGGATGGCTGTTACGTGCTCGAAGGCAGCGCGTCGGCGCCCGCACAGGCCGCCGCCTTCAATACCGCCGATCAAACCTATCTCGACTGCCTGGACGCCATGACGTCGCAAGGCCGCCACGTCTGTTACTCGAAGGGCCCCCGCTATGCCCCGAAAGAATTTGCCGCCATGCCACAGGCAAACGAGATGACGTGGCAGGGGTTCGCTAAGGCGCAAGAGCGGCTTTTCGCGGCCCGGCTGATCGAAAACGTCCCTTACGGTCCGCCGTCGAAAAATACCCGGCGGGTGGCCCGAAAAGCCTCCTGATGGCCCTGCTATCTGCCTGCTATCTGCCTGCGGTCTACTGCTATCCCCCTAGAAATCCCCCTACCTATCTGCCTGCGATCCACCTGCTAGCCACTTCAATCCCCCTGTGTTCAATCCCCCCATACCCCCCAGCGGGTAGCAGCCCCCGCTTTGGGCCTTGGGGCCCTGCGGTGGTGCACCCGGAAGGAAGGAAGAAAGTGACCAATCAAGACCGCCGCACTGGAGAGATTTTCAGCTTGGCAAAAAAATTAGGGTCAGGGGTTTTGGAGAAGAAACCGAGAGGGGCTAAAGCCAGCGGGCGCGGCTGAACCGGTTTTTGCCCCCCGTCGGGTCCTGGGCGAGCTTTCCGAAGGAGAGCCCCACCCCTCGATCTGTGGGGAAAGGCGAAGCTCGGCGGATGGAGTGTCCGCCCATCCTTATTGATATTGCTAGCGTTTATTACCTAGCTTCGGCCTAGCCCCTGATCTCGCCCGCATTACCTCGCGGGCGCGTCCTACTGTTCCAACAGAGTGAAAGACCTGGTTAGCAACGCGCGCGTAAATCCCTTCCGGCCGAACATTTCGGCATCGATCGTAAGCGTAAGACACGCCTTCCCAAGCTGATCTTCATCCTATGTGACGCGGTGGGGAATGGGGGAATGCGGACAAGCGGGTGTGGTGTGGGGAGTGGTCGGCTGGCGGTGCTGCGTCACGATGGGGCGCGCAATGTAACGCTCCGGGCATGCTCAGGCGGCTTGGCAGACTCGCTGGTGAGTTTTGGCGTGTTGCGGCTGTCTTACAGCGGCCGGAGCGAAAACCGCTCGGCGGACTCCGCTGGCCCGTTATTCGGCTTGTGCGGTTTCGTCCTCGTCGTGCTCGAAGGCTGGCGCGGCGGAGCGGGAGACCACCCGCAAAGCTGGCGCATGTGGTGGGTCGTCGCTGAGGTCGATGACGTAACCGGCTTTGACGTCGATGTTGAGGGAAATGCTCGGGGTGGTGGCGGGCTGGATGCCGGCGAGGCCGAGCACGAAGCTCGAGGCGCGGTCGCGCACCATTTCGTTGTCGGAATCGAGCAGTTCACCTTTGACGGCACCGGCCCTGGCCGCGGCGATGGCGAGGTGCCGCAGGACCTTCTGGCGCAAATGCTCGGCAATGTGCGGGGTGCTTAGGGCCCGGGACAAGGATTCGCGAGCCAAGCCTACCTTGGCGGCGGCGTCGCAGATCCTCTTGCACTGGCCGGACACCAAGGCGTCGATCGCGGCGCGGACCTTTTTCGAAATGCGCTTCGGCTGAAGCGGTTCGGCCGGCGCCGGCTGGTCGAGCACGGCAAGCGCGCGTTTGGCCGGGGTGCCTGGGGGTATGTTTTCCATGCCCGCCACCCTCGGCGCTTGGCCGGGGACCGCAACGCACTACCGCGTGACGTTTTGCCGGGTGACGGTCGCCGTGGTAGAATTATCAAGGCTGGCGGTTTCTGAGCCTGTCTTGCCGGCGAGCCAGTTGCTGACCAACCTCAAACCGGCCGTGCGCTTTTTTCCTCGAGGGCGTACACGGCTTAAAGGCCGTTTGCTGACTCAGAGAAGCCCGCTGGTGAGTCCGGGATTTGCGGGCATGTGCTTGGGTCAGTAAATCGATTTTGCGAGCTGGTTGGGGTCCCTAGGGCGTTTGGGGTTGTGCCTGTCAGTCATCGTTTGGACTGTCGCTCTCTTTCTTTGGCTAGAGCCTGCCTAGCCGCCGCGTAGGCTGCCTCTTGCGTATCGGAGGATTCGCCATAGGCAATCCTTTTGCCTCTGAGCATCAATTCCCAGCTCCAAGCTCCCGAATTCTTATCGGGATATAGCTTGATTACGGGATCATCCATAAGTCGCAGTATGCGCCCGGGACCGTGCGTTCTCCAGCCCGGAAGTCTGCAACAATCAAACTGATCACTGCTAGAACGCCGATCGCCGGGCCTGCGGGACTCACCGATGCGGGTTCGGCTTGCGGGCTGTCATGGGCCAGCCGATCGGCGCCAGCGCACAGGTGCCCAATGCCGATTCCCCGCAGCGCTGCTTGAGGCCCTCACCGGCGGTCGCGCGCGACTCAAGTTTAGCCTTTTACGGGATGTCCCACGGCACCGGGTCGCCAGTCCGGCCAAACTTTTGTGGCTTTACAGGTTTGATAGCGGGACTCACACGTGCACCCGACGGGGATGTTTGGGTTTATCAACATCGCGCTCGGACACTGTGCCTCGCATAGTGCCACCCAGCCCGCACACGTATTTGGTTCGGCCCGTGCACCGACGGTCGGAACGATCGCCAGCACGCCGAGCATAAGGGCATATTTGATTGACTTCTTCATCTTACCTACTACGCAAGGTCCGCCGCAAGTTCGACGAGTCGCTGTGTTAGTCTGGCGAGGATTGCTTCGGTTCAAGCTGATCCTCACACATCGATGGGATCGCAAGCACGGTCTCGCCCGCCGTGAGAGGATATTGGCCGACTTCGCGTGAAGATAGACGGCCTAAGGAAACCGAAGAAGTTAAAGCCAACCAAGTAAAGCGGCCCCTCCGAACGCGGGACCGAAGCCCGCACGCGCGTTTGGAAAGAACGACCACGATTGTGAGCCAGTTCACATCTGCTCGGCGTAGAGCCTGCTAAATCTGACGGAGCTGGGGATTTCAGGGGCCCAGTAACAGGCGCCGCCGGGACACGATATTTCGAGTCCGACGGCGTAGTTTTTTTGACGATCGGCTTACCGCCGCAGCCGTCTTGCATGAGCCGCCAACCGCTGGCGGTTGCGCTTTCTTACCGATCGGCGCCGGCGCTTCATAGGGGCATGTCCCGCTCGCCGTGGTAGGCAGCGTAATAATCCGCCTTGAGCTTCGTCAGCATGTCGCGGGTGTGAGTGACCACGAAGACCACTTCGCCATCCACGCCGCGCGCGTTGGCGATTATTTGGGAGCCGATCCCCGCCATGGTCTCGCAATCGGAGAGCCTGCCCTCAAGATCGCGAAACGCCCGAGCGTGACCGCTGTTGTTGTCGCTCCCCGGAATAGCCTCGCTTGCGGTTGCTTCCTTGGGAGATTGTGCCCCGCCGACTGCACGCGCAAGATTATCAGCCAGCAAGCGAGCACTCTCTGCACCACGGCGGATCAGCTCGACATCGTCAGGATCGTGCTCCAGTTTGTTCGCTTCGGTTACCGCTTTCCGAACATGGTCAACATGGAGTCGGAGAGGATTTCTCGCCTTTCTGCGTCTATAACCATAGGTCTCAATGCTCGATAAGGGATGCTTCGCGCTAGGTAATTCGTCGGAGCCTCCAACAACCGTCGGTGTCCATCTCATGACTGCACCTGTGCAATCGCTTCGTCGTCGGAGTCTTCATCATCGGAGTCGTCGTCGACCATGGCGATGTCCGGCAACTCATAGCCCGTCGCCGCCATCTTATCTTTCAGCCCGCACACCTCTGCAACTGCGGTGAAGAGCTGCTGGAACGGATAAGCATCTTCGAAATGAAATTCGGTTTCACCGCAGCCCAGCGGCGCGACCTCCCAGAACGCGACCAGCGCCTTTGCGCGAAGTCCCTCAATCGAGTTGACAGGCGCCGCGTTGATGGCTTTTGCCAGTTGCGCCATTTCCTGGTGGATAGCAGAAAGCACGTCGTCGGCTTCGTGGGCGCCAGAGCGCTCGCAACTATCCACAAATGCCGCGGCGATCTCGGGCGGGTTCTCGTAGTCACGGTCTGCTGGTTTGCCGAATTCCCGGTCGTGCTCAGCGTGCGCTTGCGCCAAAGAAACCGACCAACGCCCATGCGCGACGTAATATCGATCGACCAACGGCTCAAATCGGGCGCCGAGCTCGATCAGTTCGGCGTCAAGGGTCTGCCCGGCCGCAGCTGGTGCTGCTGCAGCGATCGGAAGGGCGGCGATGGTGCCGAGGATTTTTCGTCGGGTTACAGACGTGTTTGTGGGTGGCGTGCTAAACACGCAATCAGCCTGGGTCATTTGGATTGGGTCCTCTATGGCTCGGGTTAGAGCCGGGGCGGAAGCGTGAACTTCCCCTCGGCTTGCTTTCGTGCTAGCGCTAAATAATGGGAAAGTCAATTAGCGCTAGCGCGAAAAGAAGGGGCCGACCGGTGACGACGGGCACCGGCACCACGATTGGCGTGCGGATGCTCGATGACCGGATTACGGTTCTTGACGCATGGATCAAAAAACAAAACGAGCCTGATCTGTCCCGTCCCGAAGCCATCCGCCGCCTGGTCGAGCTGGGGTTAAAAAAGGGAAAATAGGATGGCCACCGGAATATTGAAAATGTGGAATGCCGAGCGAGGTTTCGGTTTCATCGCAGACGACTCCGGCGGCCCGGATATGTTTCTGCACATCAGCGCGCTTCAATCAGCGGGCATCGATCCAGACAACATCAGGAAAGGCGAACGCCTGACTTTCGATGTTGAAAGCACCCGTGAGGGAAAGACCAGGGCAAGCAATGTTCGTCGGCCGGGCTGAAAGCCAAGACCCATGACCATTCTGACCGCTGCCGAGTGCCGAGAAAAGGCCGAGCAGAAGATGATTGAAGCAGCGACCAATCCAGCGCTTTGCGAGGGTCTTATAGAAACCGCCAAAGCGTGGCGGCAGCTTGCCGACAAGATCGAGCAGGCTGAAGCACTGGAAGCACTGAAGGCGAAAGGAAAATGACCGATCCCCTTCAGGATGATAATCGATTGCGCACAATCCTGTCGTCCTGGCGCCGAAGCCCCCGATATCGGTCGGAGGCTCTCACGCAGCTTCGCGTCCCCGTGCCGTCATCACGCTGGAGGGAACTCGACCGAGAGCTTAAGGAGGACACCGGCCGCTTTGCTGACTGGCAATTGTTCCTGTTTTCTTTGATCGGTTTCACGATTATTGATTTTTTCTGGTTGCAGCGTTGGGGCTGGGCTTTAGCGCGACGCGTCTGCAGATAGCGGCTCTGCGACCGCTCAATTCGCCGCCAGCGCGCCGAGGGTCGAAGGCGAAGAAATGAATCAACCTTGGGACATTCGTCCCGGCGCGACGTGGGGCGACCCCGACCCGAAAGAGCTATTTGCGGCGATCGGCGAGGCCCTCAGCGAGTGGGAAAAGGTTGAAGCCGCTTTGGCAAGCCTCTTTGCTGTTTTTGTTTCAGCACGAAAAAACGCTTCTTTTTGGAGCCCGGCAATTCAGGCGTACGGCTCAATCGCCAGCTTTAAAAGCCGTTGTGACATGATTCGCATAGCTGCCGACGCGTATTTCAGCACAAGAAAAAACATTGCTGACAGGAAGAAACATTTCAAAGAGCTGCTTGACTTAGCGGGCAACTATTCGGCACGGAGAAATGAAATCGCCCACGGCAAGGTTTCAGAGGTCTTTTGGTACGACGAGCGCAAGAAGGCAAAATCTCACGGATTCTATCTACTGCCCTCTCTCTTCAATCCCAGAAAAAACAAGAAAGCCACGGGAATGGCGTACTACTATGTTTCGGGAGATCTGATTCACTATGAGCTGCACCCGGTTCTGTTGACACCCGCTTAAGCTAATCCAGCCTGCCGCTCGAACTCCATAGGGCTCAAATATCCGATCGTCGAGTGCCGGCGT
>Ga0193751_1000526_pt1 | contig 29567 bp, 23 predicted proteins | sample L1c2metaG_FD_143050 | JGI IMG/M metagenome (GOLD analysis project Ga0193751, IMG submission 143050) | Soil microbial communities from a riparian zone of the East river system, Colorado, United States - L1c2 | ecosystem: Environmental > Terrestrial > Soil > Riparian zone | place: USA: East River... | reverse complement strand
CTGACGCACGGCCCTGTGCTGTTCCTCGGTGGCATCATCCTTGTGTTGCTTGCCGTTGCGGTCGGCCTCTGGAGCCGCTACTGCCTCGATAGGCTCGAGTACGGGCGGCGTTTTTCCGTTCGGCGGGCCTTCTGTGGCGAGGAGATCGGGTTCGACGTTCGCCTCGTCAACCGCAAGCCGCTACCGCTGGCCTGGGTCATTGTGGACGACGAGCTGCCATCCGACCTGGTGCTGCGCGGGGTCACGATGCTCTCCTCACATAAGCCGTTGCGCAATATTCTGAGCAATCTGCTATCGCTGAGCTGGTATGAGGCGGTAACCAGACGCTACAGGCTGGACTGCCGGCATCGCGGCTACTACAGCTTCGGTCCGGCGATCGTGCGCACCGGAGACCTGTTTGGGTTTGCTACGCGAACGCTCGATCTCGATGCCGAGGACATGCTCCTGATCTATCCGCGGGTTGTGGCGCTGAGCGAGCTCGGCATCCCCTCACGGCAACTCTTCGGGGACCTGACAACGAGACAGCAACTGGTCCAAGATCCGCTGCGGGTGGTTGGAGTGCGCGGGTATGCGGCGGGAGACAGCCTCCGGCGCGTGCACTGGAAGGCGACCGCTCGAACCGGCGAGCTGCAGATAAAGGTATTGGAGTCGACAACGTCTCGCGATATCGTGTTGTTCCTCAACGTGAGCACCTTTGAGCCAGATTGGCAGGGAATCGTCCCGGGCCTGCTCGAGTTGGGGATCATCACCGCAGCGGCGATCGCCAATGCGGCTCTCACCACCGGCGAGTCGCTGGGGCTCTATGTCAACACGAACCTGCCGGGGTCCGACCAGCCGGCGCGCATCCGGCCCGCCGACGGCCCCGGCCAGCTCACTGCGATTCTCGAGACCCTGGCCATGATCAAGCCGTTTGCGACTGTCCCCATGGACCGCTTCCTGGCGCGGGAGGCACGAGTGCTGCGCTGGAGCGCAACGATCGTGCTCGTCACGGCGGTCATCAACAACCAGCTTCTGAGTACCCTGCTGCACCTGCGCCGCGCGGGACGAAGAGTGGCGCTGATCGCCATCGGACCGGATGGGGCCAGCGTCCGACTGCCCGGAGTCCCTACGTATCCGGTCAGTGAATGGCAGCCCTGGGACGAGGTGCAGACCGTAGAGCTGAGGGCGACACGTGGCTGAGACCTTTCGCGGGAGAGGTCTGAGGTTCTGCAATGGCTGAAACCGGCGAGGGCAAGCGACACTCGCTACCGGGCGGAGCGCTTACGGTGCTGGTGCCGCTGTGCGGCTCGGCCTGGGCGGCGGCGTGGATCGCGCTGTTTAGCGAGCTTCCCGCCTTCGCCGGTCACCGGCCAATCGTTGATGGAGTGACGGTCTTTTGTCTGCTCGCCGCAGTGAGCCTGGCTGCGCGATTCGTGCTCATGCGCGAATGGTCGATCGTGGCTGCCCGTTTCGCGATCTTGGGCGTATCGGCCGCGGCGCTTGCAGTTGCGCTGCTCGTGGAATATGCCGGCACGCTGTTGGGCTCCGCGCCTCCCAGAAGCGCTGGAGCGCCGCTGCTCGCCGGTCTAGTAATTGGTGTTGGGCTGTCCTGGTGGGGCATCGCGCTGGGGCGGAGCGAACTGCGCTACGACGACGTGCACGACAGCTTCGTGGCCGGACTGATTGCGATGCTGGCCTCGGTTGCGACAGCGGGCGTCGCCGGGCGTACAGCGCTGCTGACCGGCTTTGCGCCGGCAGTACTGGTATTCTTCTCAACCGGACTCGTGAGCCTGTCGCTTGCGCGCATCCGCGACGTGCAGGAAGAGGCACGGCTGGAGCGGGGCCTGACGTTGCCGCTGAACCGCCGCTGGCTGACAATACTCCTCGCCCTCGTCGCGGCGATGCTGGTTGTTGCGGTCCTGGTGTCGAGCATCATCTCGCTCGCCGCCGTACGCGCCCTACTGACGCCGGTGGGCAGCTTTTTGGATTGGGCGTCCAACGGACTATTCTACCTGCTGCTGCCGATCGGCTATTTGGTGGCGATCTTCATCGACGCTGCCCGCTGGCTGATCGCGCGGTTTGGCGCGTCGCAGCCTCCACCTCCGCTTATACAGCCGGACGTTAGCGAGGAGCTTCGGAAGATGCAAACGGGGCACGGACTGGCAATTGCGCGGGAGCTGGCAATCGCGTTGAAGCTGCTCGCGATCTCCCTACTGGTGCTGGTGGTGGCGCTTGTGTTTGCTCGATCCGTCTTTCGCCACTGGCGGCGACCGGAACAGGAGGGCACGATCGAGCTCCACGAGTCGGTCTTCGATCGGGCAGAGTTCTGGGCAAGTCTGCTAAGGCTCCTGCTGCGGTTGTTAAGTCGCTTCCGGAGGGCGGGGCCGTCAGCGGCCCGCCCGCTGCCGATCGATCTTGCGTTCGAGGCGAGCCCACCGGCCGTGCGCAGCGTGCGCGAGGTCTACCGGCACCTGCTCGCGAGGATGGCTGGGCGCGGCCTGCCACGCCCAGCGGACGAGACGCCGTACGACTACGCGCGCCGCCTGGAGCGACAGCTCCCGGCGAACCGCTCAGGGATTGAGGCGATCACGGACGCGTACGTGGAGGTGCGCTACGCTGAGCGGCCGGCGAGCGAGGCCGAGCTGAGACAAGTGCGCGAGGCGTGGGCAGAGCTGGAGGCGGGGCTCTCCGGGCAGGACGCGGGCTGGCGGGCGAAACTAGACTAGCGCTGGCGAATCGCCAGACGGACACCCGAGAGGAGTCCGAGTGAACAACTTCGAACCCCGCGACCTGCAGGCCGTCGTGGGGACAGAGAAACCGCGCCCTGTGAGGCTGCTGGCACTGATCGGCGCCTTTGGGACGATCGGCGTCACGAGCTTCGGTGGAGCGCGCGCTGCCTACTTCCGCCATGCGCTCGTCGTCACACGCCGATGGCTGAGCGACCAGCAGTTTCTTGAAGGCCTGACCATCAGTCAGACGCTCCCGGGACCAAACGTCAGCAATCTGAGCGTCTATTTTGGCAACCGCCTTCGCGGACCGCTCGGGTCCGCTATCGCTCTGCTCGCGTTCCTGGTGCCAGGAGCGATCATGATCGTCGCGCTGGCGGCGTTCGACTTCAGCCACGAGAACCTGCCGTTCGTACGATCGATCTTCCTGGGAGTCGGCGCGGCGGCGGTGGGACTCTCCGTTGCAACCACGCTCCAAATAGGTGTCAGAGGAGTTCGGGCCGTACGCGACTGGATGACGGTAGCGATAACATTCGCAGCCGTCGCGTTTCTCCACCTGCCGTTGGTCGTGCCATTGCTGGTGATCGCACCGATCAGCGTCTTCCTCTGGCGGCCGCGGAGACAAACGGACACACAGAAGGATTGAGCGCTACACAGATCGAATGCTGATCACGTTATGGCACCTTGCGCTCGTCTTTGGACGTCTATCGTTGCTCGCGGTCGGCGGCGGCTTACCGGTTCTGCCCGAGATGCAACGTCTCACGGTCGAGCACTACCAGTGGCTATCGAACGCGCAGTTCCGCGACACGTACAGCCTGGGCCAGGTAACCCCTGGACCGGGCATGCTCATGTCGGTTGCCATCGGGTACAAGGCCGCGGGTATCGCGGGAGCCGTGGTGGCAGGTGTGGCGATGTTTCTACCGTCGAGCCTGCTAACGCTGCTGGTCGGCCACCACTGGGATCGCTTTGCCGAGTCGCCGTGGCGACTGTCACTGCAGCGCGGCCTCGGACCAGTTGTCATCGGCCTGATGGCCGCCGGCGCCTTCGCGCTGGCGCAAACAGCTATTCTCGGAATAATCACGGCGGCGATCGCAGCGGCGACGGTCCTGGTGCTCCTGCGGACGAGAATCAGCCCTGCACGGCTCGTTCTCGCAGGCGGCATTGTGGGGCTGGCGCTTCTACGGTAGACGGAGCGAGCGCAGATATAATGCGGCTGCCTCCGGCGGTAGTACGGACGGAGCGCAAGAGAGGCGAATCCGAGATGGCGAAGCGTAAGCGGCAGGCGGCCAGGCGCGGCCAAGCTGCCGCCTCCGGCTCCGACGCGCGCGGCGCAGACAAGAAGCTCTGGGGTGGTCGCTTCGAGAAATCGACAAATCCACTTGTCGAGTCATACACCACCTCTGTCGCGCAGGACCTGGCCTTGCTGCCGTACGACATCGCCGGCTCGATTGCCCACGCCCGCATGCTCGGCCGCACATCGATTATCCCCAGGAAGGATGCGGACACGCTGGTCCGCGGCCTCGAGGAACTGGCGGCCGACGTGTCGCTCGGTACATTCCGGCTCGACGACAGCCTCGAGGACGTTCATATGAACGTCGAGGCAGCGCTGACGCGCAAGGTTGGCCCGGTTGCTGGAAAGCTGCACACCGCGCGATCCCGAAACGACCAGGTCGCAACGGATTTCCGCATGCTCGTGCGAGAGTCGTGCGAGCTGCTTCTGGACGACCTGATTCGGATTCGCCGCACCCTGCTGGAGCTGGCGCGCGAGCATCGGACGGCGATCATGCCGGGCTATACGCATCTCCAGCGCGCCCAGCCGATCCTGTTCTCGCACCATCTGCTTGCCTATTTCGAGATGTTCGAGCGTGACGAGCAGCGTCTCTGGTCGTGCCATTTGCGCGTCAACGTCTGCCCGCTCGGGAGCGGCGCCCTGGCGGGTGTCCCTTATCCAATCGATCGCGATTTCACCGCGGCCGAGCTCGGCTTTGAGATGGCCACGGCGAACAGCATCGATGCGGTCTCCGATCGCGACTTCGTCCTGGAGTTCCAGTCGTGCGTGGCCATCGCGATGATGCACTGCTCACGCCTCGCTGAGGAGATCGTGCTCTGGTCCAGCGCCGAGTTTGGGTTCATCACGCTTGACGACGCCTATGCGACCGGATCCAGCATCATGCCACAGAAGAAGAACGCTGACGTCGCCGAGCTGGCACGCGGCCGGACGGGTCGGGTGTACGGCAACCTCATGGCCCTGCTGACGGTAATGAAGGGTCTACCGCTCAGCTACAACCGCGATCTGCAGGAGGACAGACAGGGCTTTCTCGACAGCCTGATGACACTGTCGACCACACTGCAGGTGTTCTCTGAACTGTTGGGTTCGATGACCCTGCACGTGGAGCGAATGGAGCTGGCGGCAACGGCAAACTACGCGCTGGCGACCGATGTCGCGGACTACCTTGCCAAGAAGGGCATCCCGTTCCGAGAGGCGCATGAGGCCGTTGGCAGGCTCGTGCGCTATGCGGAGCAGGCCAGTAAGGACTTCGGCGAGCTCAGCCTTGACGAGTACCGCCAGTTCTCCGCGCAGTTCGACGCTGACGTATTCGCGATCAACGCACTGAGCGCCGTATCGGCCCGCGACGTCTACGGGGGAACGGCGCCCGGCCGGGTCTTCGAGCAGATTGCCGAGGCCGAGGAACGGCTGAAGGATTCTCAGACAGCGCTCGACGGCGACACTACGGACGCCGCAGAAGACCTCTACGGCAACGCGGCCGGCGACGCCGACGACGATGAGTTGGACTTCCCCTAAGAGGCGACGATGCCGCGTGCCATCAAGCTCGCTCCGTCGATTCTGACCGCCGATTTCGCCCGCATCGGCGAGCAGGTGCAGGAGGCAGAGGCCGCCGGCGCCGACTACATTCACGTTGACGTCATGGATGGACAGTTCGTCCCGAACATCACGCTTGGGCCGCTCGTGGTCTCCGCCATCCACAAGGCAACCAGGCTGCCACTGGATGTGCACCTAATGATTCTCGAGCCGGAGCGGCAACTCGAGGCGTTCGCGGACGCCGGGGCGTCCATCCTCACCGTCCATGCCGAAGCAACGCGCCACCTGCACCGAGCTGTGCAGATGGCCAGGCGAACGGGGGCCCGTGCGGGAGTGGCGATCAATCCCGCTACGCCTGCCGTGATGCTCGACGACATTCTTGCAGACGTCGATCTGGCCCTGGTGATGAGTGTCAACCCCGGGTGGGGCGGGCAGGATTTTCTGCATGTCGTTCTGCACAAGCTGCGGCAGGTCCGCAAGATGCTGGACGAGCGGACTCTGCCGGCCGAGCTGGAGGTCGACGGCGGCCTGAACCTGGAAACGGCCCCGCTCGTCGTCGAGGCGGGTGCGACCGTCGTCGTTGCCGGGTCGGCGATCTACAACGATCGCGAGACCGTGGGATCGGCGTGCGGGCGCATGCTTCAGGTCATCCGCGGCGCGCAACGCGCCGATTAGCACGCAACAGGGGATGGGATATGATCCAGACGCGTTGCGGCGAGGCCGCGGCGAGGAGAGTGTGTCATGCTCAGCATTGAGGAGAACGAGTTTCTGACGCGCATCGGACCGGGGACGCCGATGGGCGACCTGCTGCGGCACTACTGGATGCCGATGCTACTCTCGTCCGAACTTCCCGAGCCGGATGGCCGGCCGCTGCGCACGCGATTGCTAGGTGAGAACCTGGTTGCGTTTCGAGACACGGACGGGCGGCCGGGACTTCTGGCCGAGAACTGCCCGCACCGCGGCGCCTCGCTCTACTTCGGACGCAATGAGGAGGCGGGCCTCCGCTGCGTCTACCACGGATGGAAGTTCGACATCGCCGGGCGCTGCGTCGATATGCCGAACGAGCCACCGGAGAGCAATTTCAAGGATAAGGTTCAGGCGCGGGCCTACGCCTGTGCCGAGCGGAACGGCGTCATCTGGGCGTATATGGGCCCACGCAGGGAGCCGCCGGCTCTGCCGGCGCTGGAATGGAACGTCCTGCCCGAGACTCACAGCGCCAAATGGAAGGCCGTGCGCGCCTGCAATTGGGTGCAGGGCCTCGAGGGCGACATCGATACAAGCCACCTGTATCTGCTCCACAGCCGGCTCAATCCAGATGACGATCCATCGTTGGGCGTCTGGCACCCGGACCTGCACCCGCGGCTGGAGCTTGTGCCAACGGAGTACGGCGTGAAGTACGCCGCACGCCGCGACCAGGACGAGGACCACTACTACTGGCGGATTACGCAGTTCATGCTGCCGATTCACGTCTTCTTTCCGCCGGGCGGGTTCTCCGGGGTGCCCGGGCACATCTGGGTGCCCTTGGATGACGAGCACACGATGGTCTGGAGCGTGATGGCGAACCCATCGGGGCCGCTGACAGATCAACAGCAGGCAATGATCGGCGGACGTGGTAACGGCGGCTATCTGGCGGACACGAGTGCCCCCCTTGGCCGCTGGCGGCTGGCAGCCAACGCCTCCAACGACTACATGCGTGACTACGATGTCCAGCGCACCAAGACGTTCACCGGGATCCCGTCAATTTTCCTGCAGGATCAATCGGTGACTGAATCAATGGGCCCTATATACGACCGCACAACCGAGCACCTGGGGACCACGGACGCGATGGTGATCCAGGTCAGGAGGCGTCTGATAGACGCAGCGAGATCGCTAAGTGAGAGTGGCGCCGCGCCCGACGGCGTGGACAGGCCGGAGATTTACGGCGTTCGCTCGGGTTCAGTCGTTCTGGCCAAGACCGTAAACTGGCTGGAGGGCTCGGCAGAGGTGCTACGCGCCTTCTCCGGCCTGCCGGTCGCAGCCACCTAAACAAGCCAGCCTGTCTCATACAACCCTCCCAGCCGTGGGAAGGAGATCATGAACATCATGACCGAAGCGACAATGGATCTCGATTACTATCTGGCAGTTCCATATGTGCTGGCGATGGAGTCAGTCGAGCATCCGGACGGCGAGTGGTTCCGGCGTGCCGAATATCCCGAGCTTCCGAACTGCGCCGCCGAGGCCTACTCCGCCGTTGAGGCGATCGAGAAGCTGGAAGAGGAGCGGGTGCGGTGCATCCGCCAGCTATTGGACCGCGGTGAGGCGGTGCCGGTTCCGCGCCCGCCACTACGAACGACCGGAGAGCCGCTCAATGCCGATCGGCTCGGTTTCGCGCGGTGGCTCGTCGACGAAGGGCGAATCAGCGACCACCAATAGGGAATGGGGGACAGGGCAAGTCACGGACGGGAAACCGAAACGCCGCTCACATGAGCGGCGTTGTTGCTGGTCGGTGCGGGCACTCAGGCCCGAACCTTGGGGACCTTAGCGAGCGTGCGCAGGCAGCGGGTGCACACGTTGAGGCGAATTGCCAAGCCGTCCACGCGGATGACCTGCTTATGGACGTTTGGGCGGAAGGTACGCGGGGTTTCGGGCGCTTTACGCTCCCAACGCCCGGAGTGACGGTGCCGGATGTTCCGGCCGAACATTGTGTGCTTGCCGCAGACCTGACAGAAACCGGAAGCCACGACTCAGTACCTCGGATTTTTTTGACCAGCAAATTTCGTGCTTGCTAGACTGACTCAGTCAACGCTAGCACGAAATTGTTGGTGCGGACAAGAAACGATCTCGTGAGTGCGCGTTCTGGCGTGCCAGGTCACGAAGGAGTGTGCGGCTTGCAACGCCCCCACTCACGCTCGTTATGTCTCTTCGGAACTAATGCCCCGCGATCGGCTTCTTCAATGCGCTGTCTAGGTCACGCATGCCACCCTTGCGACCTGCCGAATGGTTCGCGGTCTGCTCTGGGGACAGCGGCTTGACGAAGAGCGGGACCGGCCTCAGCAGAATCGACGGACCCGCACTGAAGGCCATGCTGGCGGCGGCCGCGGACTGGATCTCTCAGAATGCCGGCGCCATAGACGCCATCAATGTCTTCCCTGTCCCGGACGGCGATACCGGGTCCAACATGTCGGCCACGCTGCGCTCGGCCGCGGATGCCGCGGCCGGCGCTGACGGCGGAGCAGCCTCCGTGCTGGCGGCGGCCGCCAAAGGCGCGCTCCTGGGGGCACGCGGCAACTCCGGTGTGATTCTCTCTCAGATTCTGGACGGTCTCGCCGCCGGTGCTGGTCAGGCCGAGACGCTTGACGGGCGGGCTTTGGCAAGGTGTCTGCTGCAGGCCGACACGGCCGCGCGACTGTCGGTCACGGAGCCGAAGGAAGGGACGATTCTCACCGTGCTTACCGATGCTGCCGCCGCGGCCGAGGAAGCCACGGCGAACTCCAGTTCTGTGGTTGAGGTACTGGAGGCAGGCACCCTAGCCGCCCGAGCGTCTGTGGCGCGCACACCCGAATTGCTGCCGATCCTGAGACAGGCGGGGGTCGTCGACTCCGGCGGACTCGGACTGTCGATCATCCTCGACGGCTGCCTGGCGAAGATCAGCAACACGAGCAGCGCAGTGCTACGCGTCCCAGTCGAGCTCGAAAATCGGGCGAACCAGCAAAGCCTCAGTGTTGTTTGTGATGTGCCTGCAGGCAACTCGAGCCTCGGATATTGCACTGAGTTCATCATCGAAGGAGAGTCGCTGCGCCGCGATCCACTTCGCGATGAACTGCGCCGGCTCGGCGATAGCGTGCTGGTTGTCGGACAGGAACGGCTGCTGCGGGTTCACCTCCATACCGCGGACCCCGGCGCCGCGCTCAGCCTTGGGTTGCGACACGGCGCTTTGTCCCGCATCAAGGTCGACAATCTGGAGGACCAGCGGCGGGCGCTTGGGGGTGAGGCGGCTCCATCCGTCGCTGTTGGCGCTTCGGTAGTTGCCGTGGCGGCCGGGGAGGGCTTCGGGTCATTGCTGGCCGGCTACGGCGCAATCGTCGTGGACGGTGGCCAGACTCAGAATCCGAGCACCGCGGAGATTCTGGCGGCTATCGACCACGCCCCAGGCAAAGCGGTGTTTGTGCTGCCCAACAACCCCAACATCCTCGCCACCGCAACTCAGGCGGCCCGGCTCGCGCGCAACGAGACGCTGGTCATCCCGACCACCTCGATTCCACAGGGCATCGCGGCGGTTCTGGCGTTCAATCCGGCCCGAAGCATAGAGGAGAATACGTCGGCGATGGAACAGGCGGCGTCAGCGGTCCGTACGGCAGAGATCACCAGAGCTGCACGGGATATTTCGATCGGCGGCGTCGATGCCGTCCGCGGGCAGCCAATCGCGATCGTGGACGACGAACTGGCTCTTGCGGCCGACAGCCCTGAGGCTGCCGCGGTGGCGGCAGCGGGCCTCATAGCGGAGGGCGGCGAGATTGCGACACTTTACTACGGATTAGGAGTAACCAGCGAGCGCGCGGAGGGCTGCGCGGCACTGATCCGAACACAGTACCCGAATCTCGAGGTAGAGTCCGTGGGCGGCGGTCATCCGCACTACGACTACATTCTTTCAATTGAGTAAGACTGGCATTGAGTGAGACCGGCGGTCGAGTGGGACCTGAGCCGCAATGGCGGTGAGGATCGTCACCGACAGCACCGCGGACCTCGATCCGAGCGCAGCGCGCGAGCTTCGGGTCGAGGTGGTTCCGCTGACGATCGAGATCGAGGGGACGTCCTACCGCGACTCGATCGACCTGGAGCCAGCCGAATTCTATCGCCGACTGCCGGGGGCACATCCGCCTCCGAAGACGAGCGCGCCCTCCCCGGGGGCATTTGCCGGAGCATTTGAGCTCGCCATGAGCCGGGGCGACAGCGTTGTCTGTATCACGATCTCCGGGCGGCTTTCGGGGTCGGTTAACGCTGCGCGAGCCGCACGGGAGCACCTTGGAGATCCAACGCGGGTGACAGTGCTCGATTCACTCGCGGCGACAGCGGCCGAGGCGAACATCGTTACGAGGGCAGCGACGGCGGCGGCAGATGGCAGGAGTCTGGAGGAGGTCGTCGCGGCGGCGAACCAGACTCGTGTGCGACAACGATTGCTGGTAGGACTGCAGACCCTGGATTACCTGCAGCGTGGTGGCCGCATCGGGCGGGCACGCGCCTTTCTTGGCGGGCTGCTCAATATCAAGCCGCTTCTCACACTGCAGGACGGCGAGGTGGCCCCGTCGGAGCGGGTTCGCTCGCGCTCGCGGATGCTGGCGCGGTTAGGGGAATTCGCACTGTCGTACGCTGATCCAGAGATGGTATCGATCGTGCATGCGGCGTGCCCCGCGGATGCCCAGGCGCTCGAGGCGCTGGTTCGAGCCGCCTTCCCTCGTACGAGGGTCGCCTGCGGCTGGATCGGCCCCGTCGTTGGGCTGTACACGGGTCCGGGCGCGCTCGGCGTCGCAATCGTGCCAGGGGAGGCCGCATGACGGCGCCGCCAGGGAGGCGCCCACCGGCAGATGGCAGGGTCAGCTATCCGGCCGCATTCTCCATCCTCGCTCAGGCGCTGGACACCGAGCGGCGGCGCAAGTTCGACGACACTGCCGTCAAGGGTGGTCTCGACCGGCTGCTCGTCCGGCTGCATGGAGAGGGCCGGCTTCCGCCGGGTTCGCCATTGTCACGCGCGGTTGCGGTTCTCATCGAGGCCAGCTACGGCTCCCTGCCGGCGAGCGGCAGGGAGCATTGGATTGGCACGCTGTCAGCGCTACTGCAACGCGAGCGCGCACGGCTGGCACAGTCCGTAACTGCGCTGCGAAGCCGGGCCCTCACCCCAACCCTCTCCCAAAGGGAGAGGGAGAAAATAGATCCAACCCTCCTCCAGAGGGAGAGAGAGAAATTAGATTCAACGTACTACCAAAGCGAGAGGGAGAGACTGGATCCGAGCCGCTCCCAGAGGGAGAAGGCGGCTCCACGGCCGGCGCGGGTTGCACGAGGCAGCCAGGCCGGAGCGCTTGCCTCGCTTGACGTTGAGGTCAGCGCGATCGGCGGTGTCAATCGCGCGGTCATGACCAAGATGAATGCACTTGGCATCAACACCGTTGGCGACCTTCTGCACCACTTTCCGCATCGCTACGACGATTTCTCTCATTTCCGCCCGATCGCGGAGCTCGTTCCCGGCGAGCCGCAGACTCTCGTCGCAACAGTGTGGTCAGCGGCGGAGAAGCGTCTGGGGCGGCGAAACCGCGCCACTGAACTGATCGTCGGCGATGCGACAGGAAACATGCGCGTCGTCTTTTTCAATCAGCCTTATCTCGCGTCTCGATTTCGCACTGGGGCGACCCTCGTGCTCAGCGGGCGGGTGTCGGTCTTTCAGCATCAGCGGCAGATGGATTCTCCGGAATGGGAGCTGCTGGACAAAGCAGAGCTCGAACGCGCGGTCCATACCGGGCGGCTGGTGCCCGTCTACCCGCTGACAGCCGGACTGGGCGCCCGCAGCCTCCGCCGAATCATGCACGAAGCGCTCGAGCGTGGCGCGGCGCTGATTCAGGAGTCGCTTCCAGCCGGCGTTCGCCAGCGACACAGGCTGTTGCCATTGCCGGAAGCGATCCGGGAGATCCACTACCCGAGCAACGCGGCGAAAGCGGAGTCGGCCCGACGGCGTCTGGCCTTCGAGGAGCTGCTATCGCTGCAGCTGGCCGTGCTGGGAGAACGCCGCAAGCGCCAGGAGTCCGGATACGCGGAAGCGCTGACATTGGATGACGAGACGCGTGCCGGCTTCCTGGCATCACTGCCGTTCGGTCTCACAGCCGCCCAGCAGCGGACCAGCGGCGAGATCCAGGCCGACCTCGCCGCGAACCAACCGATGGCGCGGCTGCTCCAGGGCGACGTCGGCAGCGGCAAGACGGTGGTGGCGGCGATAGCGCTCCTGGCGGCGGTGAGCACCGGGATGCAGGCCGTACTGATGGCGCCGACGGAGATCCTGGCAGAGCAACATTACCGCACACTGTGCCGTTTGTTTGGGGCGAGTCCTGACCTGAGCGGGCCAACCTACCGGGCCGATCCCACGTATCTTGGCAAGCCGCTCCGTATTGGTCTATTACACGGCGGAATGGCCGCGCGCGCAAAGTCGGCCGCGCAGGCCGCCTTAGCGTCGGGCGAGATCGAGATCGCCGTTGGCACGCAGGCCCTGATCCAAGAGAACGTTCAGATCCCACGGCTCGGGCTTGCCGTGGTCGACGAGCAACACCGTTTCGGCGTCATGCAGCGTGCCGCTCTGCGCGAAAAGGGTCTTAACTCGCATCTGCTTGTGATGACGGCAACGCCGATACCACGGACACTTGCGTTGACTCTCTACGGTGACCTGGAGATCTCCGTCATCGATCAGATGCCACCCGGCCGCAAGCCCATCAACACCCGCCTGGTCGAGCCTCACGAACGAGACCACGCCTACCAGTTCACCCGTGAGCAGCTCGACGCGGGACGGCAGGCGTTCGTCATCTGTCCGCTCGTTGAGGAATCGGAGCAGGTCGAAACCCGCGCCGCAGTAGAGGAGTCCGAGCGATTGCGCGCGCATGAGGTCTTCTCAGGCGTCGAGATCGCCCTTCTGCACGGCCGCATGAAGTCTAAGCAGAAGGACGACGTTATGCGGGCCTTCCTTGCGCATGAGTCGCAAGTGCTCGTCTCGACGGCGGTCGTCGAGGTCGGAATCGACGTGCCGAACGCATCCGTGATCCTGATCGAGGGCGCGGATCGGTTCGGACTGGCGCAGCTTCACCAGTTCCGCGGCCGTGTCGGCCGCGGGGCCGAGCAGAGCTATTGTCTGTTGCTGGCCGACAACCCCTCGCCCGAAGCCGGCGAACGACTGCGGCTGATGGAGCGCACGCACGATGGATTTGAGCTTGCGGAGGCCGATCTCAAATTGCGCGGACCGGGCGAGTATTTCGGCACGCGTCAGAGCGGTCTCCCTGAGCTGCGGGTCGCGCGCCTCACCGATGTTTCGATGCTGAAGGAGACGCGCGTCGAGGCAGGGGAGATTCTCGACCTGGCGCCCGCCCTCGAGGGCGGAGATTGGGAGCTGTTGCGACGCCAGGTGGAGCGAATGCGGCGCGGCGGCGGGGAGATCAGCTAGAGTATTCCCATGATCAAACACGACCTGGCCGGGCTCGTCCGAACGGCGGCCGAGGCGGCACAGGCTTGCGGCGATCTAGCATCGGTCGCCCTCCCTGAGATTCGCATCGAACGCCCGAAGACGCTCGACCTCGGCGATTATTCGACGCCGGTTGCGATGGAGCTGCGGCGCACCGTTGGCGGCGACCCGCTCGCTATCGCCGAGAAGATCGTGCGGCACTTCCCGAGCATCGCGTCCATCGAGTCTCCGAGCGTTGCGCGGCCGGGCTTCATAAACTTCCGCCTTCGCGACAGCTGGCTCACCGCGCAAGTCGAGACGATTCTGGAGCAAGGCCAGGGCTTCGGAAACCAATCCTGGGGGGAAGGCCGGTCGGTACAGGTCGAGTTCGTCAGCGCGAACCCGACCGGCCCCCTGCACGTGGGAAACGGACGGGGCGCGGCCCTCGGGAGCACGCTGGCCACAGTGCTGGAGGCGGCCGGTTTCAGGGTGGAACGCGAGTATTACGTCAACGACGCAGGCAGCCAGATCGACGTCTTCACACGTACCCTGTACGCCCGCTATCAACAACTGTTCGGACGGCCGGCACCGATTCCGGAGGACGGCTACCCGGGCGAGTACATGATCGAGCTAGCCGAAAGTCTGCGAACGCAGTACGGCGAGACAATGCTCCAGCCCGAGGGGGAAGCGCCACCGCCGGAGCTGGGACCGGTGGGAATAGCGGGCATGCTCAGGCGAATCCGCGACGACCTCGAATCGCTTCGCGTGCATTACGACGTCTGGTTCTCCGAAAGCTCACTCTACGGCGAGTCGCAGCGCTATCAGACGATTATGGATGTACTGAGGCAACGCGGATACGTGGCGGAGAAGGAGGGTGCCGTCTGGTTTACCAGCACGGACCTGGGTGAGGACAAGGACAATGTGCTCGTGCGCCGCGACGGAACGCCGACCTACTTCGCCTCCGATATCGCGTATCACTATGACAAATTTGTCGAGCGCAAGTTTGGGAGGGTGATCGACATCTGGGGCGCCGACCATCAGGGGCACGTCTCGCGGCTGAAGGCGGCGGTTGCAGCGATCGGCGCCGATCCGGAGCAGCTCAGCATCCTCCTGTACCAATTGGTCATGGTGAAGGGTGGGCGTTTGTCCAAGCGCGCGGGCAACATTATCACGCTTCGCGAGCTGGTCAGCGAGGTCGGCTCCGACGCATGCCGGTTCTTCTTCCTGTCTCGCTCCGGCGACTCGCAGATGGAGTTCGACCTGGATCTTGCGAAGCGCCGGAGCAACGACAACCCCGTCTATTACGTGCAGTACGCGCACGCGCGGATCGCGGGAATCCTCCGAACTGCTGAGGAGCGCGGGGTAAGCCCAGCCGGCGGCGACGTCCAGCTTCTCCGCCACCCGACCGAGCTGGCGCTGATCCGCAAGATGTTGGTTCTGCCGGAACTCGTCGAGACGGTGGCCAAGACGCTGGAGCCGCACCACCTGCCGCACTACGCCTCCGAGCTCGCGACAGCGTTCCACGCTTTCTACACCGAGTGCCGAGTGGTAAGCGAGGACGAGGCGCTGACACGAGCGCGACTCCGCCTGACCGCCGCCGCGAGGGTCGCGCTGGCGCGCGTGCTGCATCTGATGGGAATGAGCGCACCCGAGCGAATGTGAGTGGGAGAGCGACCTCGGATGGGCTACCAGCAACGGCGGCGGATAGCGATCGACGGCCCGGCGGCCTCTGGCAAGAGCGCCGTCGGCAGTGCCGTCGCGCGGGCGCTCGGATTTCCGTTCATCGACACGGGCGGCATCTATCGTGCGCTCACCTGGCTGGCTCTCAACCGGCGGATTCAACTATCGGACGCGAAGGCGCTGACGACACTCGCGTCAACCGCGACGGTTGAGCTCGGGCCGGCAGAGAGCGGCTCAGAGACGGGCGCGGTCGTGATCGACGGTCTGGACGCCACCCCGCACCTTCGAAATGACGATGTTGAGCAAAACGTGTCGGTTGTCTCCGCCGTGCCGGGCGTACGCAGGCATTTGGTCTCGATACAGCGACGGCTCGCCGACGGCTGCGCCGTCATGGCCGGTCGTGATATTGGCAGCGTCGTTCTACCGGATGCCGATCTAAAGACCTATCTGGATGCCTCGCCCGAAGAGCGGGCACGACGGCGGCGGGATCAGCTTCTCGCAGCCGGCGAGCAAGCCGATTACAGCCTGCTGGTCGAGCAGATGCGACGGCGCGATCACCTCGACAGCAGCCGCGCCGTGGCGCCCCTCCAGGTTCCGGAGGGCGCCGTTCGGCTGCAGACGGACGGCATGTCGCTCGATGAGGTGATCGCGCGGATCCTGGGCCTCTATGTGGAGCGCTTCGGCGAGACGAGGTCCGGTCTCTGCGGCAGTGCCGGGCCTGGCACGGTCTCCTGACGAGCACGCCCATACCCGACGTACGGCGGCTTCTCCAGGCGCTCGCCGTGCCGGCGTTTTACTTCTGCATGAGCCGCCTGCTGGCGCTGGCACTTTGGTCTCTGGGCCATTGGCGTGTGACCGGCGCAAACAGAATGCCGCACCATGGCGCGGTGATCGTCGTGGCAAACCACCTCAATCTCATCGACCCTCCCTTGCTGGCGGCCTCGCTGCCTCGACGCATTCGTTTTATGGCAAAGCAGGAGCTGTTCGATTCACGCGCGGGCGTGTTCATTCGACTGTATGGATCATTTCCGGTTCGACGCTTCGAGGCCGATCTTCAAGCCCTTCGGACCGCCCGCCGCCTGCTCGACGGCGGTGAAGTACTCGGAATGTTTCCCGAGGGTCACCGGAGCGGCGGTGCAGGGATGATCGCCGCGCATCCGGGTACGGCGCTCATCGCCCTGCAGAGCGGCGCGCCCGTGCTCCCGGTTGCTATCACGGGAAGCGAGCAGATCCGATCGCCAAGCGTACTGGTGCGCCGAGCGCGGATTACAGTTACCGTCGGCGAGCCATTTGTCCTGCCGAGGTCGAGCCGTATCGATGCGGCAGCCGTTGAACAAGCCAGCCAACGAATAATGCGGAGTATTGCAGAGCTTCTGCCCGCCCGGTACCGGGGGGTTTATACTTACGGCGAGGTAAACTAAACCATGGAGATCGTTCGCGCACACGACATGGGCTTCTGCTACGGGGTTCGGCGTGCAGTCGACATGATGGAATCCGCCGCGAGCGAACGAGGCGAGATCGCCACGTTGGGATCGATCGTGCACAACCCGCTGGTGACCGAGCGCCTTGCCGAGAACGGCATCGCCATTGTGTCCACGTTGGAGGCAGCCGGCGAGAGACCAATAGCCATCACCGCACATGGAGTCGGCCCCGACGTCGTCGAGGCGATCGAGCGTCAGGGCCTGAGCGTCATCGACACAACCTGCCCAATCGTCACCCGCGCCCAGCAGTGGGCTCGCAAGCTCAACGAAGAGGGGTACGCGGTTATCGTGTTTGGCGACCCCAACCACAAGGAGGTCAGGGGAATCCTCTCCTGGGCAGGCGGCAGGGCTATCGCTGTAGAGGACGAGAGGGGCATTGAGAGACTCCCCGAGAACCTCCCGTCTCGGGTCGCGGTGCTCGTGCAGACGACGCACACCGAGGCGCGGTTCGCATCGTTCATCAGGCACCTGTTTGAGACACGCATGGACCGGATCAGTGAGCTTCGCGTCGTCAATACGCTTTGCAACGCGACCACGAGCCAGCAGGCGGCGGCTGAGGAGCTCGCCCGCGAGGTCGACGTCATAATTGTGGTCGGCGGCCGAGAGAGCGCCAACACCAGGCACCTTGCGGAGATCTGCAGCGAGCTGGGCACCCCGGCGCACCACATCGAGCGGGCGGACGAGATCGATCCGGAGTGGCTGGCCGGCGTTAGCCGAGTTGGCCTCACAGCGGGCGCGTCAACGCCCGATTTCTCGATTGATGCGGTCGAAGATCGGCTGCGCGAGCTTCAGGCTGAAGCGGAAGCGAGCGGCACTCGGCAGGCGTGAAGCTACCCTCCGAAGTCAGTACTACGCGCAGCAAGGAGCCGGGCGAGATGCCCGTGCTCCCGGTCTCGCCCGCGCCGATAGCCGGCGGCGTGATCGAGGCCGTCCACCCCGGCAGCCTCGCTGCCAAGGCGGGGCTTTCGGCCGGAGCACGGCTCCTCGCTGTCAACGGCCGCGAGGTTCGTGACGTCGTCGACTACCAGTTCGAGGCCGCCGAAGAGCATATTGCGCTTCTCGTCGACCAGGACGGGGATCGGCGGTTGATCGAGATCGACAAGCACCCGGACGAGGATGCGGGCCTGGATTTCGATCAGGCCACCTTCGATGGCACTCGTATCTGCACCAACAAGTGCTTTTTCTGCTTCCTCAAGGGCCTCCCCAAAGGGCTGCGGCGGACGATGTACGTCAAAGATGATGACTACCGCCTCAGCTTTCTCCATGGCAACTTCGTAACGCTGACCAATCTGAGCGAGGACGATTGGCGACGCCTGGAGGAACAACGCCTGTCGCCGCTGAACGTAAGCGTCCATGCGACCGACCTCGAGCTGCGGCGGCGCATGCTGGGCAATCAGGAGGCGCCGGACATCATCGACCAGCTTCGCCGCCTCGAATCGATCGGAATCCGCGCTCAGACGCAGGTCGTGCTGTGCCCGGGTGTCAACGACGGCCAGCAACTCGATCGCACCGTGCGGGACCTTGCCGAGCTCTATCCGGCCGTTCAGGCGGTCTCGATTGTTCCGGTGGGCGCGTCAATTCAGTACGTCGAGCGAATGGAAGCCGTGGGCAAAGACGGCGTCGAGACGCTCACGTCAGAATATGCGCGCACGCTGGTTCGTCAGGCGCAGCGCTGGCAACGCCGCCTGCGCCCCGAATTGGGCGTCAGCTTCTGTTATCTCTCAGACGAGTACTACCTCACGGCGGGCACCCGCGTTCCAGCAGCGCCGAAGTACGACGGATTCTCGCAATACGAGAACGGTGTCGGAATGACCCGCGCACTGCTGGACGATTGGCGCCGTAAGCGGCGGCGTCTGCTAAGCGGGCGCGATGATACGGAACCCTCCCCCAGAAGGAGAGGGAGATCTGAATCGCGCCCCTACGCTCGGAGGCTCACGCTCGCCTGCGGCGAAATGATTGCGCCGCTGCTGACGACGATGGCGGCGGAGGTCGCCGCGGTCACGAACCTGGAGATCGATGTGGTTCCCGTCCGCAACACCTTCTTCGGCGACAGCATTCGCGTCTCAGGGCTGCTGGGAGCCGGCGACTTCATTGGCGCGTTACGCAGCGTGCCACTCGGCGACGCCGTTTTCTTGCCACGCAGCGCGCTCGATTATTTTGGACGGCATTTCCTTGACGACGGCACCCCAGCCGACGTGGAGCGCGTCATCGGGCGGCCGGTTGGCTTCGCGACGGCATGGAGCGAGGTCCTCGGGCAGCTGGATGACGCGAGCGCCGGCTTTGAAACGCATCCGAATGCCAACGCCAACGGGAAGTTCTGGGAGGAGCCTGCTACACGGGCGCGATAGAAGGAACCCTCACCCCAACGCCTCCCAGAGGGAGAGGGAGACCGGACGCGACCGAACAACTGTCAGACTTTCGGGATCAGCTCGCCAGCGCGTCCAAGGCCAATCGCCGCTAACCTTACGAAAGGAATCTGTTATGTGCGGCATTATTGGCTACGTCGGCGGCCGGCCCGCGGCTGAAATCCTGCTTCAGGGCCTTCGCTCGCTGGAATATCGAGGCTACGACTCAGCGGGGGTGGCGGTCCTCGAGGACCACGAGCTGCACGTCGAGAAGCGCGCCGGCAAGCTGCACGCGCTCGAGGATGCGCTTGCGGGGCGCACGCTCGCGGGAGCGACCGGCATCGGTCACACGCGCTGGGCGACGCATGGCGCGCCGAACGACCTGAACGCCCACCCCCATCAGGACTGCAGCGGACAGGTCGTAGTAATCCACAATGGAATCATCGAGAATTACGTCGCGTTGCGGCAGGAGCTGACGCAGCGCGGCCACACGCTTGCCTCCGAGACAGATACAGAAGTCATCCCCCACCTGGTCGAGGAATTCCTCAACGAGGGAGTTGGGCTGGCCGAGGCTGTCCGGCTTACGACCATTCGCCTATCCGGGGCTGCGGCGCTCGTCGTGATGAGCTCGCGAGCACCGGGCGAGCTCGTGGCGGCGCGCGTCGCCAACGCCGGTGCCGTCGTCATCGGATACGGCGAGAATGAGATGTTTCTCGCATCCGATCTACCTGCACTGCTGCCCCACACCCGCCGCGTGGTCTTTCTTGCAGACCGTGAGATAGCCTGCCTCTCCCCCTCTGGTGTGACGTATATGGACGCAGCCGGCGCCGCGCTCGAAAAGCACCAGCAGACCGTGCCCTACGATGCCGTGTCGGTTGAGAAGGGTCAATACAAGCACTTCATGCTCAAGGAGATTGCCGAGCAACCGGTCTCAATCCTCGACACGATCCGCGGGCGGGTCGATTTGCTCGCGCCGGCGCTGCACCTGGCTGGGCTCCCGTTCACGGATCGCCAGCTCGCGGCTTTCCGAAGGGTGATTCTGATCGGGATGGGCACCAGCGTGCACGCCGCGATGATCGGCCGGCAGTACATCGAGCGTCTGGCAGGCATTCCCGCTGAGGTGGAGAATGCCAGCGAATTCCGGTATCGCGAGCCGGTCCTGGAGCCGGGCAGTCTGGTGATCTCGATCTCTCAATCCGGCGAGACGGTCGACACGCTGGCCGCGATGGAGCTCGTCGCGGAGAACGGCACGAGCCAGCTCACAATCTGCAACGTCGAGGGCGCGGCCACGACGCGTCTTGCCGGGGCGAGCCTGATGACCCGCTGCGGCCCCGAGATCGGCGTCGCCAGCACCAAGACGTTCTCAGCCTCCGTGGTCGCACTCTACCTGTTCGCCGTCAGGCTGGCGCACGCACGCGGCCGGCTCGATTCATCCGCGCTATACGGCTTGCTAGAGGATCTCAGCCGAATACCAGCGCTTGTCGGCAAGCTGGTTGACCAGCATGAGGAATACGAGGCACTTGCCCGAGAGCTGGCATCCTCCCGACACGTTCTGTTTCTTGGACGAGGGCTCCAGTATCCAATCGCGATGGAGGGAGCACTGAAGCTCAAGGAGATCAGCTACCTCCATGCGGAAGGCTACCCGGCCGGCGAGATGAAGCACGGGCCGATAGCGCTGATCGATGGCGACATGCCCGTGATTGCCCTTGCCCCGCACGACCGGCTGTACGAGAAGATGCTGGGGAACATCGAAGAAGTTCGCGCGCGCGGCGGGACTGTCTACGCTATCGGCACAGACGAAGACGAGCTGCTGCCAAGCAAAGCCGAACGGGTGCTACGGGTTCCGGCGGCGCCCGAGCTCCTGCAACCGCTGCTGACCGTCATCCCGGCACAACTTCTCGCCTATCACGTCGCGCTCATTCGTGGCTGCGACGTCGATCAACCGCGCAATCTGGCGAAGACTGTTACTGTCGAGTAGTACGCCCCGGAGCTGGCGATGAGTAACAGTTCAGATTCGGGCCTGCTGAGACGCTGCGCGAACCAGCGGGAGGGTCCCGAACTCGGGACTCCCTCAGGGGCTGCTTCTCGGCCTGGTTCTGCCCGCCCTCCCACCCGAGAGGTGTTTTTTTTCTGCGAGGGGCTTGGCCACTCGCCCTCCCTGCCACGCCGCCGTGCTCCGTGTGCGAACCCGAGCGGGAATCGGAGGGGCGCGGGGCGGCTAGCCCCGAGAAAAAACACAGATCGGGCGGGCGGGTGCGCAAGGCGCGCCCGAGCGGGCAGGGAGCGAACCTCGTTGGTTCGCCAAAGACTGCTGAGTGGGCCCGGCTCGGCTCGTGCAAAGTCGCGGCTATGAGCGACCTAGATGCGATCCGTGACCGCGTCGATATCGTCGAGTTGGTCGGCGAGAGCGTCCGGCTACAACGCGCGGGGCGCACCTACAAAGGACTCTGCCCGTTCCACACAGAGCGTACGCCGTCGTTTATTGTCTCGCCCGATCGCCGTACCTGGCATTGCTTCGGCTCCTGCTCCACCGGCGGCGATGTCTTCGGATTTGTCATGCGCCGAGACAATGTCAATTTCGGCGAGTCCGTGCGCCTGCTGGCGGCCCGCGCCGGGATCGCACTCGAGACCCGCGACGCGCGTGCAGATGAGGCAACATCGCGGCTGCAACTGGCCAATGAAGCGGCAGCAGCCTACTTCCACCACGCGCTGCTGAACAGCACGGCTGCTACCGTCGCCCGCGGCTATGCCGAGGAACGCGGGCTGGACGGCGACGCAATCCGCAATTTTCAGATCGGCTTTGCCCCAGAGTCGTGGGATACGCTTGCCTCCCATTTACGGGGCAAGGGCTATCGCGACGAGGAACTCGTTGAAGCGGGACTGCTCGTCCAGGGCGATCGGGGCATCTATGACCGCTTCCGGGCGCGCTTGATGTTCCCGATCCGCGATCCGCGCGGCAAAGTCACAGGCTTTGGCGGCCGAGCGCTCGGCGATGCGATGCCGAAATATCTCAACAGCCCGCAGTCGCCGATCTTTGACAAGGGCGGCCTTCTCTACGCGCTCGATCGCGCCGCTGAGTCCATACGGCATGAGAGCATGGCCGTAATCGTCGAGGGTTACTTGGACGTCATTACCGCGCATCAGCATGGCTACGCCAACGTCGTGGCCAGCCTGGGAACCGCCCTGAACGAACGCCATATCACCCTGCTCCGGCGCTACACCCGCGCCGTGGCACTTGCGCTCGACGCCGACGAGGCCGGCATTGAGGCAGCGGCCCGTGGCGAGCAGATCATCCGCGAAATGGGGGATAACGAGCAGGCAGAGGTCTTTCTGGACTGGGGAAATCTGATTCGGGTGCAGAGCCGCGCCCCCGTCGGCCTCCGCATCTTCACCGTCCCGTCCGGCAAGGACCCCGACGAGGCCATCCGTGCAGAGCCCGACGCGTGGCCGGGATGGGTCGCGAGCGCGCTACCACCGTTCGAGTTTCGATTGAACCTCGAGCTCCGACGTCTCGATCGCGCCGATCCGTCCCAGCGCCTCGAGTTGCTCGATCGGATGGTCCCCTTGCTTGCTGAGGTTAGCGACCGCGTATCGCAGGGGCACTACATCCAGCGGCTTGCGGCCGAGCTGGCGGTGCGAGAGGATGACGTTCGCGCGAGACTCAACGCGCTGCGCCCGGCGCGCCGAGAGGGAAACGCGCTGCTGATGCTGGACCGTTCGTCGTCGCAGATAGCGGCGCCGGCAGTCGCGACCGGGCTCCGCACCGAGAGCTTCTGCCTGTCGCTGCTCATTCGCTTCGAACAGCTTCGCGTCCCAGCAGCACATATCTCGCCGGACTGGTTCACTTCGACCCCGCATCGACGGCTTTTTGAGCTATGGCGCGAGTCCACCCGACTGGACGAGGATGCTGTGCCGGATGAGCTGCAACCATACTGGCGCGCCGCGATGGAAGCGCGGACAATGCCGGCCGTGGAGGTCGATCCCGGGGCGGCTCTGAGCGATTGCCTGCGCCGCATGGAGCTACGCCGGCTGGATATGCAGAAACGATTGCTGACGGCCACGCTCGTCGATCAGGGAGATACGTCCGATACAGGCGAGCCCCAACCCAGAGGAGGCCCGGCGGATGACGCGGCCGAGATCGAATCGACGCTTCGCGATGACATCGAGGTGGCGCGATCGCTGCACGAGCTCGAATACCGTCTTCGCACAGGCCGTGAGCCGCCGCCGTCGCTCAGCCGGCGCGCCGATGATCCGCCGTCGACAGAGACGCAAGAGACCGCGCCCGACAGGGTCTAGAGACCCCCGGGCCTGCGACGCCCCGGTGGTATACTGCCTGACGCCATCGCAGAGATGATCGGCACGTTCGGAAGGGGGCTCGGATGGGCATGGGGCGCGCGGGAATTGGGCGGCGAATCGGGCGACGGCAATTCATTGCGGCCGGCGCCGCCGTAGCTGGGACTGCCGCGGCTGCTGCCTGCGGCAACAACCGCGGAGCCTCGCCTCCGGGCAAGCAGCCATCCGTGAAGTCGAGCCAACCAAAAACCGGCGGCGAGTTCACCTGGGCGCAGCAAATCGACCCATTCGATTACGACCCCACTGGCAAGGTGCTCCAGAACGGGCCGTGGATCGAGCTCGCGTACAATGCGCTTCTCTCAATCAAACACGGCGAGGGCGTTGGCTACACGGACCTGGTCAGTGAGCCGGCGCTGGCGGAGAAGTGGGAAACTCCGGATGCCCAGACATTCACGTTCCACCTGCGACCCGGCGCCAAGTGGCAGAATCTACCGCCGGTGAATGGGCGCGGCGTCACCGCGGAGGACGTGCGTTCCAGCATGGAGTACCAGTCGCGCAGCGGCCGGTTCAAAGACAGCAAGCTGCCGACCTCAATCAACGTGTCCATGTACGAAGGGCTGGATTCCGTCCAGGCCCCGGACGCGTCCACCGCCGTCATACGTTTCAAGCAGCCGTTCGTGCCGTTCCTGCAGCACATGTCCCTGGAGCGAAACGCCATTCTGGCACATGAGGTATACGACAAGGAGGGCAGCTTCACCAACACCATGGTTGGCACCGGTCCCTGGCAACTCGATCCCGGCGCCAGCCAGCAGGGCTCGCGTTGGGTGATGGGACGAAATCCCAACTACTATCTGCCCGGTCGCCCGTATATCGATCGCATCAACTTCCTTGTGCTGAAAGACAACGCGACGATGACCTCCGCCTTCCAGACCAAGCAGATCGACCTGCTCAATCAGCAGTACCTGACGCCGGCCACAGCGCCCCAGCTCGCGCGGGCGAACCCAACGGCCGTTGACTGGAGTTTCAATGACACCCGCGGCGGATTGCTGTTCGAGAATGTGAAGAAGCCGCCCCTGGATGACGTGCGGATCCGAAAAGCCATCGCCATCTCTATCGACCGCGACGCGTTCCTGCAGACCTTCTACGGCGGCAAGGGAGAGTGGGCGGTCGCGGGAGGCCAGCCGGGCTTATTCACCCACGACGAGATCCACTCGATGCTCAAGTACGACCCGGCCCAGGCGAAGCAGCTCGTCAGCGATGCCGGCTTCCCGAACGGCGTCAACCTGGAGCTGCACTTCTCACCATCACGCGGCGACATGGGGGCGCAGATCGTCCAACTGATTCAGGCCCAGCTCAAGACCGGAAATATCAACGTGACGCTGAAACCCGAGGATGAAGCGACGTTCGCCGATACGCAGCGGAAGGGGCAATTTCAGCTCGACTATGAGGTGAAGCCGCAGGTCGGAGATATCGACGCCTATATTTTCTACAACTGGTACTCGAAGTCAAACGGCAACTTCGGTGGTGTCGCCGATGCGAAGCTGGACACTATGTTGGAGGCGCAGCGGAGTACGGTTGACCTTGCCAAGCGGAAGGACACGCTGCGACAGGCGGTCAAGTACATCACCGATAACGCCTACTACACCGCCTTCTGCTACGGCGAAGGACACTACTTCTGGCAGTCATACCTGAAGAACTTCGCGCCCAACATCGCTCACAATACGATGCCCGTCTACGACAGCTGGATCGATAAGTCTTAAGGAACCGTGTATGGACGACGCGGCATCGACAGCGGCAAGCGATCCGCGCATCGCAATGGGAGGTCTTGTGCAAGAGCGACCGTTTGAAGTCAACCTGGCGCTCGAGTTGGTGCGCGTAACGGAGTCGGCCGCCATCGGCGCCGGCCGCTGGATGGGCCGCGGCGACAAGATCGCCGCCGACCAGGCCGCGGTCGACGCCATGCGATCGGCGATGCAGAGTATCGACATGGACGGAATCGTCGTCATCGGCGAGGGTGAAAAGGACGAGGCGCCGATGCTGTACATCGGCGAGCGCATCGGCAACGGCAACCCGCCGTTGGTGGACATCGCCGTCGACCCGATCGACGGGACGACACTGCTCTCCAAGGGCCTCCCGAATGCGCTTGCAGTGCTGGCGCTCACCGAGCGCGGCCAGATGAACTGCCCGCGCGAGATCGTCTACATGGACAAGATCGCGGTCGGTCCCGAGGCCTACGGCTCGATCGACATCACCGCCTCACCCAGCCAGAATCTGCGCTGGATAGCAAAGGCGAAGCGCTGCTCCGTCGCCGACCTTACCGTAGTTATCCTCGACCGGCCCCGTCATGAGGGTCTGATGGAGGAGATCCGAGCAACCGGCGCGCGGATCAAGTCGATCAGCGACGGCGACGTGGCCGGCGGGCTGTATACCGCACTTCCGGAGACGGGTGTCGACATGCTGCTCGGCGTCGGCGGCGCCCCCGAGGCGGTTCTCACGGCGGCGGCGCTGAAGTGCCTCGGAGGCGAGATCCAATGCCGGCTCTGGCCGCGCAACGATCAGGAGCGCCAGCAGGCGATCGATGCGGGCCTCGATCTGGCCAAGGTCTACACCACGGACGACCTGGTCGGCAGCGGCGATGTGCTGTTCGCGGCAACCGGGATCACCAACGGTGAGCTGCTGAAGGGCGTTCAGTACACCGGTGCCGGCGTCAGCACGCAGTCACTGGTAATGCGGTCCTACAGCGGGACGGTGCGCTGGATCACGACGCACCACAGCGGTGAGACGCAGTCGCACTCCAGGGAGTTCAGCGCGCCGCAGCACACAGGACGGCACGCCTAAGCCGCGATCGGAGCTTCTCGCCTCGCCCGCCTCTGTAGGTAGGGGTCTTGCAGCCCGCCCGTCTACCTCAGCCGTCGAGTGGGCTCCGGCCGGTGAACCGGTACGCCACAGCTTCTGTCACCGGTCCCGCCCGCACCGGGTTGTGCAGAATGTACTCGATGGCCCGATTAAGATCGTCGTCGCTTCGCATGAAGCGGTCGTAGAAGCCGAGTTGCCACAGCAAACCGCGCTCGCGCAGCGCCCAGCGGAGGCGCGTGCCGAGACCTTGAAGCGGCGGACGAACTCGATTATCGACACCTGCGGTGAAGGCGAGACCAGCAGATGCACGTAGTCGGGCATGAGGAAGTGGGGGTGCAGGGCGACTCCACACACGACAGCATGGTCGGTGAGGAGCCTCACGCACTCCGCGGCGAACGCGCGATCCGTGAAGGCCCGCGACCGTTCCAGGGTTGCGACGGTCACGGAGCAGATTGCGGAGGGCTCGGCGTAGGCCCCGGAAGACAGACGTGTCCGTCTACCTCGCGGGTACTCGCAAGGGCCCTCCTGCATAAATCCGGTAGCCTTCCGGACATAAATCTTTGTGAGCGTAACCGCGCTCTACGCAGTTTGTAAGGTCTCTAACTGTCACGCGGACACAAAATATCCTGTCCATCACAACGATGACGCCGCGTATCGGGTGTCGCGGAGCGCGCCATCGACCGCCGGCGAGGGTGACTCCTCGGTCACCTTCTGATGCCGTCGCTGAATCGAGCACTCCCGTCCGCCAAAGTTGATAACGTGGCCGTGCTCGTCGCCGAGCACTGATTCTCTATGTGGCGCGGGGTCGCTCGATAGGGCGCTCGAGGGTCAGCCCATCGTTGCCGAACGAGGCGGTTGCTTTCCGGCGCGCCTGGGCCAGGGCACTGCGGATACCCGCCGAAGAACGGAATCTCGATGGGTGATAGTCCTGCGCTGAGGTTTGCGGAACCTTGCCAGGCTGGATCTGAAACGCCACCGCCGGCGTGATAACGAGAGCAGCGGCCACGCAACGAGCTGCGAGTACGCGCCGGTGTCCCACGCCCCTATCTCCGGCCAACGGATGCTCACGTATACGAGCCCAAACATGCATCCGACCTTACAAGAGCCCGCTCCTCGCAGCAAGAGACTCGTCGCAAGGCGCTGCCGCCGCTGGTCGGTGGTGCGTCGAGGCCGACTGGCCGGCTCTGTCAACGGTCGTCAACAGCCGCAGAGTGAGATGCAGGCTGAGCGCCGCGCGCCCTACGGAGCTGAGATAGTCGTGTTGAACCCGACGATGCAGATCACCAGAACCAGCTGGCCCGACCCAATCGGTGTAGCAGGCGGCGTGCCGCTACCCGAGGTCATGTAGACGTACTTGGCTGCGCCTGTCGAATCCACAATTGAGATGTCCTGGACGTTGCCCGCCGGCGAGATCTTTGCAAGCAGCTTATCAACCGTCAGCCCGGCGCCACCGTCGAGGTGGACCTCAGTACAACCGGGCGGGAGCGCCTGCGCAGCGGAACCAGCAGCAAGCGTCACCACGGGAGTGCCCGGAAGTGGAGAAGAGTAGCTCGGCCCCCCAACGTACGCCACTGTGCCAACGGGCATCGCGTAGTTGCTGGCGTTAACGACTTGGGTGACCGGCGCCGGCTGATAGACCTGCGCCCCAAACGACGGATACGTCGCGAACGGTGAGCCGCCGCCGTAGAACGGGACCGGGAACGGAAAGGGAATATAGTAGGTCTGCGCAGACAGCCGCAGGACATTGCCGGGCTGAACATGGAACGCCACCACCAGGGTGATCACCAGGGCCGCAGCTGCGCACCGGACGGCGAGAACGGTCTTACGTCCCACGAGTTCACCTCCGCGATGAGAGAGATACCAGAGTCAGTAGGGCACTCATACTAGCACGAGATTACAAACTAACTCTTGACACGCCTATAGCTCGTTCGAAGCATATAATACGAAAGCCGTAGAAGCCGGGGCCACGGTCCTGCAGCATTTACTGGAACATCATGGCCCCCAAGCTCGGTGCAGCCCGGCGCGCTCCATCACTGCCCCGCCCCAATGCGCGACACGGCTGGAGGCCGCTGGCACGCGAGGCGCTGCTCGCCGCGCTCACCACGTGGTTCGCCATCGTGGCGATTACAGCGCTGCCGAACCTGCGGCCGCAACAGATCCGCCCGCAGCTGCCGCCAAACGGCGCCTCCTATCTCGACGACTTCGATGTCTTCTACTCCGCGGGATCGCTGTTTAGGCAGGGACGGGGGCATGACGTCTACAATCTGTCAGCGCTGCAGTCTGCCGAGAGCCAGACGTTTGGCCTGCCGACGGAGGCGTTCGAGGCGCTTCCGTTTTTCAATCCACCGCACGCGCTGCTGCTGTTCGCGCCCTTGTCGCTGCTGAACCTTCCTGCCGCCGCTGCAATCTGGTCGCTGGGTACGGCGCTGCTCGCGGCTGGCGGTTTTGGGGTGTTGCTGAGAGCTTACCCGTTGCGGCTGGGTACGCTTCCCATCGCCTGCCTCGCACTGGGGATCGTGTCTTCATTACCTGTTTACCAGGCCGCCATTCACGGGCAGATCTCGTTTCTGCTCGTCCTCGGCCTATGCCTGCTCTACACATCGATGCAACGGCAATCTGCGCGGCTGTCGCTGCCCGGACTGCTGATCTTGTCGCTCAAGCCGCAACTCCTACTCCTCCCGGTCATCCTGTTCGTCCTCCAGCGGCGCTATCGCGAGCTCGCAATCGCGTTCGCGGGCGGACTGGTGCTCCTGCTCGCCGCCCTATCGCTTAGCGGAGTGCACGCGCTCGCCGATTACGCAAGGTTGACCGTCGCGTCCACGTCATGGAACGGCGAGAACGGCATCTCGACACTCGGGATGTTCGGCTGGGTAGGTATGGTGAGCGGAGCCACCGGAGGCCAGAGGTTCGATGCCCTACATCAGATTGTGCTCATCCTGGACGCGCTCACGCTGGCCTTTACCGCATGGGGGATCTGGCGGGGGGTGCGGCATGGCCGCGATTCGGGAACACTGCTCTCGATTGCGGTCGCGGGCGCTCTGCTTGCCAGCCCGCACTTCTACGCGCAGGATCTCCTGTTGCTCGTGCCGGTGCTGCTGGTGATGATGCACGGCACCGGACCGCGACACCGGTCGCCGAATGCACTCGCCAACTTCTTCGCCCTGGCCGGCTGGTTCACCGTCTACGTTCACTTCACGGTACTCGGAGACACGCACATTA
>Ga0193751_1000525_pt1 | contig 29589 bp, 27 predicted proteins | sample L1c2metaG_FD_143050 | JGI IMG/M metagenome (GOLD analysis project Ga0193751, IMG submission 143050) | Soil microbial communities from a riparian zone of the East river system, Colorado, United States - L1c2 | ecosystem: Environmental > Terrestrial > Soil > Riparian zone | place: USA: East River... | reverse complement strand
TTGCAGCCCCTTCTCGACCGCCTTCTTGGCGAGCAACCCTGCCGCAATCAGCACCGAAGGATTCGAGGTGTTGGTGCATGAAGTGATCGCGGCGATGACCACGCTGCCGTGCTGCAGCGAATCCCTCACCGAAGCAGGCACATGCTCATGAACCTGCGGATCCTCCACGCCAATCGCGGTTGGACTGCCGCCTTCCTGCTCCCACTTTGCGTTGTTGGCGGCAGTGGCGGAGCCAGGTCTCGCAACATCGGCGAGACCTTGGGCACCCACAGCCTTGGCCGCGGATTTCGGTTTGAGCAGAGAAGGCAGCGCCTTCTGAAATGACTCTCCCGCCTGCGACAATACGACGCGATCCTGCGGCCGCTTGGGCCCTGCGAGACTCGGCTCTACCGTGGCAAGATCGAGTGCAAGCAGTTCAGAGTATTCCGCCTCCGTAGTCTTCTCGTCGTGAAAGAGTCCCTGCTCTCGGCTGTAGGCCTCGACCAGCGCAATCTGCTCCTCGCTCCGCCCCGTGAGCCGCAAATACTTCAGGGTCTCTTTATCAATCGGAAAAATTCCGCAAGTCGCTCCATATTCCGGCGACATGTTCGCGATCGTAGCGCGATCGGCCAGCGGTAAATCCCGCAACCCCGGCCCGAAATACTCCACGAACTTTCCAACGACGCCGTGCTTCCGCAACATCTCCGTAACGGTAAGAACAAAATCCGTGGCCGTAGCGCCTTCACGCAACCGCCCTGTCAACTTCACTCCGACCACCAGCGGAATCAGCATGGAAACAGGCTGCCCCAGCATCGCCGCCTCCGCCTCAATCCCCCCCACGCCCCATCCGAGCACCCCCAACCCGTTAATCATTGTCGTGTGACTGTCGGTGCCTACCAGGGTGTCGGGGTAGGCGGTGCGTTTGCCGCTGGCTTCATGAATGAAGACCACGCGCGCGAGATATTCAAGGTTGACCTGGTGGACTATGCCCGTGTCGGGTGGGACGATTGCTAGGTTGCGGAAACCGGTTTGGCCCCAGCGGAGGAAAGAGTAACGCTCTTTGTTGCGCTGGAACTCGAGAAGAGCGTTCAGATCGAAAGCGTTTGAGGTGCCGAACTCGTCGACCTGGACCGAGTGATCGATGACTAACTCGACGGGTTGCAGCGGATTGATCAGAGCGGGATCGCCGCCCAGGGTTTGCATGGCGTCGCGCATGGCGGCGAGATCGACTACACAGGGAACTCCGGTGAAATCCTGGAGGAGGACGCGGGTGGGAGTGAAAGCGATTTCTTTGTCGGGCTTCGATTTGCTGTTCCAGCTTGCGAGGGCGCGCACTTCGTCTTTCGTCACGTTGCGGCCGTCTTCGGTGCGGAGGAGATTCTCGAGCAGGATGCGCAGGGAGAACGGCAGGTGCGTGGTGGAGATTCCTTGTTTGTCGAGAGCGTCGAGGCGGTAGATTTCGTATTCTTTGTTGCCGACTTTGAGGGTGGAGCGGGAGTTGAAGCTATTTAGGGACATGATGGCATTCCTCGGATGACTTGGCGCGCATGCGGGGTGACGCTGCGCGGAGCGCAACTTATTAGTGTAATGCGTTTCGCGGGGAATGCGTAGGGCGGAAAGAGGCGGTTCCTTCGCATCTTTCGCCCCTTCGGGGCTCGCTGTTCGTGCGCTTTCGACCCACGCCTTGCGGCGTGGGCTGCACTCTTTCGCCGCTTCGCGGCTGGACAGCCGGGGCGGCTGTCGCTACGTGACCGTTTAACGTGGCGAATTTACCGAATGCTGTTGGGGCGCGTGCCCTGAGCTACGGGCTGTGGTGTAATAGAAGGAAGCTAATTCTCATGACATCTGTGCTAACCAAATTGCGCCGGCGCGCTAAGGCTGTGCACCGCAACTTTCGGGGGGCGAATATGGCGATTCGCGCGCTGGCTTCGACCGAACATCCGCTTCTGGCGCACATCATTCCGATGCGGCGCTGTAATCTGGCGTGCACTTATTGCAACGAGTTCGACGATTTCTCTAAGCCGGTTCCGATCGACGAGATGTATCAGCGCATCGACAAACTGGGGTCATTGGGAACTGCCGTGGTGACCATTTCCGGCGGGGAGCCGCTGATGCATCCTGAGCTTGACCATGTGATCCGGCGCATTCGGGCGAACGGGATGATTGCCGGACTCATTACGAACGGCTACCTGCTGGTGGCGGAGCGCATTCAGCAGCTCAACCGCGCGGGGCTGGAGTGGTTGCAAATCTCCATCGACAACGTGAATCCCGACGAGGTATCGAAGAAGAGCCTGAAGGTTTTGGACAGAAAATTGCAGTTACTGGCTGAGTATGCCGATTTTCACGTGAACATTAATTCGGTTGTCGGGGGTGGCATTCATCATCCGCAGGATGCGCTGGTGATCGGCAAGCGCGCGGTTGAACTGGGGTTTACCTCGACGATTGGGATTATTCATGATGGGAGCGGGCAGTTGCAGCCGCTGGGTGATGAGGAGCGCCGCATCTATCACGAAATGCAGGCGCTGGAAAAAAGCAGCTTCACGCGGATCAACGCCTTTCAGGACAACATTGCGAAAGGTCAGCCCAACGACTGGAGATGCAGGGCGGGCGGGCGCTATCTCTATATCTGCGAAAACGGGCTGGTGCATTACTGCTCGCAGCAGCGCGGATATCCGGGAGTGCCGCTGGCGACTTATACCCGCGAGGACCTACGGCGAGAATATTTGACTGAGAAATCTTGTGCGCCGCATTGCACGGTGTCGTGTGTGCACCAGGTTTCGATTTTCGATTCGTGGCGAGCGCCGCAGCATGCCGCGCCGCGGACGACGGTTGCGGATGAGTTAGTGCAGATCGAATAGGTCCCTTCCAGTAAGCAGCCTGCTTTTCTTTCGCCCCGCTGGGGCTTGCTTTCCTTTGCGGTAGCGACCCACGGCTTGCGCCCTTCGACAAGCTCAGGGCAGGCTGTAGGCTGCATTCTTTCGCCGCTCCGCGGCTTGCGGACGTGTGCGGTGACGGCGCGGCTGAAGCCGCGCCCTTTCAAAGCAGAAAGCCAAAAGCGAGAGCCAAGGGCTAGAGGCAACACCGCAAGAGCCTCACGCTACTTCTTCGGTTGCGCTGTGGGGGGGAGCAGGCCGTTCAGGCGCAGGTACATGGCGGCGGAGCTGTAGTGGTCGGCCCAATCGTTGGTGAGCGCGATCAGAGCGAAGGCGCGGGGGCCTTTGCGACCGCCGAATAACTCTATTTCGTCGCCGAGTTTGGAGTCTTCTACCTTGGCGAGCGCGGTGCCGCAGAAGTCGAAGCTCGCCTTCAGCGCCGCCACAAGTTTGTCTTTACTATCGGATTCCGTCAGAGCGACCGCCGGCTTAACTTCTGGAATGTCTCCGATCGTCGAACAGAGGTGGTTGTTCGCCCCGATCATGTGCAGCACCAGGTGTCCAAACGTAGCCTGCTGCTCCGTAGGCTTGTAGCCGAACTTATCGGCTGGCATTTCTTCGACGGCGCCTACCAGATTCTTTTGCTGGCGAGGCAGGATTTCCTTTACGACCGAAGTAACCGGATTCTTGTCCTGGGCGAAAGCTGCGGTTGCTGCGAACAAAAGAAAGAGAGAGAGCGTATGTTTCATAGCATCCTCCAGCAAGTGTGTCGGGCTTGTTCCATTCCCCATTTTACTCAGCTGCCGCACGCGGCGCGAATCGCTGAATTCTAGAACAGAAACTTCAATCAGTAATTGATTCCTTGCACGCAAGTCCGCGATTTCCGCGCTGGACGAGGAACCCCTGGGTAGCGTGAGGTGTCTGATGTTGCAGACACGCGCGTGCCGAGAGGAGCAAATTTCCGATGGCTTTCTCATTGCCAGGAGGAGGTGCGTCTGGTCCGCAGATTAACGTTACTCCGCTGATTGACGTGTTGCTGACGCTGATCGTCATGTTCATGCTCGTGGTGGCAATGGATCCGGAGTATGTGGAGAAGGTGCAGATTCCTCAACCGCAGAAAAACGACGCGCCTGAGCCGGCGGTCCGGAGCACGGTGGTGATCCAGGTCGTGTGGACGTCGAAGGATGCTCCGCCGAGAGTGAAGATCAATGAGGAAGATGTGCGCTGGGAGGATCTGGAACTGCGGCTGGCGCAGATTTATTTGAAGCGTGCGGAGAAAGTGGCGTTCGTGCGCGGGGATGCCGGTGTGGATTTTTTGTATGTCGCGGACGTGATTGATCTGGCGCATCACGCGGGCGTGCAGCGGGTGGGACTGATGACTCAGAATGGCGGATAGGAATGGGAAGCGAGCGGTTACTGAAGAGACCTATTGCCGTCTGCTAAACGTGGGGAGAATAGCTGCGAGTGCCGGGCTGCGCCCGGCGGACGGCCGAAGGCGGCCGTCCCCACACAAACATTCGAAACCGACACATTCACGGCTGGGCAGTCGAGGCGGCCGTCGCTAGGTGGTTCGTGGTGAACTATTTTTCCAGTACTGCCGCATCCTCTTCCATGTCACATCCAGGGTCTCCGGCAGGATGCGGGTCTCGCCGATGACTGAGAGGAAATTTGCGTCGGCGACCCAGCGCGGCAGGATGTGCATGTGGATGTGTCCGGCGATGCCCGCGCCAGCGGCCTTGCCAATGTTCATTCCCAGGTTGATGCCGTCGGGGCGGTACAACTCGCGGAGCATGGACTCCATTCGCTGAGAAAGTGTCATCATTTCACTGGCCGCCTCGGCTGGAAGCTTCTGAAGTTCATCCAAATGTGCGTAGGGGACGATCATCACGTGACCGGGCGTATAGGGATAGGCATTCAGGATGATGAAGCAGTGTTCGCCGCGATGCACGATCAGCATCTTGGCGTCGTCCTTTTCTTTGGGCGCATCGCAGAAGATGCAGCCGCCGGTCTTTTCTTTGTTTATGTCTTTGTCCGTGCCGGAGACATAGGCGTACCGCCACGGGGTCCAGAGGTAATCCATAAGTGGGGAGGTTAGCAGACGAGCCGTGCGCCGCAAAACCGCGCTACTTTTTCGGGCCGATCGGGGCCGAGGGCGTGACGCCCTCGAGACAGCCGGCAGGATGCCGGCGCTACGCGCTCGCTGGCCGCGCTCGCAAACCGTACCTTTGAAGCTTGGCTGCAACATTGGCGTGATTTGGGTTTGACACTGTTCGCGGGCCGTTGCTATAGTCGAAGAGTTCCCATTGGACGCGGGTTCTCTGTTAAAACGTCCGACAGCTGGGATTGTCCAAGCTCACTCGCCAGGGTGAGCCCACCACAACCAAACGACTCATCCAGCAGTCCGCAGAGCAGGCCCCGCATCCGTCATCAGAGAGGCATAACTTTGTTCGACGAGACCACCGCTCACAACTCCGAATCCAATTCCTCTGTCGCAACCGAAACTGAACCGTCGACAGAGCAGCAGCACCAGCCCGAACAGAATCAGGCTGCCGCCACCACCGACCATTCCATTGAGACGCATACGGACTCCACTGCGGACGTTACTTCAGACGTTGCCTCAGACGACAAGACCGCAGCCGGCGAAGACTTCGCCTCTGTGCTGGAGAATTTCACCACCGAGGCGGAAGAGGCGGTGAGTGAAGACCGGGTGATCAAGGGCACGGTGCTGAAGTTGACCGGGACGCACGTGGTGGTGGATGTTGGCGCCAAATCGGAAGGCATGTTGCCGCTGGCGGAAGTGCTCGATCACGAGGGCAAGCCGAAGTTCAAGCCTGGCGACGAGATCGACGTGATGCGGGAGAAGGGGCCTGCCGAGGAAGGTTACATCAATCTTTCTCACCAGAAGGCGCAGCGCATTCACGCGTGGGAAGAAATCGAGAAGGCATACAACGAGAAGAAGCCGATCAACGCTGTGGTGGTGGACCGCATCAAGGGCGGGCTCACCGTCGACATTCTCGGTGCGCATGCTTTTCTGCCGGGATCGCAGGTGGATCTTCGGCCGATCCGCAACTTGGATGGCATGAAGGGCCAGACGCTGGAAGTCGCGGTCATCAAGCTCAACAAAAAGCGCGGCAACATTGTGGTCTCGCGCAAGGATCTGCTCGAAGGCGAGCAGAACGAAAAGCGCTCGAAGACACTGGAGCATCTGGAAGAAGGGTCGATCCTTACCGGAGTCGTCAAGAATCTGACCGAATATGGCGCGTTCGTTGATTTGGGCGGACTCGACGGCTTGTTGCACATTACCGATATGTCGTGGGGGCGCCTGACTCACCCCAAGGATCTGGTAAACGTTGGCGACCAGATTCAGGTGAAGGTCCTGAAGTACGACAAAGAGAAGCAGCGCGTTTCGCTGGGATTCAAGCAGTTGACGCCGGATCCGTGGCTCGATGCCGAGCATCGATATCCCGAGGGGGCGCATGTCTCCGGACGCGTAATCAGCGTGACCGACTACGGTGCATTCGTGGAACTCGAGCAGGGTATTGAAGGACTGGTTCATGTCAGCGAAATGACGTGGTCGAAGCGCATGAAGCATCCGTCGAAGCTGGTCAACGTTGGAGACCACGTGGAATGCGTGGTGCTAAATGTGAACCCGACCGAGCGGCGAATTTCGCTCGGGATGCGGCAACTGGCGGCCAATCCGTGGGATTCGTTGCATGAGAAGTTCCCGGTGGGCATGACGGTGGAAGGACGCGTGCGCAACCTGACCGACTTCGGCGCCTTCATTGAAATTGAAGACGGCATCGACGGGCTGGTCCATGTCAGCAATCTGAGCTGGACCAAACGCGTGAAGCATCCTTCGGAAGTGCTGAAAAAAGGCGACCGCGTGAAGGCGGTTGTGCTCGCGATCGAACCGGATAAGCGGCGTCTGTCGCTGGGAGTGAAGCAGCTTCAGCCCGATGTTTGGGAGTCGTTCTTCCAGGCGCATCACGTGGGGGACGTGGTTCACGGCAAGGTGCTGCGGGTGGCGGCGTTTGGGGCATTTGTCGAAATCGCGGAGGGCGTGGAAGGCTTGTGCCACAAGTCGGAAGCGGTCGACGAAAACGGCCAGCCGCTGCATCTTGAGCCGGGATTCGAGCATGACTTCAAGATCATCAAGATGAATCCGGAAGAGAAGAAAGTCGGGCTCAGCATCCGCGCCGTCGGCGAAGAAGCCTCGCGCTCGGAAGTTGAGGCTTACAAGCAGCCGGTGTCGAGCACCAGTTCGACTATCGGAGAGCTGATTTCGTGGAAGCGCGCCAGCAACGAAAATAACTGAGCTTGATCGGAAACAGGTTGAGAGCCGCCTGAAGAGGCGGCTTTTATTCTTGAAGACGCTTTCCGATGCGCGCGAGATCCTTCGCTCCGCCTGAAAAGCGGCTGCGCTCAGGATGACGCCAACGAACGATGACGCCAACGAACGGAGAACCGTCGAAACTTGAACTGCACGGTTGTTGCCAGTCGTCGCGTTTGGTCAAGCCCGCCGCGGTGTTCTAGAATCATTCGTTTGCCTTTCATCATCTCTTCTATTGAGGATTACTTCATTGCCCGAAACCTTATACGACGTGGCCATCATCGGTAGCGGACCCGCTGGGTACACTGCGGCGATTCGAGCCGGCCAATATGGCTTGAAGACCGCGCTCATTGAAAAAGATGGATTCCTCGGCGGGACCTGCCTGCATGTCGGCTGCATCCCGACCAAGGCGCTGCTGTTCAATGCGGAACTTTGGGATCACCTTAAAGAGGCCAAGGAGTTTGGCATCGAGGGCGTGGATGCGCGCAAGCTCAATTGGGGCGCGATTCAAGATCGCAAGTCGAAGATCGTAGCCAAACACACTAAGGGCCTCGAGTTCCTGATGAAGAAGAACAAGGTGCAGACGGTTAAGGGCTACGGCAAACTTACGGGCTCAGCGCAGAACGGGGTGCTCACAGTCGAAGTCACCAGCGAAGGCAGGGGGTCGCACCTTAAGGCGAAGAATGTGATTCTCGCGACCGGTTCGGAAGCGCGCATGCTGCCTGGCCTCGAAGTGAACGATCGCATCCTGACCAACATTGAAATTCTCAGCCTGAAAGAGCTTCCGAAGTCGATCGTGATTGTGGGCGCGGGCGCGGTGGGCGTGGAGTTCGCCTCGATCTACCGCTCGTTCGATTGCGAGGTGACGATCGTCGAAATGCTGCCGCGGCTTGTACCTGTCGAAGATGAAGAAGTGTCCAAGGAACTCGCGCGCGTGTTCCGTAAGCGCGGCATTAACTTTCATACCAGCGCAAAGGTCGATAAGGTTGAAAAAACGAAATCTGGTATCGCAGTGACAATCACGGCCGAGGGCAAGCAACAGAAAATCGAAGCCGAGAAAATTCTGATTGCGGTTGGCCGCAAGCCCCGCACTCAGGACATAGGCTTGGAACGCACCAAGATCAAACCGGACCGCGAATTTATCAAGACCGACTCCTGGATGCAGACCGCCGAGCCGGGAGTTTACGCTGTCGGGGACATCGTGCTGGGGACGCCGCAACTGGCGCACGTTGGCGCCATGGAAGCGCTGGTGGCCATTGCAAAAATCGCGGGCAAGCCGGGCAAGCCGATTAATCCCGAACACATTCCGGGCGCTACGTACTGTCATCCCGAAATCGGCAGCGTCGGGCTCACCGAGACTAGGGCCCGTGAGGCTGGATACAACGTTAAGGTTGGCAAGTTCCCCTTCACCGCGAATTCGCGCGCCTCGATCGTGGGCCAGCACGAAGGTTTTATCAAGATTGTCTCCGACGCCGACTACGGCGAGATTCTTGGCGTGCACATCATTGGACCGCAGGCGACGGAACTGATTGCCGAAGCCGTCACCGCCATGGAGCTTGAGGCTACCGTCGAAGATTTGATGTGGACGATCCACGCGCATCCGACTCTGGCCGAGGCCATGCTGGACGCGTCGAACAGCGTGTATGGAATCGCCATTAATGCATAATTCGCCACAGAGACACGGAGTCATAGAGAAAGGGCCAAGAAAAGGTTTTTTCTCTGCGACTCTGTGTCTCTGTGGTGTAAAGGTTTTGATCCGTGTGAATCCGCGCGAATCCGTGGCAAAAAGAATTTGATCTCCATCGTCCAACTCGGGATCATCGACTATGCCACAGGCCTCCGTCTGCAGCAGCAGCTCGTTGCTCTGCGTAAAGAAGAAAAAATCGGCGATGTTCTGCTTCTGCTCGAACACTCGCCAGTCATTACGCTCGGCCGCAATGCCAAGGCCCCTAACGTCATCGCCTCGCCCGAACTCCTTGCCCAGCGTGGCGTTGAGCTCTTCGAATGCGATCGCGGCGGCGACGTCACCTTCCACGGTCCGGGACAGATCGTCGGCTATCCCATTTTCGACCTCCGCGGATTCGCCGAGCACGACGGCAAACGCAAGACGCTCGGTGCAGTCGAATTCGTCCGCCGCCTGGAAGAAGTGTTGATTCGCACCTGCGCGGATTTCGCGATCGCAACCAAGCGAGTGCCAGGTCTAACCGGAGTCTGGACGAATTCCAATTCGTTGTCATCCCGAGCGGAAGAGAACGATTCGCAGAATCGTTCTCTGGAGTCGAGGGATCTCGGGTCTCCCGCCCACTCTACGGACGCTTTGGGCGAAGCCAAACTCGCCGCCATCGGCGTTCACATCTCCCGCTTCGTCACCTCGCACGGCTTCGCGCTGAACGTGAATACCGATCTGAGTTTCTTCAACTTGATCATTCCCTGCGGCATCGCAGCCAAACCTGTTACGTCAATGCAGCGAGAACTCGGTAGAGACCTTGACCTGAACACCGTTGCGGAATCCATCTCCCGCAACTTCGGCACTGTATTTTCAAGCCAAATGCTATGGGTCGAGACGCTCGACGCACTTTTGGGACGAGCAGTCGGCGTGCCGATGAAGCCGCCCGTCGAACTCCGCCAACTACGCAAAGAAGACGACACCACTTGGGCCTAGCTCTTGTAACGAGTTCGAAGGAGAAGACTGTCACTTCTCTTCGGGGAAGGCTCCATATTCCGAATACTTACGCTCGAGAGGAAAGACTAATTCCCGGCGGTATTTTAAGCGCAAATTTGGATCTGCCACTAGCTTGTCGATAAGCCTGTGCAGGCGAGATACATGCAAGGTTGACCCCGGTCCGAGCAATACAACTCCACAGAATTCTTTCTCCTCGTCCCAGAAAAAGATGCGCTGGGCTGAGAGGACTTTCTTTTCGGTCCATACTTCGTGCCAGACACGAAAGTTCCATAGCTTCCCGCCCTTGTCCTCGCGTGGCTTGTTCAGGTTTTGGTGGTCCCACCATATGGCCAATGATGGCACATTTGCGTCGGTACAACCAGCCGTTTCGCTCGCCCAAAGCTGGCCCAAAGACTACCAATCGTAGCGCTCTCGCGATACCATCAATACATCGCGCTTCCGCGCTGCTGCATATGGCAATCAAGAAAAATAAATCAACTTCTACCTCTAACGGCAACCGCTCCCGCAACGGTGCGTCCGGCACCAGCGCCGTGAGTCACCCCCGCACTTACTCCATCCCCGACACGCGCCTGGAGCATCCCGACTTCACCGTTCGGCAGGCCGTTGAGAAAGATAAAGACGGCACCGAACACGTCCGCTACGAAGTCGAAGGCAATCTTGACGCTCCTGTCCCGCCCATCCGCGACTCGAAATATCTCGACAAGAAGCAATGCATCGAGATCTATCGCTACATGCTGCTCAACCGCAAGATGGAGGTCGCGCTGGAAAATCTCTACAAGCAGGGCAAGGTGGTCGGCGGAGTTTATTTCGGACTCGGCCAGGAAGCCTGCTCCTGCGCCTCCGCTTACGCGCTCGATAAAGATGACTGGTTCGCGCCCATGATCCGCAATCAGGGATCGCTGCTGGTACGCGGCTTTCGCGCCAGCGACACCATGATGCAGTACATGGCGAAAGCCGACTCGCCCACGCGCGGCCGCGACGGCACCTCACACTTCGGCGACATCGAAAAGCGCAACATGGTCTCGCCCATCTCCATGCTCGGCGATCTCATTCCCGTGCTCTCTGGCGTGGCGCTGGGCGCGCGCCTGCAGGGCCGCAACGTAGCCGTCATGACCTACATCGGCGACGGAGGCCAGTCCACCGGCGTCACCTACGAAGGCATCAACTTCGCCGCCGTGCAGAATCTCGGCCTCGTGCTCTTCGTCGAATCGAATCTCTGGGCCTACTCCACGCCGAGCGAAATGCAGTACCGCTGCAAAGACCTCGCCGAGCGCGCCATCGGATACGGCATCCCCGGCGTGATCGTCGACGGCACCGACGCCTGCCAGGTCTACGACGCCGCCCGCGATGCCGTCGAGCGCGCCCACCGCGGCGAAGGCCCCACCATGATCGAAGCAAAAATGATGCGCATGAAAGGCCACGCCATCCACGACGCCGCCGCGTACGTGCCGAAGCCTATGTTCGAGTTCTGGAAGAAGCGCGACCCGATCGCCCGCTTCGAGAATTATCTGGTGAAAGATAAGAAGTGGCTGACGTCGAAAGAGAACGCAGAATTGATTGCAGAAGTGGAGCGGGTGATAGAAGCCGAGCGCGAGATTGCAGTGAATTCTCCGATGCCGACGCCGGAATCCGCTGAAGGTGGCGTATTTTGCGAAGCTGGTTGCCATGAGATTAAGCCGAAGTATGGGATGCCGAAAGTAAGTAAGAGAACCGGGGGATACAAAGAGACTGAAGCAGCTGTCCATTTGAAGTAGGAAGGATGTTGTATGAAAGAAAACACTAACGACTTGAGGCGCGCCAAGACGCTCCTTGTCCCCATTGTCAAAAGAATTGCTCGACACAAAGATGTGAAGGCCAAACTTGCAGAGGGTAAGACTCGGCGAAAGGAATTGGATCGTCCCGACTTTGTTTGGCACGAACTGCTGCTTAGCTTTGCGACTATGGGCAATTCGCGCGGCGCTGAAGGGCTGATTCGTAATCGGGACAACTACAAGAGGGTAACGTTTGAAGCGCTGAAGCGCAAACCAACGAAAGCCGCGCGTTTGAGTGAATTGCTCAGCGTGCTTCGCGCCGCCAAAGTTAGAATGCCCCCAAAGAAGGCCGTCTGGCTCGCGAACGCCTTTGAACGGGTACAGGGGATGGGTGGACCCAATAAGGCAAAGACGGAGTTGTTTCGCCGAGAGGGATGTGAGGGAAAAATTCAGTTCTGGCAGGAGTTCGACGGCATCGGGGAAAAATTCTCCCGAAACATTATGATGGATGTCTACCATCCAGACTTCAGAAACTTTATTGCGGTCGACCAACGGATTAAGAAAATTTCGCGAGCTTTGGGCTTGACATTCAAAACCTACGAGCCTGAGGAGAGGTTCTACATCGATGTGGCGAAGAAGACCGGACTCGAAGGTTGGGAACTCGATCGCATGCTGTATGGTTTTCGGGATTGCGTTCTAGAAGAACTGGAGGATGCCGAGGACGTCTTGGCGGCCCGCAAAGCCTTAAGGGAAAAAACGATCCCTTGGGAACAAGTGAAGAGGGAGCTAAGTCTGTAGCTTATCCGTGCTTATCCGCGCAAGTCCGTGGCAAAGAATCCTATGCTCCTGACCTACCTCGAAGCCATCCGCCAGGGAATCTGGGAAGAAATGGACCGCGACACCTCCGTCTTCTGCCTCGGCGAAGACATCGGCATCTACGGAGGTGCCTTCAAAGTCACCGACGGTTTCATCGACCGCTTCGGCCCCGAGCGCGTCATCGACACGCCCATCGCCGAGTCCGCCATCGTGGGCGCGGCCTTCGGAGCCTCGCTCACCGGCATGCGCCCCGTCGCCGAGTTCCAGTTCATGGACTTCATCGGCTGCGCTTTCAACCAGATCAGCAACATGGTCGCGAAAACGCATTACCTCTGGGGCGCGCCAGCCCCGCTCGTCCTGCGCGGCCCCAGCGGCGGATACGTCCACGGCGGCCCCTTCCACTCGCAGAATCCCGAGATGTGGTTCGTCCACAATCCCGGCTTGAAAGTAATTTGCCCAGCCACGTCCTACGACGCCAAGGGCCTGATCAAAGCCGCCATCCGCGACAACAATCCCTGCATCTTCTTCGAGCACAAATATCTCTACCGCCGCATCAAGGGCGAAGTCCCCGCGGAAGACTACGTCATCCCCATCGGCAAGGCGAATATCGTGCGTGAAGGCCGCGACCTCAGCATCATTACTTATGCCGCCATGGTCCACACTGCGTTGGAGGCAGCCGAGGTTCTTAAGAACGACGGAATCGATCTAGAAATCCTCGACCTGCGCACCGTCTCTCCACTCGACCGCGAAGCCATCGCGCAGACCGTGCAGAAAACAAACAAGGTCATTATCCTGCACGAGCACTCCCGCACCGGAGGCCTCGCCGGCGAAATCGCCGCTATCATTAATGAGGAGGTCTTCGACGATCTCGACGGCCCCATCGTCCGCATCGCGGGCTTGGATTCGGCGATTCCATTTTCTCCGCCTCAGGAGGAACACTACCTGCCGAAAGTAGAAGACGTAGTCCGCGAAGCCCGGAAGCTCACGGCATATTAAGGTGCTCGAACCAGAAACGGAATGTGCTGGAACGGCGCCTTCGCGAGCCTGCCCTGAGCGAAGCCGAAGGGTTCAGCCGAGCGCAGCGAAGCGTCGGTGATCGATGCGGTCTTGATTCTTATCGGCTTCGACAACTAGCGCCCGACCCTGCCTATCTGCCACAATAGCCCGTCCGGAGGATCCATGGGAAAATTCGCACTTGGTGTAGTCGTCACGCTCCTGGTATTCATCCTCGGCGGCCTTGGCTTCGCCATGCTCGGCTTTTTCCCAACGGCCGCAAACGTCGAGCCTCCGCGCCTTGAACACCGCCTGGCGATGGGGGCCGTCGACGCCTCCATGGAACGCCACGCTCCCCGCATCAACAACCCGCTGACGCCCACCGATCCCAATCTGGAAGATGGCATGAAGCTCTACACCATGAACTGCGCCCTCTGCCACGGAGGCCTCGACCGCAAGCCCTCAGCGCTAGGGCATTCGTTTTATCCGCCGCCGCCCAATCTCATCACCGATCCGCCCGACGATCCCGAGTGGCACCTCTTCTACACCATCCGTACCGGCGTGCGTTACACCGGGATGCCCGCCTGGGATAAGGCCCTCAGCGAGCAGGATATGTGGAAGATCACGATGCTCCTCTCTCATCTTGATAAACTTCCCCCCGGAGCACAGGAATATTGGAAGACCAACTTCAATGTCGAGCCCGGAGTCGAGAAAAAAGAAGGTGGAGAGAAGCACGATCACCACTAGGGCGAAGTCCTCGAGGGATCAGCCAATGGCGCGGTTCGTTGAGAGGTTAGATTGAAATCCACCCAGCCTTAACAAGCATTTCATTCGCAACTTCGTTCAATGCGCGATTTTCGTTGAGGACAATAAAGTTCTCTAGTCTTGCCTGGTCAAGAATGACGTTCAGTTTCGAGACGCGGGCAACGTATTCCCGCTGGGCCAAACCTGGTTCGCGCGTCATGACGCGCTGTTGCATCGTTGCCAGGCTGGCGGTGAGTCTACAAACCACAGTATTTGCCGGTGAAACAAAACCGCGAAACGACTCCAGTTCGGCCCGGTCTTCCATCGCTCGCGCCACCAAGAGGCGCTTGACGCCGGCAACAGCGTAGTTTTTGGAGACAGACTGGAGATTGCCATACATGACGCTATCGTTGCCAGCTCTGGAGGGAAGATAGGCAAGCCCGAGCGCATCCAAATCAATCGCAGCATGGATTATGTGGCGCCGGGCAAGGATGTCCGACGCCTCGGCCAGAACGGCGGACTTGCCTGCCCCCATAGTTCCGGTGATTATGAGCAACGATTCCGTAACGGCTCCCTCGAGATAATCGTGCCAGTGGGTCCAGACAACATGGTGCAACGCTCAAACTCACGACCCCTGGTCAGGCGCTCCAGTAAATTCAGCCAAACGCTATAATATTCGCTTGCGTCGGGCCCTAGGTTTTCGAATCTGGGCCTCGTGGAAGGAAATCATGCCAACCGACATCATCATGCCCCAGATGGGAGAATCCATCGTTGAGGGCACCATAACCAAGTGGTTGAAGAAGCCCGGCGACAAAGTTCAGCGCGATGAACCGCTGTTCGAAATCTCCACTGACAAGGTCGACGCTGAGATCCCCGCGCCTGCGTCCGGTGTTTTGCAGGAAATCAAAGTCACGGAAGGCACCACGGTCGGGGTGAATACGATAGTCGGAACGATCGCCGCGGATGGTGAGGCCGCTGCCGCTCCGACGAAGTCCGCACCTGCGAAGCCGGCCGCAGTAAAGTCTGAAGACGCAAAGCCTGAAGAAAAAAAGACTGAGGAAAGAAAGCCCGAAGAAAAGAAGGCCGCTCCGGCCGCGACAGCTACAACCCCCGCAGCTCACGAGCAAGAAGAAGAAACTCGCTCCTCGCCACTGGTCCGCAAAATCGCACGCGAACACGGAGTCAATCTGTCTCAAGTTTCCGGCACCGGCCTCGGCGGCCGCATCACCAAGCAGGATATCCTGTCCTTCATTGAGGGCCAATCATCGGCTCCTGCCCCGGCGGGCAGTGCGCCAGCCGCTACCCCCCCCGCCGCGACCACATCGCGCCCAAGCCCGCCGCCTGCCCTGGCGCCCTACCCCGGCGATCTCGTCCCCATGACGAACATGCGCAGGCTGATCGCCAAGCACATGATCGAGTCCCGCCGCACCAGCGCTCACGTCCACTGCATGTACGAAGTGGATTTCACCCGCATCGTAAACTTACGGAACAAGCAGAAGGCGGGATTCGAGCAGCGCCACGGTGCCCGCCTCACCTTCATGCCGTTTTTCGTGCGCGCCGCCGTCATGGCCCTCCAGCAGTGGCCCATCCTCAACGCGTCAGTTGAAGGCGAAAATATTCGTTATCACCGCCAGATCAACATGGGCATCGCAGTCGCGCTCGACTGGGGCTTGATCGTTCCCGTCCTGAAGAACGCAGGAGACTTGAACTTCCTTGGCCTGCAGCGCGGCATTTCCGATCTCGGCGAGCGCGCCCGCACCAAGAAACTCAAGCCCGAGGACGTCGAAGGTTCCACCTTCACCATCACCAACCCCGGCCAGTTCGGCGCCGTCTTTGGCCTTCCCATCATCAACCAGCCGAACTCCGCCATCATGGGCGTCGGCGGAATCACCAAGCAGCCCATGGTGATCACCGACAAAGATGGCAACGATTCCATCGCCATTCGTTCCGTCGTTCACCTGACGCTCGGCTACGATCACCGCCTCATCGACGGCGCCGTCGCCGACCAGTTCATGGCGCAGGTAAAGAAGAATCTCGAGACTTGGAGCGAGGAAGTCGGATAAGAACTTGTAGTTACCTCTGTGTTCCTCTGTGTCCTCTGTGGTAAATACTTTCGCTGGCCAATTTGGAGGATGTGGGCTAGCTCAAGGTTGAGGGGTGACGCCTATTGTCTGAGAATTTCCGCTCGCCCAGGCAGAAGCGTTCAAGCACTCCACCGTTCCGTCGATAATTTTAGAAATTCCGTCTCGGAAGCCGACGGGATCGACAATTTCCCGGGCAGCAACGGCATCCACTGTCGCCAGTGCGCTTTCCAAAAATGATATTGCCGCACTCTTCTTCTCAGCTCCTGATTTGCAAGCGAAAAGCCCTTCAATTCCATTCACCAACGCAGGGATAAACGCGATCCCTCTCAAAAGCTGACTTAGAAAGTTCATGGTGTCCTCCTCAAATGGATGTGAAACGCAATGCTCCGCCATTCCATTCAAATCAGAACGGAAGACGTTGTAACAAATTTGTATTGGCTTCCCAACGTGGGCGCCGCTCAACGCTATCGCTAAGACCTAACTCCGATTCGTTCTTTCCGCATACTATTTTGCCTGCGGAGCTTTCCGGCTCGCATTTTCTTGCGCCACGATCAATACTTTGATCTCGGCCAGTTCATCTCGCAGTTCTCTCAGTTCCACCTCAGTGCGTATGCGAGCTTCTGTATTGGTCGTCCCGATCTGCTCCAGAGTCACCACCCTCGCCTTGGTCGTCTCGATTTCACTTTCCTGTCTCGCCGTGTTACGCGCATCTTGGATTACATAGCCGGCAACGGAGAGCGCAACCGCTCCCAAAGCGATCAGGGTTCGACTATCGAATTTCACCAATCGCTTCTCCTGAACCGTATCCAGCCTGCTGCTCCGGGACTCCTCCAAAGACTCCGCCAGATTCTGCATCTCTTCCAACTTGCCAAGCACTTCCAGCTGGAAGTCCTTGGCGGTATAGGGCACCACCGGTGCCGCCTTGTCCGTGCCCGCGCGTCGCGGCCTGGTTCCCACGAAATCTTCGCTCATAACGGATAATCCACATGCAGCGCAGCTGCATACCTTGAATATCGCGGCGGCGATGAGCTTTCATACAATCGCAAAAAATAATTCTGAGTGCGCGCCAACCGCGGCAAGCTGAACGTCTGCGTGTTAAAACGTCCCAGCAGATTTCTGTCGTTCGCGACTCCCCACCCAAAGTCATTGGCGCGGACCTCAATTCCGTAACCGCTGGCAGGCGCCGTTCCCGCATCCACCTGTACGGTCGTCGAAGTCACCTGTGTGATCTGGGCGTTCGTCAAGTTCGCCAAATAGTATGTCCCGACCTGTGATGTCGAAAGCCGGATCGGCACACCCCGCAACGATACCGTCGCCGCGCCCGCCGCGTCCTGCAGCGCCAGTGGCACTGCCAAGTCATTGGCGAACTCAATCGTATACATCCCGCGATCGTCCGGGAGATCGACCACATCAATGCCGACACTACGTACAATCGCGGTAAACACAGCACTTCGCGAAGGTACGTTTACTGCCAGCGCATCTCCCGGAAAAATGTCGGCCGCTCCCCCCGGCAAGAAATCGCTCCAAATCTGGTATGTGCCCATCCACGCCAGCGCGCCGGCGTCATCGAGGATGCCCAGCGCCGCGTTCTCACAATCTGTCTGAGTTCGGGCACTTGGAGTTGTCATCGACTTCATGATCCCTCGCACTCCGTTGTCAGCGCCGTTTTGCAGAGCTGCGACGCCTGCGCTGTTCACCACTTCCGCGACCGCGCGGCCAGTCCCGCGGTAACTGGCAACGATGAGCGTATTTAATGCCGGCACGTATTGCGGATAAAAATCCAGCGACGTGGAACTCGCGATCGAACACTCTCCTCCATCCGACAGAGACGCGACGAGTTCGGTCACATAACTTGCACTTGGTAGCGCCGTTCGCACTTCTGCGAGGGAAATGTGACTCGCATAGGTGTAGGCGATGCTGCATTGCATGCTGGTCGCGTTCACCATTGCGTACCCACAGAACCCGGCAGCATTCTCAATTACATCGTCGAACAACACTGTCGCCGGTGCGACCATCGTTGCCGGAACCGCAGGGTTTATATCCTGCACTTCCAGCACAAACCTCACATCCGCCGCAACTGCCGCTCCTCCCCACCCGCTGCCCGCAGGATGCAGCGACGAATGATAAGTTTGACTCCCGCGATACACTTCCGTGGAGTAAAGATAAGTCGTCAAAACGTATAAGTGTCCGGCCGTAGTCGTAATCACAGGCCCAGTCGCCGCGCCATTGATGAGCGCCTGGATCGTAGACACTCCGCCGGATGGCGCAATCTGGAAACCCGCCAGACACCCCACCGCAGAAATCGCTCCTGCATATAACCCGCCCAGCACTCCGGTGGAGGGGCCCGTAAAGCTCACATTCCCATGCTGCAACTTCAACGCGCCGCCGAGTTCAATCTTCTCGATGAACTGAACCGTCGTTTGTCCATCGTGTCCCGTTCCGCCATTCACCTGCAATGTTTGTGCAAGCACCGAAACGGCCGAGGCGGGATCGCTCACCACCCACGTAGTAGGATCGAGCGCCGACCCCAGATACTGCTCATCAATCAGTGCAACTTTGCTCTGCGGAAACGGTTTTTGCGACAAGTAAAATCGCAAACTGAGTCCATCTCCCACAAAATAGTCCCGAACATAGGCTTGCGGCTCCTCCAGTCCGATTACGGTTACGTCGTTCACGAGCGCTTTCGGACAAGCCAGCTTCAGATTCATCGGAGAAAAATTCGCATCGCCCTCGTTGAGAACGTACGTCTCCGCTCCTACCGGCGCCAACAAGAGCGCCCCATTCATTGCCCGGTAACTCGCCCTCGTCGCCAACGCGATTTCAGCGGCATGATAAGAAAAAGGCTTCTGTGGATTGACTTGGTATGCCGCCAGATTATCCACATCCTGCACCGCGCTGGTGTCGAACCACCCCCGCAGCAAATCCTGCGCCAGTTGCCGCAGGGCCGCACCCGCAGTCCGTTGTACAAAAGGCGCGCGATTGGGCAGCGCCTTCTGATCTAGCAACACTTCATCGCTTTCGGCGATGAGTTCATAGCGGTACGCCGCCCCTTGCTCGCCCCATCCCAAATATTCGAACTGCGGCGCTTGAATCAAATATCCCGTGAACACAAAACTCCCGGTCGTCTTCGTGAGAGTCACTCGCGCCCCTGCCGCCGGAACCACGAATTCCGACGCGCCGCCCGTCAGGCTGCATCGTAAGCGTGCGGACTGGTTGATCTTTCTCTCGACCCGCGGCGCAACCGCCCCATCCAGCGCGGCCGTATAGTCCACCGTCCCCTGTCCCTGCAGATTGTCAATCGTAAGTTTCATAGAAGTTTTCGCAAATAAATCACTTGATGTGAGCAGGTGTGAGTAGATCGTGCGACGTGGGCAGACGTGTCAGCACTGCGATGTTCAGAAGCCGTCTTGTAAATTGTTGGGAAGGGCACGGCTTCAGCCGTGCCGCTCGGAGTCGCAAATGATGCGGGCTTTAGCCCCTGAGGGAAGTCCGATGGTCCGACGTCGACGCCTGCCGTCGAATTTCAGTACGCCGCCGCCATCCCCGCCGGAAAATAGCTTCGATAGCAAAGTACGCTTTGCCCATCATTCGTATCGATGTACGGTAACGCGAGAAAAGAAGCCCGCAGCGAGATCGCCGACAATGGCTGCACGATCGCGCTAAATTCTTCCCGCATAAACTTTCCTGCTGAACTCGTCAGACCTTTTTGTGCGCCACCGGTTCCTTTCGAAGTTTCCTGGACCACGCCCGTCCCGGCCGCGGAATTCCAGCTGACCCTGCTCGATCCCGTCCCCGGATTCGGGCTCAGCCGCGGATAGTAGAAACACACTCTCCCGCCCGACTCTGCTTCCGCAACAAACAACGCCGACCACTCCTGAAAAAACGATCCGCCCTCGCGATCGACAAACGCCACAATTACCTGTGCCGACGCCCCGGCCGCGGGTACTCCCCCCAAAAGCGGCTGCGCCAGCACGACTGACGTAGCCGTCAACTCCGCTACTCTTCCCACATTGAACGTCACTCGCCGCACATAGTTTGGATCTTGCCGCACCGCCGCCGGACTGCTCACATACGCCGCCGATATTCCCGATCCCACGTACCCAGTCTGTTGCTGGTAATCGAGATCAACTGCAATTAACTCTCCCACGCTAAACGCGCTTCCCACACCCGTGCCAAAGACCAATTGACTTGCAGTAGATCCCGGAAGCACAGCCACTCCGGCCGCCGGCGTCCCTCCGGAAGGCGCTGGCGAACTCGTCCCCGACACCGGTGCCAGCACATTCATATGCTCCGACCCACCAGCCAGCGCCATCTGCAGCTTGCCCCACTCTCGAAAATGAAATTCAACTCGCGCCTCTTGCGGCCCGCGAAACTGCCCAGTCGGCAGCATCCGCGCTCCGGATCGCACTACATCCGTCGGCGTGTCGTACGATCGTGTGAAGTTCTCAATCCATCCCAAATCCAGCCAGGGTGCCGGCGGCAAGCCCAGCGGAAATGCTCCGCTCAGGCCAGGATCGAAGATCGTCGGCGTTTCCGTTGCCCGGTTCACTGGCGCAAAGTAGGCCCGCATCTGCCGCGTCACCGGAACCATCGCCGCGCGTAACGGAGAAGTGCTCATGCCAAAATTACCTCCGAGAAGAAATAAATCGTCAGTCTCGCCTTGCGCTCGACGCGCGCATCCTGAAGACTTTCGGCCGCATCGGTCACCCCGCTCCGGATACGTTCCGGAAATGACACCTGTCCCCCGTACAGACCCGCGCCTTTGCCTTCCGTAAACGACGGTTGCCCCCAAAAAACACTCGTTCCTAAATCCGCACTGGGTGCTTGTGTGTAATCCCGCTTCTCTGTATTCGGAGGCTGGCAAATACTGAGCAGCTCGTCATCCAGTTGTCCCAGCAATCTTCCTCGGTCCACCATGCTTTGAACCGAACCCAGCGTGTAGTAGGAAACCACCACATTCAGGCTCATCAGCGGCGCGTCGCCGGCGTGACCTTCAATCACATCCGCCGCGCCCCATTCGATGTAAAACGTATTGGGCTTCGGTTCTGCGGAAGATGGTGGCAGATTCTCCACGACAACCACCGCCGGAACTGTCGCCCCATTCAGAGTCACCGTCCGCGCCGGATTAAGTGCGGCCAGCCTCTGCTGCAGCGCAAGAAAAAAACTATCCTTCGCAAATTGCATATGAACCAGCTTTCAGCTGTCAGCCATCAGCCTTCAGCTCAAGGAAATGCCAGCCGCGAAGCGGCGCAAGATTACAGCCCACAGCTTGCCCTAAGCCTGCCGAGGGGGCGCAAGCCATGGGTAGAAGCAAAGAAGTGACACAACAAGCCCCGGAGAGGCGCAAGAAACAACCTCAGACGCCAACTGACCAACTAATAACGACGCGCCTCCCCTCACTCCACCGCCGTCACCACATAAAAATAAGCGGTCCCCGCAAAGTTCTCCGGCACCACCTTCTCGATGTGAAACAAATCGCCGGTATAACTAAGTCCAAGCGCTGCATTGAACAAGTCTTCCGCCGTGCCCATGCCCAACCCAGGCAATTGATCGGCAATCGCCGACGCGGGCAGCGTGAACTCGATCCGCCGTCGCGGTCCAGTATTCCCCGTCTCTAACTCCCGACTCACCACCGGCGAGATCAAAACTTCCTGCACTCCCGGATCCACCAATCCCAATTGCCCGGCGGCATCGCTCGCTGTCGCGCCTCCAGGCAACAACAGGCTCACCGTATCTCCTCCCAATGCCCTCAACAACGCATCCGCCGCTCGCACCAGCGCGGAGCCGCAAATTCCCCCGCCCATAATTCCTCCTTGTGTGGCGCGGGCACTCTTGCCCGCGAGAACGAATCCCGACCTCTTTGCTAGGAACCCTTACGCGACACGTACGGCTCCAATAAACTGCGGACCGTGTCATCCAGCAGCGTGTCGCCAAAATAATCCAGCCTCATCCGGTCTAACTTCCCCGACTTCACGTTCAGCCCCGGAGTCACCTGTGCATTCTTCACCACCTGCGCACAGGCCACCTTCACACCCGCAGGAATCGTTGCCAGCCCCGCGTTATAAACCACGTCCACTTCATTGAAGAACAGCCCCATCGCATTGACTGGAAACGTCAACTCCCCGCTGGCTGCCCAAATGTCAATCGTTGTCGGATCAATCGTGGTCCACGATCCCGGCAACGCGAACACAAGTGCAAACTCCAGACTCATTTCCGGATACGGCCATTCCCCACGCCGTGGAATTCCGTAACGTGCCTGCAGCGTCACAATCGGCGTCGTAGCCGGCGCCACCGCCACCAGCGGCAAATAGCTGACCCGCACCGTGTTCAGTTCCGGCGGCATCTTTAACCGCTCTTCATATTGGTTCACTCCCAGCGTGGCCCGCCGGCAATGTGCGTCGATAATCGCCGACGCCGCCGTCACCCACGATGGGTCCGTCGTCGCATCCAGCCCGTAAGTCAAATATTCCGTAATGTCCAGATAGTTCATAGTGAGTTCTCAGTTCTCGGTCCTCAGTTCTCAGTCCAGCCTCCCATCCGCGTCTCTCTTACCGAGATTCACAACTGAGAACTGACAACTGAGAACTGAGAACTGATTTCTTACCTCTGCACCTTCACCTCGTAATGCGCAAAGTTCGCCCCCTTCACCACCGGAGCCCCAAACTTCACCACTACTTGCTGTTGTGTTAACGCGCTGGGCAGCCCGAGTTTGAACACTCGCGGATTCGGATCGGTCAGCCAGTGATACTCGATCAGGTCCTCGGTGACGATGTACGCCGGCAGCACCGCGGTTCCCGACCCCGGCGTTCCCGTATAGCCCACCGCCCACTCCGGAATCAGCGGCAGATCTCCCGCCTGCGTGCTCAACGCCTTCACTTTGAAACCCGCGGTGATTTCCACTGTGTTCAACACCACGTTGAACTCCGTCTTCATCTCCCGGTCGATCAAGTCCAACAGCACCGGATTGGCATAAATCGCTGTCGGCCGCACCTGGTACGAAGAATTCGACACCATCGATGCGATCGTGCTCTTCAGCCCATCCACGATGCTTGCCGTCGTCGCAATCGTGGTCGTGTTCCCGCCCGCCTCGATCTGCCCGATCACTCCGAAATACTGCGTCGTGGTCGGTGCGCTCAGCGATGTGTCCGTGCCATTCCACAGCGCCACATCGTGAGTGCGCATCAGTCCATCCACCGCATCCGCCAGGTCTTTCGCCTGCAGATACGCGAATTGGCTCTGCTGCGCCGTCACCTCCAGATCGAACAGGTTGTAGTTGATCTGCGACACCAGCGCCTTCAGCGGCACCGCCAGCTCAATCCGCGTAGGAGCTTGCAGCGTCGGAGCGATGTTGCGCGGATCCATAAAGCCCTGCGCCGCGGTCGGAGCCGCAATCGCCGTCTCCTCAAAAAACCGTGACGGATGCCCGGTCGCCGGCACCTGCTTGATCCGCTGTCCAAACGCTCCCCGCCGCCGCACGATATCGAAAATCTCGGTCTGATACCGGTCAACCTCAATCGCCCCCGGCCCCAGAAAATCCGCCGCCGCCATCAAATCCACAAATCGTCCAGCCATGTTTTCTCCTCCATTAGTTTTTTGTGCTCAAAATCAAATTTGCTGTCAAAACCTTCTGTTGTCCCAAAACTCTCGTTTTCCCAAAGCCGCTGTCATCCTGAGCGTAGGAGTTACTTCACGAAGTGAAGCAACTCCGCAGTCGAAGGATCCCTTTTTGTGTTATGCAATGACGGCCTCAAGAGAAATTCTCAAGAACGCCTGCGAAGTCCGGGACTGACTCTCCCTTTCGTCCAAAACAAAAGGCACGACAAATGTCGTGCCTTTGTTAGAGCGAAGAGTGAAGAACTAAGAGCCGGGTGCCCCATCCTAGCCGCGTTTTTTGCGGCTAGGGTGGGAAACGTTGAACTTCCGTCATCCCAAGCCAGAACCTGGAAGCCTCCTACTCGATCATCCCCGCCCGAGCCAGCTCCGCCTTCACCGCAATCCGCTGCTCCACACTCAAACTCTGCAGCGTCTTGTCCAACACTCCCTTCTCGATCTTCTCGCCGCCAGTGTCGGAACCACTCTTCGCCAAAATCGCCGACACCAGTGGCGGAAGCGTCTTCCGCACCATCCGAGCCGCCTGCGCTTTGAGATCAGTATTGGATTTCTCCAACTCCGCTACCCGCTCCTGCAGTTGCCGCGTCGCCTCATTGTTCGCCAATTTATGGTTCGCCAATTCACGGTTCGCCGGCTCATACGACGCACGATCGTCCACCGCCGCAACAATCCGGTCCACCTTCGCATTCAGCGCATCCTGCTGAGAATCCAACCGCCCCAACACGCGATCCAACGATTCAGCCGCATTCGCCAGCCGTTCCGCCGTCGCCATCAACTGCTGCACTATTTCATCACTCATACACTTCCTTCCTCCTCTAACTCGTCGAAACCTCTGTGATCCCCTGTGCCCTCTGTGGCTAAAGACTTTCCGACGACACGCGCCACTAACCGCTCAACTCAATCCAGGTGTCCTGGTACGCCGCCTTGTCTTTCCGCAAAATCGCCGCGCCCGTGAAAGTCACCTTCATCAATGTCCACACTTTCATTCGCGAATCCGCCACCAATACGTCCGTAACTTCGAACGACATACCCAAATCGCCCGCAGCGGCGAGACCTGCGTCGACCCGCAAGGCAGACGACGTAGAATCTCCGCTGACACGTCCTCGCATTGTCATCGCCAAATTGCGAATGCGTTCCACCGCGGACGTAAGCGAAGATATCAAGCGAACTCCTTCAGCCCTCACGGCAGCTTGCATCGCCAATGCGTTGGAAGTTCTGGCCTCTTCTCTCGTACTCCGTCGCCCCCCCTTCGCAATCTCCTGCACAATGTCAGGAAAATCCTTAGCGTAAAGATATCCACCCACCTCCAGATTTCGTCCGACCACCTCTGCGCTAGTGATCACCCCGACCTTGCGCCGCACATCATGCCGGTCGAACGATGGCGCATAATCCACCGCCATTCCCAGCAACGACGCCAACGCTGCCTCTGCAGCCGCTTTCGTCAGCACCACCCGCCGTCCGTTCGACCCCGAAGGCGCACGCTGCGACGGCACATCCACCACCGTCAGCACTCCTCGAAACGCCGCCCGATTCGGATGCCCCTCCACCTCCGGCATTACTACCGCCATACTCTCCAATGCAATCGTCATCCCATCCCCATTTCTGTGCTGTCATCCTGCGCAGTCGAAGGACCCCTGCACCCTTTCATCACACGAAGCCGGGTGCCCCACCCTTGTCGCGCACTTTGCGACAGGATGGGGATTTTGACTTCGCTCGGCCAACAAAGAACTCAAGGCGTCCCCAACTCCGGCAATCCCCGCATCCGCCTCACCTCATTCACGGTCAGCACTCCGTTCTGCAACAGAATCTGCTGGATCTGCACCTCTTCTAGCGGATCCGTCGTATCCACATCCGCAAACACAAACTCCAGATCGTTCCATCCCAGCTTCTTCGCAATCGCATCCCGCGTCAGCGACTCCGCCAGCAACCGCGCGGTCGGCACAATCGCCTGCCGAAACGCCAGGTCATTCAATTCCTCCGCGGTGGAGCGATTCACGTCCCGCTCCACCCCGAGATAAAACGGAGGAAGGTCGAAAGCATCGGCGACGACTCGCAGCAGAAATTCCTGCCACTGCAGTCGTAAGTCTGCATCGGTGCCTCCACCGAACCTCAGTACCTCCGGTTTGCTTTCGGCCGATAAGATGGGCACCTTTCCCGTGCCCTCAATCTCGTCCTGCCACCACCGGATCAGCCGCTCGTGATGCTCCGGCGTCAAATCCTGCAACCACAGCGCATACTGCACGACGGTATTCGAGGCCAGCCGTGACGCGTATCGATGCGCTCCCATAAACGCATTGATCGTCTCAAACGCGACCTCCAACCGCCCCAACCCAAACGGCGTATGGGTTCGCGGATTCAGCCGGATGTAAATCAACTCGTCATCATCCAGCTTGATCTGCGAGTTCGCTCCTGACTGATCGTTCACCTGCATGTAGCGCTGCGACTGCGGCGATCCATCCCAATCCAGATTCATCCGGATCGACGCTCCGTCCACCGGCCACAAAACCAGCGGCAGTGTTTGTGTAGAGGCAGCCGGTGGGTGCCCCAGGTCTCGCCGCTTTTGCGAGACCTGGGGATCTTCGGCCAAACAATGAAGATTAATTCGCTCCCACTCCGGATTCCGTTGCACCTCGATCGCTCCGAACCCTCCGACAATGATGTCCTCCAATACCTGCTCCGCCAGCGACCGGAAAGAATCATCCGGATTCGGCGCATCAAAGTTGTCCGTCAAGAGCCGCACCCGCTGCGCCCCATCCGGAATCGCCTCCAGCGCATACCCCTGCCGCGGCTGAATCCTCCACCGCATCCCCGCGATGCGGTCCTTAATACAGTTGATCGCCCGTCTAGCGATCGGTGTCTCCGAGAACCGCCGCAAGTTGTAGGGAGTCGGTTTGGGCATCGCATCCGTCAGCGGCCCGTAAGAATTAAAGATCGACGGCAACGCCGAAGTCCGCCGTCTCTTCTCGATTTGCATTGAGGAGCTCCCGGAAGACACTCCCGCCACGCGGCGCCAGGCGCCGCGTACTGCCTCTGTAATTTTCATGATTGTTTTCTCTACCTGAACTCACGTAGCGACAGCCGCCTCGGCTGTCCAGCCTGTGCGGCGCGGGCACTCCTGCCCGCGAACTCTATACCAAGCGGTAAAATCAGCTGCAGCGGAGCCTCGTTCGTTTTCCGACTCATAACCGTCACACGCCATCAAATCGCCCCGTCATCCTGAGCGAAGCGAAGGACCCCTGCAATCCCATCTCAACCTTCAGTGAATGAAAGCAACGGTCCACACAGCTACCAATCCGCATGCTGTCAACATAAGCAATGTGCGTGAAACACCCTTACCAATCACAGCCAGAATTACTGCCGAAATGGATAGCGGCCAATTGAAGACTCCCCACGCCGCCGCCAGTAAGTATTCGTTCCAGTAGCCGATATGTACCATCCGCAGATACAGAACTACGCCGAACAGACACACGGACGAGATCGAGGCACAACCTAGTCCAGCAGCAACACTGTATTCGCGCCAGCTACGTGGCCATAGGTCTTTTCGGAGGCACCTCAGCCAGCCCCAAGGCAAAAGTACAGCCGGCAAAAAGAAAATTCCATAGCCGACGATGGAAATCCAGTTCACGCCCGCAACTCCCGCTTCGCGGCCTCCGCAATTGACGGCATCTCGGTCACGGAACGCACCAACAATCCATTCTTCTCCATCGTTCTCAGAACAAATCCGATCTCTTTTCTGCTCCGGTCCAGGCCTTCATCGACTACTGCCATCAGAGAAGGCATTCCACGCGCCTCAACTTTCGGAGCGTTCTCGATCGCCTCTCTGACTTCCGGATATCGCGCCGCCAACATCATTGCCGAATCCAGGTTGACCTTCAACGACACGGCCTGGAAAAGCTTAATCTCCTCTCCAACCCGATATCCAAAATCAAACTTCAGCGGATCCCCTAGATCTGTGTAATCAGACATAACAAACGGATTCAGCAACTTCTTTACTCCCGCCTGCTCCCATGCCCTACGCATCGCCACTAAAATCGTTTGCCGTCCCGTTAGTGCGTGCTCCACTTCCCCACGCATCCGCTCCAAATACATCTTTGCCATCTTCTCGATCTCTTGCGACGGGTCCAGAGTCAGGCATCCCTTCGCTCCCGAAAGTTGAATCAGGTTCGAATACGAATCGTTCAGCACGCGCATGATCGATTCGCAATTTCGTACCTCCACCACCTGCTTACGGATCTCCGATTCGAGCGCCTGTAGCGTTTCAATATCAGCCTGCGGATCGAGGCATAAAACCCGCCGCCAGTCCCGCGTGAACCGCAGATCGGCAAATCCAGTCCCATTGGCCGTGGCCTCAATCATCACTAACCCGATATTCACGAATTCGTCCTTAACCGCGTCCGGCACATACCGCAGCAAGAAAAATTCGAGTTGTCGCCGCTCCGCCATGAGCAGTTATCCTCTGTGCTCCTCAGTGTCCTCTGTGGTTAAAGTCTTTGCTCTTTCGTCAAGCCTGCTCCGCCCACCCCGGAAACGGTCTCCGCGGCGAAATCCGGAACGCCTCAATCAATTCCCGCACGACACTCCGCCGCGCAATCAATGTCCGCGCCAGTTGTTCCAACTCCTCCCACTCGCCCCCGTACCATTCGGGAGGAATCTCTCCCGCCAGCTTCCACACCAACTCCTGTTCCATATTCTCAACCCGCGTCAACCACGGCTCAAACGATTCCCACCCGCACACGCCCTCATACACCTCATTCCGCGCATAAACTCCGCGCAGTGGATAATCCGGAAACGTCCACTCTCCAGCATTGAAACAATAACCCTGGTCAATAAACGACGCCGTATACTTCCGCTCTCGCAACTTCCTCCAGAACGCCGCCTGCCGCCCGTTCGCATTTCCAGTCCACTTATCCAGAACCAGCATCCCAGGAAACGTCTCCAGATTCCTCACCATCCCCAGCATCTCCACCGGAAGATAATCCAACACCTGCCCTTCCAACGGACTCACCACATACCGCGACCCAAATTGTAGTCCCGCCTGGCACCGAATCGTGTTGTGCGCCAGCTGAATACTCAACTCCGGCGTATGCTCCACCAGCCACTGGTCTACCTCTACAACCTCAGTCACCGGCACCGGAAGTCCCGCTCGCTCCGCCAACCGCGTGGCCAGCATCTCATTCGCCAGCACTCGCAAATGCTGCGGATTATTTCGAAACTTCACCACATAAAAGTTTCCATCCGAGCAGCGCATCAAATGCCCCTGCGCCCCGCCCCGCATCCGCCGCACGTGTTGCACCGCTTCTACCAAATGAAATCTTCCGAGGGTGCCCCATCATGGCCGCGTCCTTTGCGGCTAGGATGGGGAAGTTGACCTTCAATCACAAAGTCGGACATCTTACCTCAATCAATCCAGTTTTCGATGTGACGGACAACCATTCCCGAATCGGCGGCTGGAACCCTTGCACCAATCTGAAAACTCAAATCTGCAATCTCTCATCCCACCACCAAGCTCCCCACCTCCACCGTCCTCCTCCGCCCCACCCGCCCCGCATCCTCTCGCCGAACCGCCAAAGCAATCGCCATCGCCATCACACAATCGTCATGCGCTCCCTCGGCCGCCGCTCCATGTCCATCGGCATGCCGCACAAATGTCCTGAGCTCCCCTAACAATCGCGGACTATGAAACAACTCCGGCTTCTCGATCAGCACCGCCGCCAGGTTCTCGATC